>ERZ808252.782-NODE-782-length-27646-cov-3.293791_pt1 | contig 27646 bp, 25 predicted proteins | sample MGYA00521242_ERZ808252 | MGnify/ENA primary metagenome ERZ808252 (study PRJEB31516, sample SAMN03275581) | gut metagenome | biome: mammalia-associated habitat; material: feces | host: Papio cynocephalus | place: Kenya | collected 2012-08-07 ...
GGCGGCGACGGGCGGCAATGTACTGGTGAAAAACGTGATTCCGAAGCATCTGGAATCGATTATCAACAAATTGCAGAAGGTCGGCGTGATGATCGAGGAATACGATGATTCCGTCCGCGTGTGCAGCAGCGGTGAACTGACGGGAACGGACGTGAAAACCATGCCGCATCCGGGCTTCCCGACGGATATGCAGCCGCAGTTTACCACCCTGCTCACCCAGTGCGCGGGCACCAGCATCGTGACGGAGGGCGTGTGGGATAACCGCTTCCGCTATGTCAACGAGCTGGCGCGTATGGGCGCACGGATTCAGGTCAACGGCACGGTGGCAATGGTCGAGGGCAGAACACGGCTGACGGCGGCGCCGGTCAAGGCGTCCGATCTGCGCGCGGGTGCCGCGATGATTATTGCGGGACTGGTTGCCGAGGGAACGACCGAAATTGAGGACATTCACCATATCGAACGCGGATACGACGCGATCGAGGAAAAACTGCGCGGATTGGGCGCGGATATCCGCAAGGTGGATGAACCGGACGAACCGATGAAAAAAGTAATCTGACGAAACGAGGGCTTTCTTTGATCCGTCTGACGGTGCTGACAATCGGTAAACTGAAAGAAAAATTCTGGCGTGATGCCTGTGAGGAGTACGCCAAACGTCTGGCGGGGTTCGGCGTGAAATTCGCGATTGAAGAGCTTGCCGAAACGCGGGTGGCGGATTCTCCGTCCGCGGCGCAGATTGCGCAGACGGTGGAGAGCGAGGGCGAACGCCTGCTGCATAAACTGGACCCGACGGCGACCGCGGTCGCACTGTGCATTGAGGGAAAGGAAATGTCCTCCGAGGCACTGGCGGCGTGGATCGATTCGACGGCGGCGCATAAAAGCGGAAATTTTGTGTTTGTGATCGGCGGCTCCTACGGAATGTCCGAAAAGGTGAAGGCGCGGTGTGACCTGCGGCTTTCGATGTCTCCGATGACGTTTCCGCACCAGTTGGCGCGCGTGATGCTGTGCGAGCAGCTGTACCGTGCCTGTGCGATCAATGCCCATACAAAATACCATAAGTAAAATGCTCCGCGCGCCGAAGGCGCGCGGATTTTTTTGCACCCTTCCCACACGGGGCGCGGCGAAAATCGCCGCGCCCCGTGTGCTTTTTAAAAATAAGATTTCCGAATATAAAAGTGAAAAATCGGCGAAATTTCGCGGAAAGAAAACTCAAAAAGATAAGATTACGGAAAAACAGCGTAAGAATCCGATATTTTTTCAGAACAGATTCGTATACAATGGAGGTATCTTATTTAAGGAGACAGGAACATGAAGGTAACCGATGTGCAGACGTTTGTCGTCGATGCGTTTCGCACCAATTGGGTGTTTGTCAAGGTGCTGACGGACGAAGGCATTTCCGGTGTCGGCGAAGCGACGCTGGAGTATAAGGAAAAAGCGCTGTTGGGCGCGGTGGAGCATATCCGCGAATATCTGATCGGGAAGAATCCGCTGGACATCGAAAAACATTGGCACACGATCTACCGTGACGCCTACTGGCGCGGCGGCGCGGTGCTGATGTCGGCACTGTCGGCGGTGGAATGTGCGCTGTGGGACATTCTCGGAAAGCACCTCGGCGTGCCGGTCTGGCAGCTTTTGGGCGGCAAGGTCAACGACAAGGTGAGAATTTACGTCAACGGCTGGTTCGCGGGCGCGAAGGAGCCGGAGAAATTTGCCGAAAAAGCGAAACTTGCGGTGTCCCGCGGGGTAACGGCGATGAAGTGGGATCCGTTCGGGAAAAGCTATCTGGAAATCTCCTCCGCCGATCTGGACCGTGCAATCCGCTGTGTCGGCGCGGTGCGTGACGCAGTGGGAAACGGCGTGGATCTGTTGATTGAGGGACACGGAAGATTCAATGTGCCGACTGCGGTGAAGATTGCGCACGAACTGGCACCTTTTCGCCCGATGTTCTTTGAAGAGCCGGTGCCGCCCGACGACCTGGACGCCCTGCGGCAGGTCAAGGACCGTTCGCCGGTTTCGATTGCCGCAGGCGAGCGACTGTACACCCGCTGGAACTATCGCGCGTTGTTTGACAAAATGGCAGCGGATTATATCCAGCCCGATGTTTCCCATGCAGGCGGCATTATGGAACTGAGAAAAATCGCGGCGGAGGCGGAGAGCCGCACGATTCCGTTTGCTCCGCACAATCCGTCCGGACCGGTTGCCAATGCCGCGACGCTTCAGCTGGCGGCGGTTTGTCCGAATTTTTCGGTGCTGGAGATCATGTACAGCGACGTGGACTACCGCAAGGATATCACCGACGAACAACTGGTTTACCGCGACGGCTGGATGCAGATTCCCGACCGACCGGGACTGGGCATTGAAATCAATGAAGCGGCATGTGCCGTGCATCCGTACCAACCGCATACGCTTCGTCACTATACCGGGGCGCTGACGGACATCCGTCCGTCAAAAACCGCCTTTTATTTTTAAGGAGGAATCAGAATGCAGGAAATCAGAGTGGAAGGGCATGAACCGAGCCTTCTTCCGGAAAACAAGAAGTGGAAACTCGTGTGGAGCGACGAGTTTGACGGCGATACGCTGGACGAAACCAAATGGGGCTTCCGATTGAATTATTGGGGACAGCGCGCCCAACAGTTCACCGATCAGGGCGTGTCGCTCGACGGCAAAGGAAACGTGGTGTTTCGCCCCGTGGTGGAGGACGGCATGGTGAAATCCGCTCAGCTTCAGACCGGGGAAAACAGCTTTGACGGGCTGGATCTCGACGGTGCGATTGCCAACCGCCTTGCGCGGAAAAAGGGCGACAACCCCTGGGGCGACCAGGTGGAAATCTGGCCGCTGCGTCCGCTGAAAAAGCCGAAATTCATGCACCGCTACGGCTATTACGAAGTGCGCGTGAAATTGCAGACAAAGGATTTCTGGTGGAGTGCGTTCTGGATTCAGTCGCCGATGATCGGTGCGTCGTACGATCCGGGTCAGAGCGGCGTGGAGTGCGATATCATGGAAAATTTTGTGGACGGTACGCTGACCTCCGGCAATATTTTCGGCGGATACGGCAAAACCTTTGCCGACGAAGCGCGGATTCATTATCCGTACACCGATGACGGCGAGTACCACCGCTTCGGCGTGGAATGGAACGAGCAGGGCTATGTGTTCTATTTCGACGGAAAAGAAACCGCCCGTTCCACATCTCCCGTGTCCCATACAGAGCAGTTTGTCCTGCTCTCGACGGAGATCAAGGGGTATCGCAGCGACCGCAAAAAGACGACCTGGAAGGAAGAAGAACTGTCCGATCGGTTTATCTGCGACTATGTGCGGGTGTTTGATGAGGTAAAATGAAATGAAAAAACCAATTGTGCTGGTAACGGGCGCGTGCGTCAATACCGGGGTTGCCATTGTGGAAAAATTTGCGTCCGAGGGAAACGACGTGGTGTTCACCGGGCGAAACGAAGAACGGGTGAAGGAAGCGGAGGAACGCTATCGCGAAAAGTTTCCCGAAGTGTCCGTCCGCGGAAGGGTTCTGGACGCATTGCTTGATGAACGCACGGTGGACGAAAAAAGCGCGGAGGCGTTGTTTGCGTCGCTCGACCGTGAGGGCGTGTTCGCGGAAACGCTGGTGCTCAATGCCGCGGATCAGGGGCTTTCGATGGAGATTTTTGAAAATCCGCTCACGGATTTTCAGCGCGTCCTCAATACCAATGTAGTTTGGAACTACTGCCTGACCGAGGCGGCGGCACGGCGCATGAAAGAGGAGGGCGGCGGCAATGTGGTGTTCATCAATTCCAATACTGCCTACCGCGCCATTCCCCACCGTATTGCCTATTCGGCGTCCAAAGGCGGACAGCTCGGAATGATGCGCGCACTGGCGCTGGATCTCGGAAAATATAAGATTCGCGTCAATGCCGTGCTTCCCGGTATGATCCGCACCAAACGGTGGGAAGAAAATCCTCAGTGGTATGCGCACGTGCCGTCCCGCTATACGCCGCTCGGCGATGTGGCGGACGGTGCCGATATCGCGGACGCGGTCTGGTATTTTGCCCGCCATGCCCGCAATACCACGGGTGCGGAGCTGACCGTGGACGGCGGAAATACCGTTCAGCTGTATCCGATTGTTCCGAAAGAGTAAAACCCCGCCGCCGCGCCCCGTCAGGGGCGCGGCGTTCTTTTCCGCCTGTAAAAAATTCCCGCCTTTACAAAGCGGGAATTTTGTGATACAGTAAAGAAAAAAGGACGGAGGAGATTTTCATGTTTCAGGCATCGGACGAACGCTATCATGGCGTGCCCTATCATCGCTGCGGCGAGAGCGGACTCAAGCTGCCCGCCGTTTCGCTGGGACTGTGGCACAATTTCGGAGACACTGCGTCTTATGAAAACATGACGCAGCTTGTGTTCACCGCGTTTGATCACGGCATCACGCACTTTGACCTTGCCAATAACTACGGACCGCCCGCGGGCAGCGCCGAAAAGAATTTCGGACGGATTCTGAAAGAGCACCTGAGCGCATACCGCGACGAGCTGATTATCAGCACCAAGGCGGGCTATGAGATGTGGGACGGACCGTACGGCGACGGCGGCAGCCGCAAATATCTGCTGGCAAGCCTCGATCAGAGCCTGAAGCGGATGGGACTTTCCTATGTGGATATTTTCTATCATCATCGGATGGATAAGGAAACCCCGCTGGAGGAAAGTATGTCGGCACTGGCACAGGCGGTCACGAGCGGAAAGGCATTGTATGTCGGACTTTCCAACTACGACGGCGAAACGCTGGAAAAAGCGACGGCAATCCTCAAGGAGCTTCACTGCCCGTTTGTAATCAATCAGAACCGCTATTCGATTTTTGACCGCACGATTGAACATAACGGACTTAAGGAAACCGCCGCAAGGCTGAAAAAGGGAATCATTGCATTCAGCCCGCTGGCGCAGGGGATGCTCACCGATCGGTATTTAAACGGAATCCCGTCCGACAGCCGCGTGATGACCGACGGCAGATTCTTGAAGGAAAGCGCACTGACGCCCGCACGCCTTCAGGCGATTCGTAAGCTCAATGAGGTAGCGCAGAGCCGCGGACAGACATTGGCGGAAATGGCGCTGAGCTGGATACTTCGTGACGGAATCGTGACCTCCGTGCTGATCGGCGCATCCAAGCCCTCGCAGATTCTCGACAATGTGAAGGCGCTGGAAAATACTTCCTTTTCCGAGGACGAGCTGCGGGAAATCGACCGAATCAGTCAAGAATAAAAAACGAAAACCGCTCGCCGGTTTTCAAAGAAAAAATCCTGCCCGAAACGATCTTTCGGGCAGGATTTTGTTTTGATATTCGCACCGAGCAGAAAAGCGGTTTTGCAGCACAAAAAGTCCCGCAGTTTCATCCGACCGGGCGTTCGCGAAACCGCTTCTTCAAAAGCAGGAGCGAGATCACCGTTGAAATTGTCCAGCCGATCGGCCACGAGAACCAAAGGGTGCGCGGAGAAGCGGGCTGGAAAAACAGATAGCACAGAACCGTGCGCAGCAGTAGATCGGTGAACGTCGAGAACATGAAGTCCTTCATACAACCGAGTCCGCGCAATACGCCGTCGGAAATGAGCTTGCAGCTGAGCACCGCATAGCACGGGGAAACGATGCGGAGAAATTCCACGCCGACCGACAGCGCGGTGTCGGTGTCGGCACTGTCCTCCATGAACAGACGGATCATCGGGTCGGCGCCGAGCACAAAGCCAACCGAAAGCACCGCCCCCAGCCCTGCCGCCATGGCAAGACCGCAGAAAAAGCCTTCGCGGATGCGTTTATGCTCGCCCGCGCCGAGGTTCTGCGCCGTGAAGCCAGAAAGCCCGTTGGAGAGCGTTGCCAATGCGGCGATGGCAATCGCGTTGACCTTCAATGCCGCCGAAGAACCCGCAATTACGGGCGAACCGTAGCCGTTGATCAACGCCTGCACAAACATATTGCCGATGGAAATGAAACTTTGCTGCAAAATGCTCGGAACAGCGACTTCGGCGGTGAGCTTGAGCGTTTCAAAGGAAAATTTGCGATGCTCTTCTTCACTTCGGACACCATTCAGCCGCCGTGACAGCACCGCCAGTGCAAGAATACAGGCGACGCCCTGCGCGAGAAAGGTTGCCCACGCCACGCCCGCCACGTCCCACGAAAATTTTGCCACAAACACATAGTCCAGCAAAATATTCCCGACCGAAGACCCGATCAGAAAATACAGCGGGGTGCGGGAATCGCCGAGCGCGGTGAAAATACCGGTGGCAATATTGTAGAGAAACAAAAACGGAAAGCCAAAAATGTAGATACGCAGATACAGCGCCGCCTGGGAGAAAATGTCGTCCGGTGTGCGGATGAGCCGCATGAGCGGGTCGTTGAAAAGCACGCCGATCCCCGTCAGCAGAACTGCAAGAAAAATCGCCGTCCGCACCGTGGTGGAAACGGCGGTTTTCATTTTTCCGTATTCCTTGGTGCCGAACAGCCGCGAGATGACTACGGCACAGCCGATGTTGCATCCGCTTCCGACGGCAACGAAGATCATGGTGATGGGATTGGAAGTGCCGACGGCGGCAAGAGCCGCCTGTCCGGCAAATTTGCCGGCAATCACACTGTCGGCAAGATTATACATTTGTTGGAAAAGAACACTCAGGAACATAGGTGCGGAATAAGACCACAGCACGGAGCGAGGATTTCCTTTGGTCAGATCGGTTATCGTAGGAAAACACCCTCCGTCTTATGCTTCATTCGCGCCGCAGCATTTTTTGTATTTTTTGCCGCTTCCGCAGGGGCACGGATCGTTGCGTCCGGGCTTTTTCTCCTTGCGGATGGGTTCTTTTTTCACGCTGTCGTCGCCGCCCGCGTTGGTGGAGGTCGGTTTCATGACCTGCTCGCGCTGCGGTTCGTTCTGGCGGATCTGGACGGTCAGCATCATCTTTGCCGTGCCTTCGCGGATGGCGTTGATCATCGCGTCGAACATATCCGAACCTTCGACACGGTATTCCACCACGGGGTCACGCTGTGCATAGGAGCGCAGATAGATGCCGCGCTTGAGCTCCTCCATGTCGTCGATGTGATCCATCCAGTGCTGATCCACCTGACGGAGCAGTACCACGCGCTCCAGCTCGCGCATAATCGGGGAGGTGAACTGTGCCTCGCGCTGTTCGTACAACGCGTGCGCACGCTCGGTCAGCGTGGCTTTGATGTCCTCAATCGAAGCATCGGATAACTCCTCGGGGGTGTTGTAGCGGAAATCATCCTTGGTGGTCAGCCAACCGCCAAAATATTCGCGCAGTCCCGTAAGATTCCAGTCGTCGTGCGCCTGGTCGGGGTGCAGATAGACGTTGACGGAAGAATCGATGGTGTCGTCGATCATTTTCAGCACGGTCTCCTTGAGGTTTTCGCCGTCAAGCACCTTGGAACGCTGGCTGTAAATCACTTCACGCTGGGTGTTCATTACGTTGTCGAATTCCAGCACGTTTTTGCGGATGCCGAAGTTGCGTACTTCGACCTTGCGCTGGGCGGATTCAATCGAGCGGGAAAGCATTTTGGCTTCGATCGGCGTGTTGTCGTCGATGCCCAGCGTGCCCATCATCGCCTGAAGCCGTTCGCCGCCGAACAGACGCATCAGATCGTCCTCCAGCGAGAGGTAGAAGCGGGATTCGCCGACGTCTCCCTGACGACCCGCACGACCGCGCAGCTGGTTGTCGATACGGCGGGAGTCGTGGCGTTCGGTGCCGACGATGAAAAGTCCGCCCGCGTCGCAGACCTTCTTTGCCTCGGGGACAATTTGTTCTTTGTATTTTTGGTTGAGCTTCTTGAAGGTGTCGCGCGCTTCGAGAATGTCCTTGTCGTCGGTGTCGAAGAAGCTGACGGCGTCCACAATCATCGTTTCGGGATAGCCCATGCGGCGCATTTCGGCTTTTGCCATAAATTCCGCGTTGCCGCCGAGCATGATGTCGGTTCCGCGTCCTGCCATGTTGGTGGCAATGGTGACCGCCCCGAATTGACCTGCCTGTGCGACGATTTCGGCTTCCTTCTCGTGATATTTCGCGTTAAGAACTTCGTGCTTGATGCCGCGTTTTTTCAGCATCGAGCTGAGAATTTCGGATTTTTCAATGGAAACCGTGCCGACCAGAACCGGCTGTCCCTTTTCGTGGCACGCCACGATCTGGTCGATAATGGCGTTGTATTTTCCCTGAAGGGTTTTGTACACCACATCCGGGTGATCCACACGGATCATCGGCTTGTTGGTGGGAATTTCGATGACGTCCAGTCCGTAGATTTCGCGGAACTCGTCCTGTTCGGTCAAGGCGGTACCGGTCATACCGGAGAGCTTTTTGTACAGACGGAAATAGTTCTGGAAGGTGATCGTGGCGAGCGTTTTGGATTCCGATTCCACCTTGACGTTTTCCTTGGCTTCAATTGCCTGGTGCAGTCCTTCGTTGTAGCGTCTGCCCAGCATGAGGCGTCCGGTGAATTCGTCCACGATGATGACCTGTCCGTCCTTGACGACGTAATCGGTGTCGCGGTGCATCACGCCGTGCGCCTTGATCGCCTGGTTGATGTGGTGCTGCAGCGTGGTGTTTTCGGGATCCATGAGGTTTTCCACACGGAAGAACTGCTCGGCTTTTTTGACGCCTTCGGCAGTCAGCGTGGCAGTGCGGGCTTTTTCGTCCACAATATAATCGCCGCCGATTTCGTCGTTGTCCTCCTTGGCGTCCAGCTCTTTGACCTTCACCATTTTCAGACGGGACGCAAAGGTGTCCGCCAGCTTGTAGAGATCGGTGGATTTGTCGCCGCGTCCGGAGATGATCAGCGGGGTGCGCGCTTCGTCGATGAGGATGGAGTCCACCTCGTCCACAATACAGAAATTGTGTCCGCGCTGCACGCGCTGCTCCTTGTAGATCACCATGTTGTCGCGCAGATAGTCAAAGCCGAACTCGTTGTTGGTACCATAGGTGATGTCGGCGGCGTATGCCTTGCGGCGGGCGTCATTGTCGAGATCGTGAACAATCAGACCGACCTCAAGACCGAGAAAACGGTACACCTTTCCCATCAGCTCGGCGGCGTATTTGGCAAGGTAGTCGTTGACGGTGACAATGTGAACGCCGTTTCCGGACAGGGCGTTGAGGTACGCCGGGAGTGTTGCCACCAGCGTTTTTCCTTCACCGGTTTTCATTTCGGCAATGCGTCCCTGATGCAGGACGATGCCGCCCATGATCTGCACGGGGAACGCTCTGAGTCCCAGCACGCGCCATCCCGCCTCACGGCAGACGGCAAAAGCGTCGGGAAGAATGTCGTCGAGGGTCTCTCCGGAAGCAAGGCGCGCTTTGAGCTTGCCGGTCATGTCGCGCAGTTCTTCGTCGGAAAAGGCGGCGTAGGTCGGCTCCAGCGAGAGCACCTTCTGCACCTGCGGATCTATGCGCTTCAGTTCACGGGCGCTGTACGTCCCGAAAAGCGAAGAAAAAATACTCATAGTCAATCTCCTTTGCGATATACATATTCTTATTGTACCTCTGTTAAGGCTCTTTGTCAAATAAAAATCTGTGAATTTTTCCGAAAAGCGGGCATACCTTATACAAAGGACATGAAAACGGCGGTGGAAAAAAATGAGGATTATTACTACATGGACTTTCGGACGCGAAAGGGGCAGCAAACGAATGAAACGACTCCTGCTCAAAGTGACGGGCGCCCTGGCGGCAGTCGGCGTGCTTTTGGCGGCGTGGCAGGTACTGCCGGACGATTTTCTGACGCGGCTCTCCACGGTGTCGTCGGTGCTGGCGGTGCCGGAGGGGGCGGTTCAGGCGTGGCACGCGTGGGGCGAACCCGCAAAGACAGCCTCGGAAGCCTCCGAAACGCCGCAGGAAAACCCGTCGGATGCTTCCGCACCGCAGACAGAGACGTCAAAACTTCCGGCAGAAAGCCAGGAAACGACGCAGTCGCACCCTCAGACCGAACCGCCGTCGATGCAGGTGGAGGAAAAGAACCGCGGGACGGTGATTGAGGAGCAGTTTTCTTCGACACTGAAGAAAAACTGCGTGGTTTACGGACTGGGTTCGATCCGCAACGACACCAAGAAAACCGAAGAAACGGTGGCAAAGCTCCTGCAGAAAAAGTGGGGGCAGACATTGGTTGACGACGAAAAAACCGTGCAGGTGCTGATCATGCACACGCACACGACCGAGAGCTACGAGCCATATGAACGGTCATATTACGACGTCACCTATGCCGCCCGCACCACCGACGAGAATTACAATATGGTCGCCGTCGGCAATCGGATTGCCGAACAGCTGACCGCGGCGGGGATCGGCGTGGTTCACGACACCATGGTGCACGACTATCCGTCATACAGCGGTTCTTACGACCGCAGCGCCGTAACGGTGAAGAATTGGCTGGAAAAATATCCGACCATCACCGTCGTGCTGGACATCCATCGCGACGCCATCGAACGGAAAGTCTCGGGAAAAACGGTGCGCGTCAAGCCCGTGACGGAGATTGCGGGAAAGAAGGCGGCACAGCTGATGATTATCGCCGGATGCGACGACGGCACAATGAATATGCCGCATTGGGAAGAAAATCTTCGTTTCGGCGCGGCACTGCAAAACCAGCTGGAGACGGACTGGCCCACGCTGACACGCCCACTGATGTTCTGTTACCGCAAATACAATCAGGATCTGACGACGGGCTCTCTGCTGATCGAGGTAGGCGGGCACGCCAATACGCTGGACGAAGCGCTTTATACGGGCGAGCTGATCGGGAAAAGCCTGTCCGCGCTGTTGAAAAGCTACATAAAAAAGTGAAATTGCGGGCAGAATGAGCAGAGAGGTGTTGAAAATGAAAAAGAACTTTTTCTGCTCGATGTGTATCGGTGCGGTGCTGACCACGGGGCTTGTCCTGATGCCGCTTGTCGAGTACAATTCTTCCCGTTATATCGGCAGGGACACGGGATATATGGTCAATTTCAGCCTGGACGAAAAAACCGTGGACGCGGAGTTTTTCGGCAAAGAAGTGCAGGCGGATACCGCGCAAGCGGAGGCGTTTGTCCGAAAACTTTCCCCGCTCGTTTCGTTTGTTCCCACGCCGTGGCGTGCGGCGGCAGCGGCTTTGTACGAAGGAATCCGTTATATTGAAGACGGGCGGTGAACCCGCCCGTCTTCTCGGACATCTCCCCGTTCGCCTTCGGCTGTTCGCGGGAGAAAACTCCACCGTCGGCGGGAAGATGGGGTTTGGTACATTCTATGCGCCGAAAACAATCGGGTGCGGGCGCGAAGCGGGAGCTTCGCGCCCGATTTTTGAAAATGAAAGGGAAAACTTGCAGAATCGGGAAAAATGTGGTAAAATAAAATATAAAAGATTTTTTTGTGTAAAAAGGCGGTTTTTTTCGTGATCTATCTGGACAATGCGGCAACCACACAACCCTGCGATGCCGCCGTGGAGGCGGCGCGGGAAGCGGCACAGCGGTACTGGTGCAATCCTTCCAGCCTGTATAAACCCGGATTGGAAGTACAGCTGCAGTGCGACGCGGCAAGAAAAACCGTGGCGCAGGCGCTGGGCGCACAGGAGAAAAACATTTTTTTCACTTCCGGCGGTACGGAAGCCAATAACTTGGCGATCCATTCGGCATTGACGACGGGACGCCGCCGCGGAGCGCACGTGGTTTCCTCGGCGTATGAACACGCGAGCATTCACGAAAAGCTCAGAAGCCTCCCGGATGCCGAGGTGACGTTTGTGCCTGCGGAAAAGGAAACGGGAGAGGTCGATCCGAAGAAAATTGCCGCTGCCGTGCGAAAGGACACCGTGCTGGTCACGGTGATGATGAGCAATAACGAGGTCGGCGGAATCAATAACATCGCCGAAATCGTCCGCCTTGTGAAAGAAAAGAACCCGCAGACGCTGGTTCACTGCGACTGCGTGGCAGCGTTCGGAAAACTGCCGATTTCGGCAAAAAAACTCGGCGTGGATACGCTGACCGTCAGCGCGCATAAAATTCACGGGCTGAAGGGCACAGGAGCGCTGTATGTGCGGGACAAACTGCATACCGTGGGGCTTCTGGTCGGCGGAGAGCAGGAGCGGGAGCTGCGTCCCGGGACGGAGAATGTGCCGGGAATTCTGGCAATGGCGGCGGCGGTGAAGGAAACGGTGTTCCGCCAGAAGGAAAACGCCGCGTATGTGCGCACACTGAAAGAACATCTGCTCGAACGCGTGAATGCGTCGGAATTTGTGACGGTCAATTGCCACAATGATTTTCCCTATGTGGTCAGCTTGTATGTGAAGGGACTGCGTTCGGAAATTCTGCTGCATTTTCTGGAAAGCAAGGATATTTACGTTTCCAGCGGATCGGCGTGTTCCAAGGGCGCAAAAACGCACGTACTCGCGTCGATGGGCTTTGATCCGCAGGTGCAGGACAGCACCGTGCGCGTCAGCTTTTGCGAGAAAAATACTTTGGAGGAAGTCGATCGCCTGATCGATGAGATAGAAAATGCCGAGCGCACACTGTGTACCGGCAGATAACGGAGAAAACGATGAAAGAGATTATTTTGATCAAAGACGGCGAAATTGCGCTGAAGGGACTTAACCGCGCACTGTTTGAGGATCGCCTTATCAAAAACCTTCGCAACCGCATCGGCGATTTGGGAAAATTTCGCATTCTCAAGGCGCAGTCCACCGTGGCAATTCTGCCGCAGGACGAGGTGGATTTCGACGAGGTGAGCGAGCGGGTTTCCCGCGTGTTCGGCATCTCGCGGTACAGCCGCGCGCTGCTGACGGAAAAGCATTTCGACCGGATTGCCGAAGCCGCCCCCGACTATCTGCGCGAGACGCTCACGAAAGCAAAAACCTTTAAAGTGACGGCAAAGCGTTCGGACAAAACCTTCCCGATGCAGTCGCCGCAGATCTGCGCCGCATTGGGGGAAGTTCTGCTGGAAGCGTTTCCGCACCTGCGCGTGGATGTCAACGATCCCGAGGTGACGGTGCAGCTGGAAATCCGCGACTACGGCGCGTGCCTGCACGCGGGACAACTGGTCGGCGCGGGCGGAATGCCCGTCGGCACGAGCGGGAAAGCGTCGCTGCTGCTGTCGGGAGGAATTGACAGCCCGGTGGCGGGATACATGATGGCAAAACGCGGAATGCAGCTGGATGCCGTGCATTTTGAAAGCCCTCCGTACACGGGCGAGCGCGCCAAACAAAAGGTGATGGAGCTGGCAAGAATTCTCGGACGCTACGCGGGAGACATCGATCTGCACGTCGTGCCGTTCACACATACGCAGGAGGAAATCAAAAACCGCTGTCCGGAGGAATTGTTCACCATTATCATGCGCCGCTTTATGATGCGCGTGGCACAGAAATTGGCGCAGAAAAACGAAAGCGACGCGCTGATCACGGGAGAAAGCCTGGCGCAGGTTGCCAGCCAGACCGTCAAAGCCATCGCCTGCACCGAGGCAGTGTGTGAGATGCCGGTGTTCCGTCCGCTGATCGGTATGGACAAGAGCGAGATCATCGCTGTTTCCGAGAAAATCGGTACATTTGAAACGTCGATTTTGCCGTATGAGGATTGCTGTACGGTGTTCACGCCGAAGCATCCGCGCACAAAGCCCCAGCTTTTCGCGGTGGAGAATGCGGAGCGGGCGCTGGATATCGACGCATTGGTGGAAGAAGCCGTTTCGGGAACGCAGACCGAACGGATGCGCCCCGAATTTTAAGGTGACGGTATGAACGAAGCAGAACGTCTGGTCAGCCTGCTGACCGAAAGAAAAATGACCGTGGCGGCAGCGGAGTCCTGCACGGGCGGGCTGGTTGCGGCGGCGATCACTTCCGTGCCGGGAGCTTCGGCGGTGCTTGCGTTTTCCGCCGTCACGTATGCCGATACCGCGAAGATCGGAATCGGCGTGCAGAAGGAGACGATTGCCCGTTATGGGGCAGTCAGCGAACAAACGGCAAAAGAAATGGCAGAATCGATCCGCAGGGTTGCCCGCGCGGATCTTGGTCTGAGCGTGACCGGGGTGGCGGGACCGTCACCGAGTGAGGGGAAACCGGTCGGATTGGTGTATTTGGGGATCAGCTTCGGGGAAAAGACAGAAGAAAAGAAACTGATGCTCGGCACGAGAACGCGGGAGGAAATACGGCAAACCGCGGTGCAGGAGCTTCTGAGCGCGGCGGCGGATGCCGTCGCGCGGGAAGGAGTACGGCATGAAGGCGAAAAAAGCATTTCCGATTAAAGCGGCGGTCACGGTCGCTGTGCTGCTCATATTGGCAGTGGGCGGCGGTTGGTGTCTGAAAACCTTTGCCGGCGCACAGGATGTGTATGCGGGACTGTATACCGTCTATTGCGAAGGGGTGCAGACGGAGGAAAAGTCCGTGGCACGGTTTGACGATCCGACCTCCGATTTTCCGTCCGATTTTCTGGAACGTTTCCGCAAACTGTACGAAACGAATCCCGCGGTGGTCGGCTGGCTGGACGTGGAAAACACAGGCGTGCATTTCCCGGTGGTGCAGGACGAAAAAAAGGACTGGACCGCGCTGGATTTCACGGGCAAGGACAGCGGACAGGGTACGCCGTACCTGGATCCCGCCTCGGTGCTGGAGAGCGTGGAGGAAAGCACCAATAAGATTCTGTATCTGGACGGCGACCGTGACGGCCGCTGGATTTCGGAATTTAAGAAATATCTGGATGTCGGCTATTACCGCGCGCATCCCACCATTTCCTTTGCAACGGTGGAACGCCCCGGCACCTGGAAGGTGATTTCCGCGTATGTCACCGATTCCAAGGATTTTGATTGCCGACAGTACCACCTGTTTCTCGATCGGGAGGAACTGGAGGAATACATAGATCAGGTACGCCGCCGTTCGGCGTTTGACACATCCGTCAATGTCGCGGAGGGCGACGAGCTGCTCACCGTGACCGCACCGACCGACGATTTTGAAGGCGCGCGGCTGGTCGTCACGGCGCGGCTGGTGCGCAACGAAACCGAAGAAATCAATGAACATCTGACCGCTACGGTCAACCGCTATCCCTTGCAGGCGGACGCGTGGTACGCGCTGTACGGCGGGGAAAAGCCGCGGGAAAATCAGATGCTGTCCGCCGCCCAGGTGATGATCGAACGGTCCTCTTCCGGCGGATCGGATGATTCGTTCATGGACGACCCGCAGCCGATTCCGTGGGAGGACACCTCCTCACAAGTGACGTCAAGCGAAGAACCTTCTTCGTCGGAGAAATCCTCGCAGGAGCCGTCGTCCGAGGAAACCTCGTCGCAGACGACCTCCTCCAAAGAGACTTCTTCGGCAACCTCCTCCAAAGAAACCTCGTCGAAGGAAACCTCCTCGGCGGTGACATCCTCTAAGGAGACCTCTTCCAAGGAGACGTCCTCCAAGGAAACTTCTTCTAAAGAAACCTCCTCCAAGGAGACTTCGTCGAAACCGACGCCTTCGCAGGAGCCTTCCTCCGAAGAACCGTCCTCCGAAGAGCCTTCGCGCGAGCCGTCCTCTGAATCCGAATCCTCCGAGGACACTTCTTCCGAAGATACCTCCTCCGAGGAAAAACCGCCGAAACCGAGCCTCGGCGACGAGGAGCTGACGGTGTACGCCGACGGCTGGCGCGTGACGGATACGGCATATAACATCGTGTGCCAGATCGTGGCAAACGAAATGAACGACAGCTGCCCCGACGAAGCCATCAAGGCGCAGGCTGTGGCGGCGCATACGTTTGTGGTTTATCACAACAGCATCAACTGGATTCCGTCGGTTGGATTCCGCACGCCGAGTCAACGAATCAAGAATCTCGTGGCGGAGGTCATCGACGAACTGGTGTATTATAACGACAAGCCCATCTACGCCGCCTATTTCTCCATTTCGGCGGGAAGAACGAATACCGCGTCCGAAATATGGGGAGGCAGGGACTATCCGTATATTCAGTCGGTGGAAAGCGAGTATGACTATCTGGTGCGCAACTATGAAGTCTCCAAACGCTTCTCGCGGCTGTATGTGCTGGACACCATCCGCGATCGGCTGAATATTACGCTGGAAGCGGGCGATGAGGATTGGTGGTTTAGGGCAGATACGCTGACGGGTGCGGGCTATGTGTCGGTGATGAATGTCGGCGGACAGACGACCTATACCAATGACGCAGGCTCGACCGCGAAAATCACGGGAACGCTGATGCGCAGCATTTTCGGCTTGCGCTCCACGCATTTCTCGGTGGAATACGATGCGGAAAGCGAAGAATTTGTGTTCACCGCGCAGGGCTACGGTCACGGCGTCGGTATGAGTCAGCACGGAGCGATTCAGTACGCCAACCGTGAGGGCTGGGATTATAAACAGATTCTGAAGCATTATTATACGGATGTGGATGTGTACTGATTCGCAAAAAGAGGGAAGTAACCATGGAAAAACGAGTGAGACAGGGCGTTCTCCCTGTCATTACGGCATTGATTTGGGGCGTCGCGTTTGTGTTCCAGAAACAGGGCGCGGCGCACCTCGGAAATTTCACCTTCAATGCCGCCCGCTTTCTTCTGGGATTTCTGGTGCTGTGCGTGTTTCTGGCACTGCGCCGCCTGATCGGAAAAAAGAATGCGGAAAAACGAAAAAGTAACCCGAAAAAAGTTTGGATCGGCGGCTTCTGCTGCGGCGCGGCACTGTTTGCGGCGTCGGCATTGCAGCAGCTCGGCATTGCCGATACCGACGCGGGCAAAACTGCGTTCATCACGGCGCTGTACATTGTGCTGGTGCCGCTGTTCGGACTGTTTTTCGGCAAAAAAGTGACCGCTACGGTCTGGATCAGCGTGGCGGTGGCAGTGGCGGGAATGTATTTTTTGTGTGTGCACGGTGGATTTTCCGTCCGAAAAAGCGACCTGATTCTGCTCTTGTGCGCGGTGATGTATGCCGTGCAGATTCTGGCGATCGACCATTTCGTGCAGGATGTGGACGGCGTGTCAATGTCCTGTGTGCAGATGCTGACGGCGTGCGTCCTGTCGCTGATCGGGGCGGTGCTGACCGAAACCGTCACCTGGCAGGCGCTGCTTGACTGTGCCGTGCCGATTCTGTATGTCGGCATTATGTCCAGCGGCGTGGCGTATACTTTGCAGGTGCTGGCACAGATCGGAACCAATCCGACCGTGGTGTCGCTGCTGCTTAGTATGGAATCGGTGTTCGGTGCACTGGCGGGCGCGATGATTTCGGGAGAGCGGATGCTCCCCACGGAAATTGTCGGCTGTGTGCTGATGTTTGCGGCAGTGCTGCTGGCGCAGATTCCCGTGAAAAAGAAAAAATAAAACAGCGGGCGGCGAAAAAAATTTTTCGCCGCCCGCTGCTGACTGTTTCAGACGAAATTCACGTTTGCAACCTGCGGGACGGAAGATCGGCAGAAAGCCGCTGTTTTGCTTATTCGTGGATTTTTTGAATTCGGTTTTTGTATCAAACTTCCCGTGATGACCTCTCTAATGCCACGAGGAGGTCATTTTCCGAGAAACAGCGAAAAATTCCCGCTTTTGAGACGCTTTGCCAGTTCTTCACTGCTCGTGACCCTTTCGGGAAACACGACACCGAACGCCCGATCGAAAGAACAGGTGTGCAGGTCGCTTCCCGCCGTACACACTTTGCCCGGCGCGGACAGCAATTTTACAGCGCGTTCGTTTTCTTCGGGAGAATTGCCCATATTATACCCCTCAAATCCGTCCGCCAAGGTCATGTCGGGCATTTCGTCGGGATCGGTGATGTACGGTCGTACACGAAACGGGTGCGCAAAGCCGAGATACCCGCCGACCGCGTGAATCTCCCGCGCCCACACGGAAAGCTCGGCATCGCGCAGAAAGGGACGTTCGGTCAGAAACGACGGCTCAAAGCCGTAGGCAAGAAATTCCTTTCCCTTGCCGTAGCCCTGCTCTATGCCGAACAACAGATCAAAATCCAGTGTTTTCGCAAATTCTTTGCCGCGGGTGTAGGCGAGGCTGTACGCTTCGATCAGCGCTTCCCACGGGAGGGCGCGATCGACGGCGATGTTGCCGCCGAGAAAGTGATTGGTGACGGCGGCTCCCGCAAAACCGAGCCGATGATAGCTCAGAATCATGTCTTCAATGCTGCTCTGCCCGCATCTGCTTCCTTCGCGGGAGTGCATATGCAGTTCGTAGCGAAACATAAAAATTTCCTTTCGGGGACAAAACGGCGGCGGTCATGTATATGACCGCCGCCGTCGGTTATTCTTCGTTTTCGGCGGTTTCTTCTTTGGGCTGTACGGTGGCAATGACGGTGGTAATTCGTTTGTCCTCCACCAGTGCCACGTGAAAATTCACATTTTCATAAGGTACATCCAGCTGTTCGCCGTCTTCGGGAATCCGCCCGATCAGATGAATGAGAAAACCGCTGAGGGTGTCGTAGTCTACGTCCTCGTCAATGTCGATGTCAAGCAGCCGCTTCACTTCGTCGAGCGGCACCGAGCCGTCGAAACGGTAGCTGTTGTCCGAAACCTTGGCGATGTCCTCCTGCTCGTTGTCGTATTCGTCCTGAATGTTGCCGACAATGGATTCCACCACGTCCTCCATGGTGACAATGCCGGAGGTGCCGCCGTATTCGTCGATGACCACCGCCATCTGCGTCTTTTCATCCTTGAATTTCTTGAACAGATCGCGGCAGTGCATGGATTCGGGAATGTACAGCGGGGTGCGCATCAGCTTCTGCGCGGAAAATTCGGCTTCGGTGTTGTCGTGGATACAGCCGAGCAAATCCTTGACGTAGAGAATACCGATGATGTGGTCGATGTCCTCACGGTAGACAGGCAGACGGGAATAGCCGGTTTCCATGGCGGTGTTGATGACCTGCCGGAAGGAAGCCTCCTCGATGTCCACGCCCACAATGTCTTTGCGGTGGGTCATGACCAGATCCACAGATTTGTCGTCAAACTCAAAAATATTGTTGATCATTTCCTTCTGCGTGTCCTCAATCACGCCTTCGTCCACCATCAGACGGATTTCTTTTTCGGTGGCGTTGGCTTCCGAGGGAATCAAGGAAAGACCGCCCGCGCGGGTGAGCGCACCGGCAATGGAATCAAAGAACGCCGTGATCGGCGTGAACAGTGCCGTGATCACTTTGAAGAAGGAAAGCCCGCCGCCGACGAAGGATTCGGGGTTTTTCTGTCCGAGAAGGACGGAAAACGGGCGAACCAGCAGCAGCTCCACCGCCAACAGAAGAAGGAAGACGGCAAGAAGCGTGAGAAATTTTGCTGCAAATTCGTCGGTGATCACCGAATGCCATAAAGGATACAGACGGCTCGCGGTGAAAACCGTCAGCAAAACGGCAAAAAAAGCGTCGAAAATGCCGGAAACGGTTTTTGCACGGAAAGAGGATTTTTCGGATGTCTGGCTGATTTTCCTCAGCTGTTTTGCTTTTTTCTCGTCCACATCCGCAATCTCGTCGATTTTTGCCTCGTCAAGCCGCGGGAACGCGAGGGAAAAAGCCTTGAAAACAGCGGAAAAAACCGCCGCCGCCACCAGAAAAACGACCTGCCATATACTGTCCGGGTCCATGAAAGTTCAACCTCCAGAAAATAATATTGTTCCTTAAAGTATATCACACTTTCTTTCGTTTGTCAAATTATGAAAATCACTTGATTTTATGGGCGGTTGGGGGTAAAATAGGAGCGAGGTGTTTCTATGAAGCTTTTTGAAAAAAAAGATCCGACAGCCCGCGTGGGTTTGCTTGACGAAATCCGCGGGGTTTTGATTTTGTTGGTCGTGCTGTATCATGCGGTCATGCTCTTTTATCAGGCATCGCCGTTTCCCGTGCTGGTTCCCGCGTGGCTTGAAAGTTCATGGTTACAGGCACTGGTGTATGCGGGCGCGGGAATGTTCGTGCTGATTTCCGGTGCGTGCTGTCACTTTTCGCGCAATAACTTTCGCCGCGGCATGATTCTGTTTCTGATTGCATGCTTGATCACGGGCGTGACGGTGGTGTTCCATAACGGCGATTTCCAGGTGCTGTGGGGGATTCTGCACCTGCTCGGTTTTTCCATGATTCTGTATGATTTTTTGAGCCGCCCGCTCTCAAAATGCAAGGCGGTGTGGGCGGTGCCGGTGCTGTGTGTGCTGTTTGTACTGACGTTCCGTTTGCAGGATGGGGCGCTCGGAATCCCGTATCTGTGGGAATTTTCGCTTCCCGTGAATCATGTGCAGTGGCTGTTTCCCCTCGGGCTGACCTATCCGGGGTTCTTTTCCGCGGATTATTATCCGCTGATGCCGTGGATGTTTCTGTTTCTGATCGGCACGTTCTGGGGACGGCATCTGGAGGAAAGACGCGCGCCGCAGTGGGTGTATGATACGCATTGCAGGCCGCTCGCGGCGGTCGGACGGGTGACGCTGTGGATTTATCTGATTCACATTCCGCTTCTGTACGGCATTTATTATCTGATAGCACTTTGCATGGGGTTGGTTTGATGGATCGACAGACGGAAATTGAACGCAGTATCATCAAAAAATACAAAAAAACGATCTGGAACCGATTTATTTCGGCAATCAACGAATATGCGCTGATTCAGCCGGGCGACCGCGTGGCGGTGTGCATTTCGGGCGGAAAAGATTCGATGCTGCTGGCAAAATGTATGCAGCATTTGCAGAAATACAGCGATTTTCCGTTTGAAACGGAATATCTGGTCATGGACCCGGGCTATCATCCGCAAAACCGTCAAAAAATTCTGGACAATGCCGAGGTGATGGGACTGCCGATTCATGTGTATGACAGCGATATTTTCGAGTTTGTCTCCACACAGGACGATTCTCCCTGCTACCTTTGCGCGCGGATGCGCCGCGGGCATCTGTACGAGTATGCCAAGAGTCTGAACTGCAATAAAATCGCGCTGGGGCATCATTTCGACGACGTGATCGAAACGGTGCTGATGAGCATGATTTACGGAGCGGAGATCAAAACCATGATGCCGAAGCTCAAAAGTACGGGGCATCCCGGCATGGAGCTGATCCGTCCGCTGTACATGGTACGGGAGCGGGATGTCATCGCGTGGGCGCGCTATAACGAACTGGAATTTATCCGCTGTGCCTGCCGCTTCACGGAGCAAACCGACGCCGAGGAACATGAAAACCGCTCCAAACGGAAAATGATGAAAAAGCTGATTGCCGAGCTGGAGGCGGACAACCGCTATACCGCCATGAACATTTTTCAGAGTATTCATAACGTCAATCTTTCCAATGTCATCGGGTATCGGGAAGAAGACGGCGGCGAGTGGCACAGCTTTTTGGAAAGGTACGATTCTCATGGGACAGTTTGAAAGAACGGCGCTGCTGATCGGCGACGAAGGGATTGCCGCCCTGCGGAAAAAAGCAGTGGCGGTGTTCGGCGTTGGCGGCGTAGGGTCGTTTGCGGTGGAGGCGCTGGCGCGGGCGGGCGTCGGGAAAATTGCGCTGTTCGATCACGACGCCGTGGCGGAAAGCAACCTCAATCGCCAGCTGATTGCGCTGCACAGCACGATCGGACAGCCGAAGGTCGAGGTCGCGGCGTGGCGGATTCACGATATCTGCCCGCAAACCGAGGTACTGACATTTCCGGTGTTCTATACGGCGGAAAACGCCGATGAATTTGATCTTTCGGCGTATGATTATGTGATCGATGCGATCGATACCGTGACCTCCAAGCTGCTTCTGATTGAACGGTGCAAGGCAAGTAACGTGCCGATTCTCAGCAGTATGGGTACGGGAAACCATGCGGACGCGTCGCATTTTGCCATTGCCGATATTTCCAAAACGTCCGTCTGTCCGCTGGCGCGGGTGATGCGGACGGAACTCAAAAAACGGGGAATCCGAAAGGTGAAGGTGCTGTTTTCGGACGAACCGCCGCTCAAACCGCGGGTGACCGATCCCGAAAAACGCAAGCAGACGCCCGGCAGTCTGCCGTATGTGCCGTCGGTGGCGGGACTGCTGATTGCGGGCGAGGTCGTCCGTGATCTTCTGAAAGGGGAAAACTCATGACGCGTTCGGAAAAAATCGGTCGTCTGACGGTGATTCTGACGGCGGTGCTGTGGGCGGCAAATGCCGCGGCGGCGTGGCTGATGTGGTTTTATAAAGGCGTGCGGGAATACCTGTACGTTCGACAAAACGGATAGGAGAAAATTATGAAAATTATTGTCGTCGGTTGCGGAAAAATCGGAACGACCATCATCGAAAGCCTCGTCAATGAGGGACACGACGTGGTTGCGGTGGATGACAGCTCCGAAGCCATTGCGGAGATCACCAACGTCTATGACGCCATGTGCGTCTGCGGCAGCGGTACGGACTGCGATACGCTGTCCGAAGCGGGCGTGGCGCAGACGGAACTGTTTGTGGCGGTCACAGGCTCGGACGAACTGAATATGCTCAGCTGTTTCATCGCCAAACGCATGGGGGCGCGGCATACGCTGGCGCGCATCCGAAATCCCGAATACAATGACCGAAGCCTCGGATTTTTGCGCCAGCAGCTGGATTTGTCGTCGTCGATCAATCCCGATCTCGCGGCGGCGCACGAACTGTTCAATATCCTGAAACTGCCCAGCGCGGTGAATATCGAGACGTTTTCCCGCCGCAATTTTGAAATGGTGGAACTTCGCCTGAAGCCGGATTCCCCGCTTGACGGCGTGGCATTGTACGAATTGCGCAAAAAATACCAGGCCAATTTCCTCGTCTGCGTGGTGCAGCGCGGGGAAGAGGTGTACATCCCGGACGGAAGCTTTGTGCTGAAAAGCGGGGACAGAATCGGTCTGACGGCGGCACCGAACGAGATTCAAAAGCTGCTGAAGATGATGGGAATCCTGAGAAAGCAGGCGCGCAGCGTAATGATTCTCGGCGCGAGCCGCACGGCGCATTACCTGACCAAAATGCTTCTTGCCAGCGGCAATACCGTCAAGGTCATCGAGCGGGATCCCCGCCGTGCGCAGGAGTTTGCCGATACATTCCCCGAAGCGGTGACGATCGTGGGCGACGGCGCTCAGCAGGAACTGCTATTGGAGGAAGGCATCGGGGAAATGGACGCATTTGTGGCGCTGACGGGCATGGACGAGGAAAATATTCTGATTTCGTTTTTCGCTTCCTCGCAGAATGTCCCGAAGGTCATCTCCAAGGTCAACCGCAACGAATTGGCTTCCATGGCGGAAAAGCTGGGATTGGAGTGCATCATCTCTCCGAAGCGAAGCGTGTCGGATATTCTGGTGCAGTATGCCCGCGCGCTGGAAAATTCGCTGGGGAGCAACGTGGAAACGCTGTATAAGCTGATGGACGGTAAGGCGGAGGCGCTGGAATTCAATGTTGGTGCGGACTTCAAATTCGCAGGCGTGCCGCTCAAGGAACTGACACGAAAAAAAGATATTCTGATCGCGGGCATCATCCGCGGGCGCAAGACGATCATTCCCTCCGGCGACGACTGCATGGCGGCGGGGGACAAGGTGATCGTGCTGGCGGCGGGACAGCAGCTCAACGATCTTTCGGATATCATACGGTGAGGATAGGACATGAATCGAAAAGCAGTGTTTCGTATGCTCGGCAGGCTGGCGCAGACAGAGGGTCTGCTGCTGTTGCTGCCTGCCTTGGTGGGATTTTTGTACAGAGAATCCTGCGCGTGGTGGTTTTTGGCGGTGGCGGCGGGGACGTTTCTGCTCGGCACGGCGGCGGTGCGGCTTTTGAAAACCGCCAGCCACGTGATTTACGCCAAGGAAGGCTTTGCCATTGTGGGGCTTGCGTGGATTTTCACGTCGCTGATCGGCGCGCTTCCGGCGTTTTTGAGCGGGGATATTCCCGATTATATCGACGCGTTTTTTGAAACCGTCAGCGGCTTTACCACGACCGGTGCATCCATTCTCCGCGATGTGGAATCTCTCAGCCACGGGGTGCAGTTCTGGCGGTGCTTCACGCACTGGATCGGCGGTATGGGAATTCTGGTGTTCGTGGTCGCGCTGATGCCCAATGTTTCCGCGCGCTCCATTCATATTCTGCGCGCCGAAATGCCCGGACCGACCATGGGAAAACTGGTGCCGCGGCTGAAGGATACGGCAAAAATTCTGTATCTGATCTATGTGGCGATGACCGCGATCGAGGTGATTTTGCTTTTGTGCGGCAAAATGCCGCTGTTTGACAGCCTGGTGCACGCGTTCGGCACGGCGGGTACCGGCGGCTTTGCGATCAAAGCAAACGGACTTGCGGGGTACAGCCCGTATCTGCAATGGGTAATCGCGGTGTTCATGATGCTGTTCGGCATCAACTTCAACCTGTACTACCTTCTGCTCATCCGCCGCGCAAAATCGGCGCTGCGCAGCGAGGAGCTGTGGACTTATCTGGGCGTGATTCTCGTCGCCACCTGTGCGATTTTTGCCAATATCCGCCCGCTGTACGCGAATGCGTCCGACGCGGTGCGCGACGCGTTTTTCCAGGTGTCCTCCGTCACGACGACTACCGGTTTTTCCACGGCGGACTTCAATCTCTGGCCGCAGTTCTCCCGTGCGGTGATTTTTGCACTGCTGTTTCTCGGCGGCTGTGCGGGATCGACGGCAGGCGGTCTGAAGGTGTCCCGCGCGGTGATTCTGCTTAAACAGATCCGTCGGGAGCTGAAACACCTGCTGCACCCGCGTTCGGTCAGTGCCGCACGGTTTGAAGGAAAGGCATTGGAAAAAGAAACCCTGCACGGGGTGACGACCTATTTTGCCGCTTATATGTTCAGCATTCTGGCGGTGTTTCTGATTCTGAGCTTTGAGCCGTTTGAACTGGAAACCAACCTGACCGCCGCCATTTCCTGCTTCAACAATGTCGGACCGGGACTTGGCGCGGTCGGACCGATGGGCAGTTATGCCGATTATTCCGGCTTTGCCAAGCTGGTGCTTTCGTTTGCAATGCTGCTGGGAAGATTGGAAATTTTCCCGCTGCTTCTTGCCTGCGCCCCCAGCACCTGGACGAAAAAATAAACAAAAACCGCAGGCGCCCGATCAAAAAATCGGGCGCCTGCGGCGTTATATTTCAGATCAAATCAACGACTGCAGTCGTTATCGTCATCACGGCTCGTGATGAGAAAATGTTCAAATCGGCGGCATCAGACAGATGCTTTGTTCAGCCGGCAAGCAAGGCTTGACTTCTTTCTGGATGCACAGTTTTTGGAAAGGATTCCCTTCGCGGCAGCCTTGTCCACGGTCTTCACAGCCAGCTTGACAACCTCAGCCTTGTCCGCGGAATTGGCTTCCAGAGCGGCGTCCGCCTTTTTCAGAACGGTCTTCAGGTTGGATTTGACAGCTTTGTTGTGCTCCGCTTTCGTAGCGTTCACAAGAACTCTCTTCTTCGCTGATTTAATATTCGGCACAGTCACACACCTCCTCGCGGTAAGGTACACCTGCGGCACAAAGGTCACAGTACAAGATATGATACCATTATTTTTCAAAAAAATCAAGTACTTTTCCGCACTTTTTTAAATGGATTGTAAAATCAGGAAAACTGTGGTATACTGTACACAGGTTTTGACAGAAAGGCGGTAAATTTTATGAACAGAGGCGGAAAATGGCTTCTCGGTTTGTTTGTGATTCTTCTCGGCGTCGGCGTGGTGGTGTCGTCCGTCGGCAATATTCCCGTGTTTTTCCCCGGTTGGTGGACCTTGTTTCTGATTGTTCCGGCGGTGGCGGGAATGATCAACGACCGCCGCATTTCCTATTGGAACGGCGGACTTTTCCTGGCAGGCGCGGTGCTTCTTCTGAGCAAATTGCAGGCAGCGTATCATTTTCTCGGCAATTTCAACCTTTGGACGGTGGTCTGGGGCTTGATTATCATTTATGTCGGCATCGGCGTGATGTTCGGGTTCGGCAATAAAACGAAAATCGTCGTGCGAAGCGAAGAAACGGACGACGGCGACACATTTGACTATGAAGTGACGTTCGGCGAAATGCGCCGCAAAAACACGTCGCGCAGCCTCAACGGCGGAGAGATCAAGGCGAGCTTCGGAAAATGCACGGTCGATCTGTCCGAGGCGGAGTGTACGCATCCGATCATCATCACCGTGGAAGCGAGCTTCGGCGAGGTGGACGTCATCGCACCGCGTCATAATCGCCTGTCGGTGAAACAGGAAACGGCGGCGGGTTCGGTCAACTGTACCGCTCCGCGCGAGCTGGATGTGTCGCTTGCCGAAGTGACGTTTGACTGCAAAGCGTCGTTCGGCGCGGTGAATATTCGCTGAAGGCGGTGAAGGCGTGGAGTTTCAGCATGTCAGTCCGAAAAGTCTCGTATGCTGGCGCGTGCGGCTGTATCTGATCGCGGCGGTCGTTGCCGTGGCGGTGTCGCTGTTTTTCACCCCGTTCACCGTGCTGTGGTACTGGATGACCGGCGTGTGGGTGGCGGCATTTTTGGGAATGTATTTTGTGTATTATCCGATCAAGTACCGCCGCCTGCAATTTCGCGTGCAAAACGGCGGGGTGCAGCTCGACGGCGGTGTGATTTACAAATACAACCAGTACATGAAAATAGAAAATATACAATATGTAAATTTTGTATGCACCCCTCTCCAACGGATTCTGAAGTTGAAAAGCGCCGCGATTATGGCGGCAGGCGGGTATCTGTACCTTCCCTGCCTGTCCGCGGAGCAGGCACAGACGCTGATGCGGGCATTGCATGAGGGCGGCTATGAAGTATAAGAGAACCCATTGGATTTACATTTTTGAAAGCGTGTACCGCTTTATTCCCCTGCTGGTGCTGCCGCTTCTGCGCGGTTTTCTGGCGGCACTCAAGGGCAGCCTGTACGCATGGCTGAGCGGTACGTGGATCGACATTTGCGTGGTGCTGATGATGGTGGCGCTGGCGGTTTTGCGGTGGCACGAAACGGAGTATGCCTTTGACGGCGAGATTTTTCATCTGCGAGGCGGATTGCTGCGCTATCGGGACTGCAAAATTCCGATTTCCCGTTTGTGTACCGTTTCGGTGGAATCTCCGTGGTACTATCGGATATTCGGCGCCACAAAGCTGCGCATGGACACCCAGGCGGGCGGCAACCGCAGTGCCGATGTGGAGGTGACGCTGAAAACCGCCACGGCGCTGAATATTCTCGCGCTCGCGCGGCAAGAGGTGAATCATGGCGGAAAGAAGATGGAACGGCGGTACTCGCCGCGTCTTTTGTCCATTATGATTATTTCCGCGTTTTTGTCCAACTCGTTTGCGGGCATGGCGTTTGTCGCCACGTTCATTTCCCAGCTCGGTACATTGGCGGGGCGGGAACTGGAGGATCGCTTTGTCGGTACGTTCAATCGGATTGTCGAACTGCTTTCCTTCGGGATTCCTCCGGTAGCGGCGGCGATTGCCTATATCATTATCGGCGGCTGGCTAATCGGATTTCTCATGAACCTGCTGCGGCATCAGAATTTTGAGCTTTGCCGTGACCGCTCCACCCTGCTGATCCGCGGCGGACTGGTTACCCCGCGGGCGACGATGGTGCGCATTTCCCAGCTCAATTTTCTCAGTGTGCGGCAGGGGCTTTTCACCAAACTGATCGGCGTCTATACCGTGTTCGGGCATTGCGCGGGCATGGGGAAAAAGAAAGAGGATCTGACCGCACTTGCCCCGGCAAGCGGAAGGCGGGAGCTGGAGAAGAATTTCAGAATTCTGTTTGAGGAATTTCCCATCGCACCGCTCACGGTACGTCCGAATTGGCTGGCACTGATGCGGTTTCTGACTGATCCGCTCTGGCC
>ERZ808252.783-NODE-783-length-27603-cov-5.049586_pt1 | contig 27603 bp, 28 predicted proteins | sample MGYA00521242_ERZ808252 | MGnify/ENA primary metagenome ERZ808252 (study PRJEB31516, sample SAMN03275581) | gut metagenome | biome: mammalia-associated habitat; material: feces | host: Papio cynocephalus | place: Kenya | collected 2012-08-07 ...
TTCTCCTTAAGAAGTCCCCTAAGCAGGGCTTGGGGCAGAGCCCCAAGGTCTTAGCCTCAAGGTCTTACCCCTCCCCCTTGTCAAACCGCTCCCCCGTCCGTGCGGGAACGTCCGCACCGTTGCTCATCTCGACTACGCGGCGGCAGAGAGCGGCGGTTGCCTCGGCGGGAACCGCAAAACGTAGCGTCACCTCGGCGGCAAAATCGGTGCTGTCCGTCTTGGCGCCAAACTTCGGCAGCTCCGCGAGGTAGCGCTGATAGTTGGCGTAGGAGCAGATCAAACAAAGCTCGTCAAACCGCGTGTAGGTCACAATCCCTGCCGCCTCAACCGCCATCCGCGCCGCAGTCGAGTAAGCCCGTACCAAACCGCCCGCACCAAGCAGTATGCCGCCGAAATACCGCGTGGTCACAATCACCGCATTGCTCACACCGGACTTCCGCAGAACGTCAAGCGTCGGTACCCCCGCACTTCCCTGCGGCTCGCCGTCATCCGAACAGCGGACAATGATGTCCCCCGCCATCCGATAGCCCCATACGTTGTGCCGCGCATCGGCAAACTCGGCTTTCTTCCGCTTGATATAGTCCTGCGCCTCCGCCTCACCCGAAACGGGGCAAACGTGCGCAATAAAAACCGACTTCTTCTCCTCAAATTCCGCCTCGGCTTCCCGACCGAGCGTTGTCAGCGCGTCATTCATCGGCTTCCACCCACGACGGGTCGTATTTGCGGTACATCCCGCGCGTTTTCGCGTCCACAACGGCAGTTACCGTCATCGCCTCGTCCCCGTAGTCGACATTCTCCACCACCGCCTGCGCGTAAAGACGGCTCAATACCCCCGCGTCCGCGTTCGGAATCACAAAGACCACCCGCTTCTTGCCCTCGTGAATCAGGTCCTGCAATTCGCCCAGCATCAGGTCAATCCCCTGCCCCGTTGCGGCGGAAATGCAGACCGTGCGGCGGTTTTCCGCGTAGGTCCCAATCGCGCGGAAGCTCTCGGCGGCGCCCTTGTCGCACTTGTTGAACACGTAAAGCGTCGGCTTGCCCGATGCGCCCAACTCTTCAAGAAGCGCCTCGGTCGTCTCCAACTGCGCGCGGTATTCGGGGTCGGACGCGTCCACAACCACCGCCAGAACGTCTGCCGAAACCGCCTCGTCCAAAGTCGAGCGGAAGGCGTGCACCAGATGGTGCGGCAGCTTGCGGATAAAACCGACCGTATCGGTCAGAAGCACATCGGTCCCATCGGGCAGCTCCAGCTTGCGCGTGGTCGGGTCCAGCGTGGCAAACAGCTTGTCCTCGGCAAGAATGCCCGCATCGGTCAGACGGTTGAGCAGGGTCGACTTGCCCGCGTTGGTGTAGCCGACAATCGCCACCTTCGGCAGACCGCTCCGATCGCGCGCCGCACGGATGGTCCGCCGACTGCGCTCCAGCGCCTCCAGCTCGGCTTCCAGTGCGGCAATTCTGCGCTTCATGTGGCGGCGGTCGGACTCCAGCTTGGATTCGCCCGGTCCGCGCGTGCCGATGCCGCCGCCCAAACGCGACAGCTCCGTGCCCTTACCAATCAGCCGCGGCGCGGTGTACTTCAGCTGTGCCAGCTCCACCTGCAATTTTCCCTCGCCCGTCACGGCGTGGAGCGCGAAAATGTCCAGAATCAGCATGGAGCGGTCAATCACCCGTACCTCGTCACCGATTCCGTCCTCCAGATTTTTAATCTGCGCGGGCGAGAGCTCGGTGTCGAATACAACCAAATCAACGCCGCAACGCGCGCAGAGGTCGCGGAGCTCCGCCACCTTGCCGCTTCCCACGCAGGTGCGCGGGTCGGGGTGGTCCTTGTTCTGCACCACCTTTGCAAAACAGCTTCCGCCCGCCGTTTCCAGCAGGCGCTCCAGCTCGTCAAGGCTTTTCTCGGTCTCCTCTATATTCCCCTCGGGCAGGCAGAGACCCACCAGAATTGCCTGTGTAACCGTAATATGATTTTGTTCTGTCATGAAGCTACCTCCTTTGATAGAGAAAGGGCAAGCCGTTTTTGCAGCTTGCCCGAACAATCACTTCCGGAAGGAAGCGATTCTCTTCTTGAACTTATCCACACGACCGCCCGCATCAACGAATTTCTGCTTTCCGGTGAAAAAGGGGTGGCACTTGGAGCAGATATCAACTCTGATTTCTCCGCCCTTGGTGGATCTGGTCTCAACGACCTCGCCGCAAGCGCACCGAATGGTGCATTTTTCGTAGTTGGGATGGATTCCGTTTTTCATGACAGTTTACCTCTTTCGTTTGATTTGATGTTCTTTGACATCATTCCGCAAGAACAAGCCGCCGTCGGCGGCATACAACAGATATTATAGCATACTTTTTCACGGATTGCAAGGGGTTTTCGCAATTTTTCCGCGAATTTCCGCGATTTTTTATCGGGAAATCAGCTGTTGCGGGAGCATTTTTCCGCATCGATTGCCAGAACCACCATCAGGGCGCACAGCGCGTGGTTCGGGTCGGCAACGTCGATTACATAGGTATCGGACCAGCGAAAAAGCTGTTTGGATATCGTAGCCCCCCGCGCGCCGCGCGCAGAACGGATGTCATAGTCCCATTCAAACCAATCGCCCTCCACCAGCCAGCCGTTGCAATCCAAATCAAAAACGGGGTGGAAGAAGGAAAACCGCTTGCGGACACAGCCCATGTAGCGATCCCCGAGGTACATCTCGAATTTGGGCAGGAAGGTCAGGACCCGCTCCCGCACCGTGCCGACCTCATAGCCGCGCGCATCGTAGATTTTCAAAAGATGCCCCCACGACAGTTGCCCGCGGACCGTGTAGACCGTGTTCCCCCACTCGTCGTAAATATCGTAGCTGTCAAACCACGAAAAAATGCGCTGACGAAATAACAGCTTCATGTGCTCGCCTCCTCAAAATGCAGTCTTATATACATTATATCATGGAACAGCCGAAAATGCAAGCGGGAACAGCCCCGAAAATGCAAAAAGAAAAATAAATCATAAAAAATCGAAAAATGCTATTGACAACGGAGAAAAAATATGGTATACTGAATTTGCCAAACAATCAAATATCGTCTCAATTGGTGCGCCATACCCTCCCCGGTATGTTTTTTTGTCATACATTGCGTATCATTTGATGGTCATATTCACAATATTGGAATTGGTAAAAACACAGATTCCAATAGATATAATTGTGGATGTGATAAAATCAAACGTGCACCTACGACTATATTTTGATTGTTTGGCGACAACCGGAGTTTGTGTTTTTCGTGCGCGGGCTTCGGTCGGCGCACTTTTTATAAAGACAAAAAGTCCCCTTTTCGGTATTCCGACGAGGGGACTTTCGATATAAAAAATAAATCCCAAAAAATAGAAAAATTCTATTGACAAATGCAACCGATTATGGTATACTGAAAGCGCCAAACAGTAAGAATCAGTTTTTCAACGGGCATACTACACCTCCCCGGTTTTATTGTTATACCCAAAATTGTTTTCTCCCTATTTATCTCACTAATGTTTTGTATTTGTCCCCAAAGAATTTGGCAAAAGCACAAATTCCGGACATGGGGATAATTTAGGATAGCATGATTGTGGCATAGTGGGACAGAACGATTGTGGCATAACAATAGTATTCCTAAAACTGTACTCTTATTGTTTGGCGACAACCGGAGCTTGTGTTTTTCGTGCGCGAGCTTCGGCTGGCGCACTTTTCATTTTTAGGAGGTAAAAAATTATGAAAACACGAAATTCGGCATCCCTCGCATCCCTCAAAAGACTTGGCACTTCCCTGTTGACCCTGTTGCTGGCGGTCATTCTGATGCTCGGTGCATTGACCTCCTGCGACCAAACAGACCTTGTTGGCGAAAAAGGCGAACAGGGTGAGGTCGGAGAAAAGGGCGAAAAAGGTGACAAAGGTGACAAGGGTGACACCGGCGAGAAGGGCGACAAAGGTGACACCGGCGAGAAGGGCGAAAAGGGTGACAAAGGTGACACCGGCGAGAAGGGCGAAAAGGGTGACAAAGGTGACATTGGCGAGAAGGGCGACAAAGGTGACACCGGCGAAAAGGGCGAAAAGGGTGACAAAGGTGACATCGGCGAAAAAGGCGATAAGGGTGACACCGGCGAAAAAGGAGAAAAAGGAGACGTTGGCGAAAAGGGTGAAAAAGGCGATGTAGGCGAAAAAGGCGATACGGGTGAGAAAGGCGATGTAGGCGATAAAGGTGAGAAAGGCGACACCGGCGAGAAAGGCGAAAAGGGCGATAAAGGTGACATCGGCGATAAAGGTGATGCCGGAAAAGACGGGCGCGGAATCCTGAAAATGGAGATCGTGGACGGCTGGCTGATGGTGACTTACACGGATGACCCTGATAATCCCGTAAAGATTGGGAGAGTTGGCAGCGGTGCAATCTATGAAGGCACAGAGGGGCTGGAATTTTATCCCCTGCCAAATGGGACCTACGGGGTCATGGGGACAAGAACAAAATATCTGGATAAAATCATCATTCCTTCAACCTGCAATGGAAAGGCAGTAACTGCCATTCTCTCGGAGGCATTCAGAGACCACAAGGCATTGGTTGAGGTTATCATTCCCGACAGCATCACAAGCATTGGTGACAATGCGTTTAACGGCTGCAACAAGCTGGAAAAAGCAAATCTGCCGGAAGGTATCATTTCCATTGGCGGCTTTGCCTTTGGGAATTGCGAAAAGCTGACGGGAATCAAGCTGCCGAAAAGCGTCCAAGCACTCGGTTACGCCGCATTTGCGGGGTGCGAGCTGCTTACCGAAACAATCAACCATGTATGTTACTTCGACGGTTGGGTCCTTTACACGGAGTCAGATGCCAACGTTAAAGAAGTGGCTCTACGGGATGACACAATCGGTATTGCGGCAGAAGGACTTTCCCATAACGGACTACGCAAGGTAATCATTCCAAGCAGTGTGAAACACCTCGGCTACGGAATGTTTCGTAAATGCAGTAAAATTATGTCAGTTTACTACACCGGAACCGCCGCACAGTGGGAAGCGCTTGCCAAAGCCTGCCCCGAATGGAATCTTGATTGGTCCGGCTCTGTAACCTGCGATTATGACCCCGCAACGGCGGAGGAGGAAGAGGAGAAATTCGATTTTAACGGCAAGAAAGTCAAAATGCTGATTCCCAATAACGAAAGACAATATTTTATATGGAACGACAACGATTTCTCCACCGTGATAGACCAAGCTACTTATGTGCGCAATACGGCAATGGAGAAAAAGCTAAACATTATCTTCACCACTTCTTTCGTGGAGCGGGATAATCTTGCTGCGACGATTCGTCAATCTTTTATGTCGGATGAGATGTTCGATTTATTTGTGCTGGATTCCACTCAAGCCATTTTAGCCACTGATGGATACTTTTATAACCTTGCACGTGAAGCAGAGAACAATCATGTCAATCTTTCCAGCCCATGGTACAATCAGATCTTCAACGAGGAAGCTATGGTTAGAGGATTTCTTCCTTTTGTTACAGGAGATATGACTCCCTCCACATGGGATAACACCACGGTTTTATTCTGCAAAACCTCCGCATTCGATGCTTCCCTTTTGGAAAACAATGAATGGACCTATGAAAAGCTAAAAGAATATATCATGAATTGGGACAATTCGGAAACCTCCGGACTGACTTTCACGGTACCATCTCATGCGGTATCCATGCTGTATGGTCTCGACTTCCATATAACCGGACGGGATGATGGAGATATCATACAAATTCTTTCTAACGAAAAAACAGTCACTAAGGCAGATGACCTTTCAAGCTTCTTGAGAAAACAAGCAACAATATCATCGGACCCTTCTGATGCAATACAAGCATTTATAGACGGAAAAACCATGTTCCTGTGCGCACCACTTAAAACTGCAACCGAACTGAAGCAGCGTGCACCGTTTGAATACAGCATTCTTCCGCTTCCGAAACAAAACAACGAACAGGCAAGCTACATTTCAACATCCACCAATCTATCCATAATTGCAGTCGGACGGGCAAGCGATATTTCGGCGGCAACCGCAACGTTGGAAACGCTTGGTCTGTACTCCACGCAGGAAATCCGCCCCGTCTATGTGGAAACGATTCTCTCAGCAAAAGACTCCACGAACCCAGAGAAAGTCGAAACGGTAAACCTGATTCTCGATAATGTCCACCCGAGCTTTGAGTACATTTGGGATAATATTGGAATTACCAGCAAGTTGTACGAATACTTTAGAGCCAATAAAGGAGGGAGTTTTGCGACGGTAATAGCTGCAAATCGAGATTCATGGAATAACAATATCCAAAGTTTACAAGAAAAAATGCTTTATGCGTTTAATCAAAATCAATAAAGGTCCGAAAACGCCCGCCCAAACCGAACGGTTTGGGCGGGCTTTCTTTATTCCACATCCCGCCGCCCTTGCAGGGCGCGGTAGAGGGTGACTTCATCGGCATATTCGAGGTCTCCGCCAACGGGGACACCGTAGGCAAGTCTTGTCACGCGCACGCCGAGCGGCTTCAGCAGGCGCGAAAGATACATTGCGGTCGCCTCCCCTTCCACGTTCGGGTCGGTTGCCACAATGACCTCCTCCACGTCGCCTTTTCCGACGCGCTCCAACAGCTCCTTGATTTTCAGCTTATCGGGCGTGACTCCGTTCATCGGGGAAATCAGTCCGTGCAGGACGTGATACACGCCGCGATATTCGCGCACCCGCTCCATCGCCAGCACCGCGCGCACGTCGGTCACCACGCAGACCGTGGAGCGGTCGCGGTTTTCGTCGGCGCAAATCGGGCAGACCTCGCGGTCGGTCAGGTTCTGGCAAATCGGGCAGAGGTGGATTTTCCGTTTGGCATCGAGAATCGCGGCGGCGAAGGCTTCCGCATCGGTATCGGTCCAATCCAGCACCGAAAACGCCATGCGCATGGCGCTCTTTCTGCCAACCCCGTTCAGTCTGCCGAACTGCTCCGCCAGATTCTGGAGGGATTCAATGTATTCCGCCATGTCCTCACATCAGCCCCGGGATATTCGGCAGGTTGACCTGTCCCGTGATGCGGTTCAGCTCATCGGCGTTGGTGGTATCCACGCGCTTGATTGCCTCGTTGACCGCCGCGACCAGAATGTCCGACAGCGTTTCGATGTCATCGGGGTCGACAATCTCGGGCTTGAGGTCGATTGCAAGAATCTCCCGCTTGCCGTTGATTTTCACGTTGACCACGCCGCCGCCCGCGGAAATATCATATTCCCGTGCGTCCAGCTCCTCCTGCTTCTGCGCGACCTCCTCCTGCGCCTTCTGCACCTGACGCATCAGCGCCTGCATATTCTGCGGTCCCCCGCCCAGTCCCTTCGGAATGTTTGCTCTCATAGTAAATTCTCCTTTTTTATATCATCCGTTTTTTCGTTTTATTCGTCCGCCGCCGCGATGATTTCATCCAGCACCGAGGCTTGCGTTTTACCCTTGACCTCCAGCAAAAGTTGGCTGTCGGGGACGTCCTTGCCCGCCGTGGCAATCAGCGCCGCGCGCAGCTTTTCCCGTCCGCCGCCCTTTTCGGTCATGCTCTTTGCAAAATCCGAGGGGAACCGCACGATAAAATCACCCCCATCGGTGGTATATGCCTCCGCATTCCGACAGAAGGATGACAGCATCGGGTCGCTCTGCCCCACGCGTTCAATCAGCTCCCGCCATGCGCGGAAGGGCTTGAGAACCCGTTTTCCGTCACCTTCGGTCCCCGTTTGCGCGGGTGCCGCCTTTGGTGCGGGCTTTTGCGGGGTAACGGTCTCGGGTGCCTGCTTCGGTGCGGGCTTTTGTGCCGCCTCCGCCACGGGTGACGGTGCCGCAACACCGCCGAGCGCCACGCGGTCCTCCAGCTTTGCAATGCGGGAGAGAAGCGCCTCGTTTGAGGTGTCCATCGCCTCATCGCACATTCTCGTCAGCGTCAGCTCCGCGACAATCCGCTTGACCGCGTTCGCCTTCTGCATGGCAAACAGCGCGTCCTCCAGCAGCTTGCAGTGGTAAAGCAGGGTTTCGCGGGTAAATTTTCCCGCCGCCGCGCGCAATTGCTCCTCCTCGCTGTCGGTCAGGTCGAGGTACGCCCCCGCCCGCGCGGTTGCTTTGACCACCAGCATATCCCGCCACAGCGAAATCAGGTCCTGCCAGAACACAATCAGGTCCTTTGACGAGCGGACCACCTCGTCCACCTGCGCAAACAGGCTGTCATAGTCGCGCTCCGCGATTGCCTGTGCGGTGCGGAGCATTGCGTCCCGCCCCGTCATGCCGACTGCATCGGTCACGACCTGCGGCGTGATTTTGCAATGATAGCCCGCGCAAAGCTCCAGCAGGCTGATGGCATCGCGCATTCCGCCCTGTGCCAGCTTTGCCAGCATCCGTGCGGCTTCCGACTCCAGCTCGATGTTCTCCCGCTCCGCGATATAGGTCAGCCGACCCGTCAGCGCGTCCAGCGAAATCCGCCGGAAATCGAACCGCTGACAGCGGGAAATGATGGTTGCGGGCAGCTTTTGCAGCTCGGTGGTTGCCAGAATGAACACAACGTGCTCGGGCGGCTCCTCCAGCGTTTTCAGCAGCGCGTTGAAGGCGCTGACCGACAGCATATGCACCTCGTCGATGATATACACACGGTAGCGGAGCGATGACGGCGCATAGACCACCTCATCGCGGATGTCGCGGATGTTGTCCACGCCGTTGTTGGATGCCGCGTCCATTTCCAACACATCGGTCGCACTGCCGTCCTCAATCGCGCGGCAGGCGGCGCATTCCCCGCACGGACTGCCGTTTACGGGATGCTCGCAGTTGACCGCCTTTGCAAGAATTTTCGCGCAGGTCGTTTTTCCGGTTCCGCGCGAGCCGCAGAACAGATAGGCATGGCTAAAAGCCCGATGCTCCGTTTCGTATTTCAGAACCGATGTCACCTGCTCCTGACCGCAGACATCGTCAAAGGTTTTCGGTCGCCACTTCCGGTAAAGCGCTTGGTGCATTCCGTCACTCCTTCCGCAACAAAAAAACGCCGCGATGCAAAATTCCCTTGGGAATCGGCACGCGGTCGGCAAATTCTGCAACAAAATGACGGCACCGGACTGCAAAACAAGACCATACACCTCAAAATCGAAAGTCACCTCCGCGCGAGCTTCGCCGCCTCTGCTCAAAACAGGCACCCTCGCGGCACATCGGGCTGACTGCTTAATGCTGCTTGGTTCCCCACCTGACATGATTCACAGCTTCCGATTGCGCAAGACCCATTTCTCAACACAGCGACAGCGCTTCATTCGCCAAGGATCGTTCCTCAAAAGAGGGATCCACCCCTGCTACAGCGGATTTCAGGTTCAGGGCTCCGCTACTCCCCCGGCTGGTATGGCCTCGTTTTACAGTCTGATACCGTACATTCCTATTATACCAGATTTTTTCCCGTTTTGCAAGAGGTTTTCAAAAAAAAGTCCCGCAATCCACATATTTTCGCAGGCAGGTCGGAAAATATACCTTTCCCGACCTGCCTGCGACTTGTTCCGGACTTGTTCCGTGACTTGTTCCGTGACTTGTGCCGGACTTGTTCCGTGACTTGTTCCGCGCGATCATTCCTCCCGATACCGCATCAGTGCGGAGAGCATTTGCGCCGCCTGTGCGCGGGTTACGGTGTCGGTGGGGGTGATGCGGTCACCCGTGGGGGTCAGGATGCCGACCGCGCTGAGCGAATAGATGGCATCCGCCGCCCAGACGGGAATCTCGCTCTTATCCGCAAAGGTTGGAATTACCGCCGCCTTGCCGGGGGCGGTGATGCGGTCGAGAATGACCGCCGCCTGTGCGCGGGTCAGGGCATCGTTCGGCAGGAAGCACAGCTGTCCGTCCTTCTGACTGCCCGTGATATAGCCGAGCCGATACGCCGCCGCAATGTAGCCCTTCATGCTCGCGGGAATGTCCGCGTCATCCGCGAACACGGTCTTTTCGCATTCGGGAACACCCGTAATTCCTGCGGCATTCATTGCCATGACCAGAAACTCCGCGCGGTTGACCGTGCGCTCGGGATAGAAGTAGTAATGATCCCCCACCTGCGAGCCGCTCATGATTGCCTTTTCGGTCACGGACAGCGCCGCGCCCTCGTCTCGGGAGCCCTTCATATCCGCATAGGTGACCGAGGTTCCGAGGCGGTCGACCGTCAGCGAAACCTTAGCGGAGGTGCTGTAATTGCCGAAGCGATCCCGCGCGACATAGGAGAATGCGTCTGTGCCCACGTAGTCCGCAAACGGGCGGTAGACGTAGGTTCCCTCCTTCGCGTCGGTCAGCTCCAGCGAGCCGTTCTGCGGGTAGGAGACCACCTCAAAGCGGATATCGTCACCGTCGGGGTCGTTGGCGCTGAGCGTTCCGTAAGCCGCCAAGCCCTTGTAGGTTTTGACCTTCAGGGAAAGCACGGGTGCCATAGCAACCGTGGGCGCGCTGTTCTTCTCCTCCGCCATCAGGAGCGAGCAGGTCAGCCCGCATTCCGCGCCGTTGACCGTAAAGCGGAACGAGGAGGTCACAAGGTCCTCCCGTGCGGGATGGAAGCAGAGCTGATCCAAATGTGCCCCCGAGATTGTCTGTCCCACCGCCACGCGGGAGGAGCCGAGCAGCAGCTCGCCGTCGGTCACGGGCGGGAGTGTGAGGACCGTCAGATAGCGGACCTCGGAGAGATTCATGCCGCGCTCCACTGCGTCCTTTGTAAAGACCAAATCATTTCCTTTCATGGTATACAGCGCCAAGTCCGTGCGCGCGCTGAGCACCTCCGTGCCGTGCGAAAAGACCTTTGCGTCCTTCGCCCCCGTTTCCTCCGCGCAAATCGGCAGTGCCGCAATTGCACCGATCAGCATTGCCGCACAGAGCAGTCCCGCAAGCCGTTTCCGAATTCCCGATTTCATGTTCTTTACCGCCTTTCCGTCATTCGATGTTCCATTGTATGCGGGCGGAAAGGAAAACAGAACCGCGAGGGCGGTCCTGTTTCCAATCGATTTTTTGAAATAAAATCAGTTCTTATTCTACATTTTCAATCGTTTTCCGATGTTTTCGGCTGTTTTTCGGCACAATCCGCTATCTTCGGATGTCAAAAATACGGAAATCTCCGTTTTCGTCCTTCGTCAGCGTCAGGTATTCGGGGCGCATGGCATCGCTTCCGACATCGCGGCGGTAGGTGCCGTTGTTCCGTTGAATTCTGTATTCCAGCCGATAGGTCACGCGCAAATCTCCGCTCTCCTCCGTCTCACCGACCCGCGTCACCTTCATGTCATAAACCATCTGCTGGGCAAAATCGGGAATCGTAAACCCGTTTGCATCCGAGGCAAGCAGGGCGCGCAGTCCAGCCGCGTCCCCGTCAATCAGGCAGTTGAAATAGGCGCGTAAAAACCTCAACTCGGGGTCCGCATCAATCGCCGATTCCGACAACGCATCCGTCGAGCCGTAGTTCGCATCGTAAAGGTAGAACTGCCTGTCCAGTCTGGTATAAATTTCGGCAGTGCGGATATCCCCATCGTAGGGTGGGTAGAAGCGGATGGAGGAGGTCCCGCTGTCCTGCGAGGGCTGTGTCGGCTCGTCCTTCGGGAGCAGGACCGACAGGAGCACCACGGTCAGGACCGCGAGCAGCACAACGCCGCCGCAGACCAAAAGTGCAATTCGTAACCGTTTGTTTTTTCGCATCTTACCCCAACACCTTTCTCATGAAAATAATCTCCTCATGCGGACAGACCAGACCTCCGCCTTTGCGCATTCCCGTTTTCGCTTCGTCCTTCATGCCGTCACCTCCGTGCTCTCTACCCGACATTATACACGATTTTGAGCGTCCTGTCAACCGATTTTCCGCGGCTTCACAAAAACTTTCAAAAAAATGGGGAAAATCTTCTTGTACTTTCTCCCATAATGTGCTATAATATAAGGAAGTCAGCAACCGACAAGGGAGGACCCCGATATGAAATATTTTGTACTGATTCCCGACGGCATGGCGGATGAAAAAATTCCCGCACTCGGCAACAAAACGCCGATGGAAGCCGCCGAAAAGCCGATGATGGACCGTCTTGCAAAGGACGCGCTGGTGGGAACCGTTTCCAACGTTCCCGCCGGCATGGTCCCCGAAAGCGACACCGCAAACATGGCGATTCTTTCCTTCAATCCGCGTATTTACTCCAAGGGGCGCTCCCCGCTGGAGGCGGTCAGCATGGGGCTTGAAATGGCACCCGATGACACCGCCTACCGCTGCAATGTGGTCACGCTTTCCGACGAGGGCGAGGACTACGATGACAAAATCATTCTCGACCACAGCGCCGACGAAATCACCACGCCCGAGGCAACCGAGCTGATTGCCGCACTGGAGAAAAAGCTCGGCACCGACACGCGCAGATTCTACCCGGGGGTCAGCTACCGCCACTGCCTGATGATTCGCGGTGGCAACGACACCTACCCCTTTATGCGCCCGCACGATATTCTCGGCAAGCGGATTGGGGAATATCTGCCGAAGCGCGAGGACGGCGGCGGGGAATTCTACGACCTGATGCGCGAAAGCTTTGAGATTCTGAACCACCACCCCGTAAACGAGGCGCGGCGGGCGCGCGGACTGAAGCCCGCGAACTCGGCATGGCTCTGGAGCCCCGGAAAGAAGCCGCAATTGCCCGATTTCGGCAAGCAATGGGGACTGCGCGGCGCGGTCATTTCCGCCGTGGACCTCATCAAGGGCATCGGGCTTTGCGCGGGGATGAAGTCGATTGACGTGGAGGGTGCGACAGGAAACGTGCACACCAACTACCGCGGCAAGGCGGAGGCGGCAATCGGTGCCTTCCGCGACGGCTACGACTATGTTTACGTCCATGTGGAAGCCCCAGACGAATGCGGTCACCGTGCGGAGACCGAAAACAAGGTGCTTTCGGTGGAGAAAATCGACGCGGAGATTCTCCGCCCCGTGTTTGACTATCTCGCGGGGACAGGCGAGGACTTCCGCGTGATGGTCCTGCCCGACCATCCGACCCCCGTGCGTCTGCGCACGCATACCTCCCTGCCCGTTCCGTTCTTCATCTGGTCCTCCGATAAGCGCCGCGACGGGGTGGAGCACTTCACCGAGGAAACGGCGGCAGAGAAGCACCTCTATCTCCCCTACGGTTATCATCTGATGGACCTGCTTCTGAATCCCGACAGTGAGGTGAACACGCATGAATGAGGAAATGCCCGCAATTCCCGAGGTCCCCGAAACGCCCGAGACGCCCGAGGTGCCGCAGAAGAAGCGGCGGACGGTGGGCGCGGTGCTGTTCGACTATGTGGAGATGTTTGCGTGGTCGGTCTTTGCGGTCCTTTTAATCTTCACGTTCGGATTCCGCCTGTGTCAGGTGGACGGACAATCGATGGAGGACACGCTCCACAACGGCGAGCGTCTGCTCCTGTTCAGCGCGGGCTATACGCCGCGGCAGGATGACATCATCGTCTTTCATCTGACCAACGCCGAAAAGAATCTGGAGAAAACGCTGGTCAAGCGGGTCATCGCAACCGGAGGTCAGACATTGGAAATCGACACGGGAACGGGAAAGATCACCGTGGACGGCAAGGAATACGCCGACACGCACAGCATTCTGAAAAATCCCTCGACCGATACGGAAATCGGTCGGTACTACACCTCGCTGTTCTATAACCACCCCGACTACGACGGAAAAACCGGAATCCTCCGCACCACCGTTCCCGAGGGGTACCTGTTCGTCATGGGAGACAACCGCAACAACTCCAAGGACAGCCGCAATCCCGATGTGGGCTTTGTGGATGCGCGCTGTGTGCTGGGGCGCGTGGTCCTGCGGCTCTCCCCCTTTACCGCCTTCCGCTGAGGTACCGTCTATGCCATCCGAAAATATTCAATGGTTCCCCGGTCACATGGCGAAAACCCGCCGTCTGATCGCGGAAAATCTGGGGAATGTCGATCTCGTTCTGGAGCTGCGCGATGCGCGGATTCCCTACAGCTCGGCAAATCCCGAAATTGCGAAGCTGTGCGGTGACAAACCGCGTCTGCTTCTTCTGAACAAAGCCTCGCTTGCCGACCCCGCGCAGAATGCGGTCTGGCAGGCACAGCTCAGCGGCGCAAACACCCGCTGTATTCTCACCGACTGCACGAGCGGCGCGGGACTGAACCGTCTTGCCCCCGCCGTGCGGGAGCTGTGCGCCGAAAAGCTCGCCCGCTGGGAAGCAAAGGGAATGCGGGGCAAGCAGCTGCGCGCAATGGTGGTGGGGATTCCGAACGTTGGAAAATCCTCGCTCATCAACCGCCTTTGCGGAAATAAAAAAGCGCGCGTTGAGGACCGCCCGGGCGTCACGCGCGACAAGCAATGGGTCACAACCTCGCAAGGGCTCGACCTGTTGGATATGCCCGGCATCCTCTGGCCCAAGTTTGAGGAAAAACGGGTTGGGGAAAATCTGGCGCTGACGGGTGCCATCAAGGATGACATCCTCGACACCGAGGCACTCGGGGTCCTGCTCTGCCGCAGAATGCGGGTGCTTTATCCCGCGCTGTTCTGCGAACGCTATAAGCTGGCGGAGATTCCCGAGGACATGAGCGACTACGACCTGTTTCTGACGGTCGGGCGCAAGCGCGGTTGCCTGATTGCGGGCGGCGAGGTGAACACCGAGCGGGTGGCAAACCTGCTGCTGGACGAATTCCGCGGTGCAAAGCTCGGCAGAATCACACTCGACCGCGTGGAGAAACCGACAAAGGAGAACGGATATGGCGCAACCGGAACAAACAATTGAAAACGAACTGCGCGCGGCGGGCTTTCGGGCAATCTGCGGCGTGGACGAGGCGGGGCGCGGTCCCCTTTGCGGTCCCGTTGTGGCGGCGGCTTGCATCCTGCCCGAGGGCGTAATCCCCGAGGGGCTGAACGACTCCAAAAAGCTGACCGCCAAGCGGCGCGATGCGCTGTTTGAGGAAATCAAGCGGGTGGCGGTGGCTTACTGCATCGCCGAGGCGAGCGTGGAGGAAATCAACGAGCTGAACATTCTCGAAGCCGACCTGCTTGCCATGCGCCGCGCGATTGCGGGCTTACAGGTCCCCGCCGACTACGCGCTGATTGACGGCAACATCGCGCGGGATTTTCCGATTCCCGCCCGCGCCGTGATTCACGGAGACGCAATCTCCGCCTCCATCGCCGCCGCGTCCATCCTTGCCAAGGTCACGCGGGACCGCGAATGTCTGGAGCTGGACCGTCTCTACCCGCAATACGGCATTGCCAAGCACAAGGGCTACGGCACCAAAGCGCACATGGATGCCCTGCGGCAATACGGTCCCTCCCCGATTCACAGGACCAAATTCATTCGGTTTCTTGACGATGCGGACCGCTGAACAGACTGTCGGGGACTACGGTGAAGCGGTAGCGGCACGCTATCTGCGGTGGCACGGCTACCGCGTAATCGAGCGGAACCTGCACCTCGACCACCACGAAATCGATTTGATTGCGGTCCGCTTCGGGGTCATCGCATTTGTCGAGGTCAAGACAAGGACCTACACGGAGGAAACCATCGGCATCCTGCCGCCACCGCGCCATGCGGTCAATGCCGACAAGCGGCGCTTTACACGTCGGGCGGCGCAGAAATACCTTGCCCTGCATCCCACGTGGCGCAAGCCGCGCATGGATGTGATGGAGGTTCTGCTCTCCCCCGCCGAAAACGGAAAACGACCGCGGGTGCGCAAAATCCGGCATCTCACGGGCGCTTATTGAGGAATCCATATGGAAAATTTATCATTATTCGATTTGCATTGCGACACCGCGGGCGAGATGCTTGCCACGGGTCAGCCGCTGGGCGAAAACAGCCTTGCGGTCTCGCTCTCCAAAGCGACAGCATTCCGCCAATATGTGCAGGTCATGGCACTCTGGGCGAACGACCGTCTCTCCGATGCGGAGGGCTGGCGGCAGGTCCGCCGCATGGTGCAAAACCTGAAAAAGGACCCCGCCGTAGCGGGCGGAGCCGTGGGCTTGGGGACGGTTTGCCCCGAGCGCGCGGACGGCGTTTCGCTCCTGCTGGGGCTTGAGGACGCGCGGGTGTTGGAGCTGCATCCCGAGCGCGTGGATGAGCTGTTTGAGATGGGCGTTCGCATCTTCACCCCGCTCTGGCGCGGGGTAACCTGCATCGGCGGTGCACACGACACCGACGAGGGGCTTTCCGACTTCGGAGAGCTTGCGGTGCGGCGCGCGCTGGAGCTCGGTATGCTCCCCGACATCTCGCACGCATCGGTCGCATCGGCGGAGGAAATCTTCGACCTTGCCGCCGAATACAGCCGCCCCGTGCTTGCGTCCCATTCCAACGCTTACGCCGTTACCCCCGTTTCGCGCAATCTGCGGGACGGACAGGTCCGCGCAATCGTGAACTGCGGCGGCTTGATCGGTCTGAATCTTTACACGGCGTTTCTCGCCGCCGACCATGCGCCAACCGCAGAGGATGTTCTGCGCCACGCCGAGCATTTTCTCTCGCTCGGTGCCGAGCGCGCACTCGCCCTCGGCTGTGACATGGACGGCGCGGACCTGCCGCAGGACCTGCACGACCTTGCCGCGCTCCCCGCACTTGCGGAATGCTTCCTGCGGCACAATTACCCCGAAGCATTGGTTCGGAGCATCTTTTTCGACAACGCGTACCGCGTTCTCTGCGATGCGCTGAAGCCCGTTTGATCACAACACAAAGGAGACACACCATGCTTTACAAAAGCACCAGAAGCACCGAAGCCGCGAGCCTGACCTCTGCGGAGGTCATCAAGGAGGGTCTTGCACCGGACGGCGGACTGTATGTTCCCGAAGCCGTTCCGACCCTGACGCTCCCCGAAATCGAGCTGCTGAGCAAAAAGACCTATCCCGAGCGCGCCGCAGACATTCTTGCGCGTTTTCTGACCGATTACACGCATGAGGAGCTGCTGGAGGACTGCCGCGCCGCCTACAGTCGGGAGCACTTTGTCGGCGGAGCCGCGCCGCTGATCGGGCTCCACACCGAATATCCCATGGCAGTGCTGGAGCTGTGGCACGGTCCCACCGCCGCATTCAAGGATATGGCGCTTCAGATTATGCCGAGACTGCTTTCCCGCGCGCTGGTCAAAACGGGCGAGAAAAAGGACGCAATGATTCTCGTTGCCACCTCGGGAGACACGGGAAAGGCGGCACTGGAGGGCTACCGCGACGTTGACCGCGTGCGGATTCTGGTCTTTTATCCGTCCGAGGGGGTCAGCGAGGTTCAGAAGCTCCAGATGGCAACCCAGCAGGGCTCCAACGTGGAGGTCTGCGGCATCCGAGGCAACTTTGACGATGCGCAGAACGGGGTCAAGTCGATTCTCAACAGCCCCGAAATGGTGACCCGTGCCCGCGTGCGCGGAATCCTCTTCTCCAGCGCGAACTCCATCAACTGGGGCAGACTGGTCCCGCAGATTGTTTACTATATCTCGGCGTACTGCGACCTCATCAACGCAGGCAAATGCAAGCCGGGCTCGCGCTTCAACGTCTGCGTTCCCACGGGCAACTTCGGCAATATTTTTGCGGCGTACCTCGCAAAGCAGATGGGGCTTCCCATTGCAAAGCTGATCTGCGCCTCGAACTCCAACAACGTCCTGACCGACTTTTTGCACACGGGGACCTACGACCGCAACCGCGACTTCCACATGACCATTTCTCCCTCGATGGACATCCTGATTTCCAGCAATCTGGAGCGTCTGCTCTACTTCATCGCGGGAAGCGAAAAAACGGCGGGCTGGATGCAGGAGCTGAAGGAAACCGGCAAATACACGGTGGATGCGGACACCTTCCGCGAAATCCGCAAGCATTTTGTAGGCTACTACACGAACGAGGAGGAAACCATCGCAACCATCCGTAAGACATGGCGGGACGGTGACTACCTCGCGGACCCGCATACCGCAGTTGCGATTCACGCGGCAAAGGCGTACATGAACGAATTCACCGACGGCATCCCGATGGTTGTGGATTCCACCGCAAGCCCGTTCAAATTCGCGGGGACCGTTTACCGCGCGCTGACGGGCGAGAACGCCGCTTCGGGCACCGATGCGCTCGACCAACTCGCTACCCTGACAAAAGCCCGCATCCCCTACCCGCTTGCGGGACTTGCCAAGCGCCCCGTCCGCTTCACGCGCGTCTGCGAGGTGAACGAAATGCGCGACGTGGTCATGGAATTCGTAAAAAAGAAGTAACGTGCCCAAAATCCGCACGAGGTAAAATCCAACCGAAGCTCCCCTTGTTGAAGGTTCTTGAAGGTCCACAGGGGACTTCTTGCAAGAAGTCCCCTAAGTGGGTTCGGGCAAAGCCCGAGGTCGTCCCCAAGCCCGAGGGCTTAGTTCTCCTTCGGCTTGAAGGTCACGCAGAGCGTCTCACCCGAGCAGCCTGCATTGTTGGGTCCCACGGCAATCTGCTCCGCCGTGCAGTAGGTCTGCGCGTCGTGGTAGTAGCAGTTCTGAACGTCGCAGTGAATTCCCTTGATGTGCTTGCAGCCGCATTCTTGCTTCCGATCTTCCATTTTCATGTCCTCTTTCCAAAAAAACGATTCCGGATGAACCGGTGTCCTTATGATACCCCGCCGAGGCGGGATTTATTCCGAGAAAAAGGAGACCCATTATGTCGCTTTTCGTCATGGCGGACCTGCATCTGTCCTCCGACCGCTCCAAATCCATGGAGGTTTTCGGCGCGCGTTGGGCGGGCTATACCGAAAAAATGCAAAAAAACTGGTGCGCCGCCGTGAAGCCGAGCGATACGGTCATCGTCCCCGGGGACGTTTCATGGGGACTGCGTCTGGAGGACACGGCGGAGGATTTCCGCTTTCTCGATTCCCTGCCCGGGGAAAAGCTCATCGGCAAGGGAAACCATGATTTCTGGTGGTCCACGCAACGAAAGACCGAGGAATTCTGGGACCGCATCGGCGCAAAGACCCTGCATCTGCTCTCCAACAACGCCTTTCTGCGCGAGGGCGTGCTGATTGCGGGAACGCGCGGATGGTTTCTTGACGAGGACCAGCAACGAACGGTGGGCGAGGTCGACTACGCAAAAATCATCAACCGCGAGGTGATTCGCCTGCGGATGAGTCTGGACGCGGCGGTGAAGAGGCAACAAACCGAAGCGCCGCAGGCACCGATTTGCGTGTTTTTCCATTTCCCGCCCGTTTGGGGCGAATTCGTCTGCCGCGAAATTCTGGAGGTCCTGCACGAATACGGAATCCGCAGCTGCTGGTTCGGGCATATCCACGGCGCTTATTCTGCCCCGCCGACGCTGACTTATGAGGGCATCCGCTTTACAAACTGCGCCGCCGACTATCTGAATTTTGCACCCCTGCCGATCGTGCTCTGACCTTTTTTGGTCAAAAAGCCGAAAGTTCAAAAACCTATTGACAAAAAGCACAAAAAATTATATAATATATTCTGTATGTAAAATCAGAACCAATATCATGTTTGGAGGATTGTAAAAATGAATCTCATCAAATCCGAAAAGACCGACAAAGGCGTATGGACCTTGCAGTTTTCGGTTGATAAGGACACCTTTGCCAAGGCGGTAAGCGACTCCTTCCGCAAGAATTCCGGAAAGATCACCGTCCCCGGCTTCCGCAAGGGAAAGGCACCGCGCGCGGTCGTGGAAAAGATGTACGGCAAGGGCTATTTCTATGAGGACGCGTTCAACGCGGTTCTGCCCGCCGCTTACGAGGAAGCACTGAAGGAAAGCAAGCTCGACACGGTCGGTCAGCCCGATTTCGATGTCGTGTCGGTCAGCGACGAGGACGGCGTGGTCTTCTCCGCAAAGGTTGCGGTCAAACCCGAGGTCAAGATTGAGAACTACTTCGGCATTGAAGCCGAAAAGACCGTTGCGCCCGTTACCGACGAGGAGGTTGATCAGGAGATTAAGACTCTTCAGGAGCGCAACTCCCGCGAGACCGACCTCGATGAGGGCGGCAAGGCGGAAATGGGTGATATCTGCACCATTGATTTCGACGGCGCCATCGACGGCGTTCCCTTCGATGGCGGCAAGGGCAGCGACTACCCGCTCAAATTGGGCTCGGGCAACTTCATCCCCGGCTACGAGGAGCAGGTTGCGGGTCACACCCTGAACGAAACGTTTGATGTGAAGGTCTCCTTCCCCGCCGACTACCATGTCAAGGAGCTGGCAGGCAAGCCCGCGGTCTTTAAGACCACCATTCACAAGATTCAGCACATCGAGCTGCCCGCGCTGGATGACGATTTTGCAAAGGATTTCACCGAATTTGACACCTTTGATGAATATAAGAAGGATGTCAAGGCAAAAATTGCTAAGAGACATGAGGATGAAGCCGATTCCGCATTTGAGAGTGCCGTGCTCGACACGCTGATTGAAAAGGTGGAAGCCGAGATTCCCGAGGCGATGTATGTTGCCGAAACCGAGAACTTCGTGCGCGACTACGACAACCGTCTGCGGATGCAGGGACTGGACCTCAAGACCTACTTCCAATACACGGGTCTGGACCTCGACAAGCTCCGCGCACAGCTCCGCCCGCAGGCAGAGAAGCAGGTCAAGCTGCGTCTGGCGCTTGAGAAGATTGCAGAGCTGGAGAAGCTGGAAACCACCGAGGAGGACATCAACGGCGAGATTAAGCGGATTGCGGATGCTTATCAGATGAAGGAAGAGGACGTTCGCAAGGCTGTCCCGCTCGATTCCGTTGCCGAGGACATGAAGGTCAAGAAGGCAATGGACCTGGTCAAGGAAAAGGCTGTTATCAAGAAGTAATCCATTCCGAACCGGAAGCCCGTCAGTGTTTCCGGTTCAAATTATCCGAAAGAGAGGTACAAACAATGCTTGACGCAAGAGATTTTACCCGTGCCGCACTCGTCCCGATGGTGGTGGAGCAAACCAACCGCGGCGAGCGCTCCTATGACATTTTCTCGCGCCTGCTCAATGACCGCATCGTATTCCTCGCGGATGAGGTGAACGACACCACCGCGTCGCTGGTTGTGGCACAGATGCTGTTCCTCGAAGCGCAGGACCCCGACAAGGAAATTTCCTTCTATATCAATTCCCCCGGCGGCTCGGTCAGCGCGGGCATGGCGATTTACGACACCATGCAGTTCATCAAGTGCGATGTTTCCACCATCTGCATCGGCATGGCGGCAAGCATGGGCGCTTTCCTGCTCTCCTCGGGCACCAAGGGCAAGCGGCTGGCACTGCCGCACAGCGAAATCATGATTCATCAGCCCCTCGGCGGCGCAAAGGGTCAGGCAACCGACATTCAGATTCAGGCAGAGCAGATTCTGCACATCAAAAAGACGCTGAACGGCATTCTTGCCGCGAACACGGGAAAGCCGCTTGAAATCATCGAGCGCGACACCGACCGCGACAACTATATGACCGCGCAGGAGGCTATGGAATACGGTCTGATCGACCGCGTGATTGAAAAGAGAGCCTGAGCGGACCGAAGAAAGGATTTTAACAGCATGGCAAGTAACAAAAACGGTATGCACTACTGTTCTTTCTGCGGCAGAAGCGAAAAAGAGGTCGATTTTCTGATCCCCTCCCCCACAAGTCCGGTCTTTATCTGCGACTACTGTCTCGATGCCTGCAACCAGCTGGTTGACAGCATTGACGAGGAAATGCCGCGCAAGAAGAAAGGTGCGGGCAAGCTGACGCTGGAGGAGCTTCCCCGCCCCGTGCAGATCAAGGAGACGCTGGACCGTTATGTCATCGGGCAGGACGAGGCAAAGGTGGCGCTGTCGGTGGCGGTTTACAACCACTACAAGCGCATTCTGACCAACACGCCCGCAAAGCCTGCGGCGGGAAAGGGCAAGAAGAAAACCGCCGAGGCGGAGACCGAGACCGCGCAGGAGGATGTGGAGCTGCAAAAGAGCAATGTGCTTCTGATCGGTCCGACGGGTGTTGGGAAGACCTACCTTGCGCAGACGTTGGCGCGGACCATGAAGGTCCCGTTCGCAATTGCGGACGCAACCACACTGACCGAGGCGGGCTATGTCGGCGAGGATGTGGAGAACATTCTGCTCCGACTGATCCAAGCGGCGGACTACGATGTGGAGCTTGCCGAGCGCGGTATCATTTATATCGATGAAATCGATAAGATTGCCCGCAAGAGCGAGAACCGCTCGATTACGCGCGACGTATCGGGCGAGGGCGTTCAGCAGGCGCTTCTGAAAATTCTGGAGGGCACGGTCTCCAACGTTCCCCCGCAGGGCGGCAGAAAGCATCCGAATCAGGAGTTCATCCAGATTAACACGAAGAACATTCTGTTCATCTGCGGCGGCGCATTTGACGGTCTGGAAAGCATCATCGAGAAGCGCGAGGGCAACCAGACCATCGGCTTCGGCGGTGAAATCCGCACGAAATCCGAGAAAAAGAGCAGCGGAATTTTCAAGGACGTCATTCCGCACGACATTGTGAAGTACGGCATGATTCCCGAGCTGGTGGGACGAATCCCCGTTATCGTGGCGCTGTCCGATTTGGACAAGGAGGCGCTGGTGCGCATTCTGACCGAGCCGAAAAACTCACTGACCAAGCAATACGAAAAGCTGTTTTCGATGGACGGAGTGGAGCTGCACTTCTCCCCCGAGGCGCTGGACACGGTTGCGGAGCTGGCTTTGGAGCGCAACACGGGCGCGCGCGGACTGCGTGCGATACTGGAAAGCGCAATGACGAAGCTGATGTACGAGGTCCCCTCCCGCCGCGACATTGCCGCGGTTGAGGTCACGCCCGCGTGCATCCGCAAGACGGGTGACTGCAAGTTCACCTACCGCAAGGATTTGCTGGAAGAGGGAAAATAAGGACGCGACTTAAGGGGCTTCTTGAAAGAAGCCCCTTAAGAATCCCCAAGAACTTCACACATGGGGATTGAGCCCCGTATTTTACAGAGTACAGATTTTCAAGCCCCTGTTAGGAGGCTTTCTTTTTTGTTCGATTCGCGCGGTCGATGTTCGCTTTGAAAGGCTATATTTATTAAAAAAGGGTTGACAAAAGCGATTTTGTGTGCTATAATGTTCATACTGCGTGTCCTGCGCGCAAAATTTGAACATCATCAAAAGGAGTTTCCCATGAAAAAGATTCTATCTGTGTTGCTTGCGGTCTCCATGCTGGTCTCGGCGCTCTTCCTGCTTGCGTCCTGCTCCGAGAAGAAAAAGGTCATTACAATCTACGCAACGAGCGAGGATTTCCGCATCAAGAATGCCCAGCAAATGCTGAACGAAAAATTCCCCGCATACAAAATCAAGGTGGAGTACCGCTCCACGGGTGAGCTTGCCGCAAAGCTCGCAAACGAGGGCAAAAAGACCGACTGCGATATTGTGATGGAGCTGGAAAACACCTATCTGGAAAAGCTGGGCGATTCGATTGCGGTGCTGGACGGGCTTCCCGAGGTGAATTTCGATAACTACCTCCCCGAATTGGTCCCCGCCTCGCATCGTTATGTCCCCTTCATCCGCACGAGCGGAACCATTGCGGTCAACAAAGCCCTGCTCACGGAAAAGGGACTTCCCGTCCCCACCTGCTACGATGACCTCATCAAGCCCGAATACAAGGGGCTGATTTCCATGCCGAATCCCAAATCCTCGGGAACGGGCTATGTGTTCTATCTGAACATGGTCAACACGCGCGGTGAGGAAAAGGCATTGGAATATTTCGATGCGCTGGCAAAGAACCTTTCCGGCTCGGGCTACACCTCCTCGGGGTCGGGTCCGATCAAGGCACTGAAGCTGGGAGAAGCCGCCATCGGTCTGTGCATGACATGGCAGGCGGTGGACGAAATCAACAACGGCGCAAGCTACGAGATTCTCTACTTTGCAGAAGGCGCGCCCTACAACACCTATTCAAGCGCGATTATTTCGGGCAAGGAGACTGATGAGGACATCCAAAAGGTATTCGCGTACCTGCTGACCGATGTCACCCCCAAGGACAAGGAGCTTTACGCGCCCGAGCAAATTTACAAGGACAGAACCTTCACCATCAAGAATTTCCCCACCGACATTCCCTATGCCGATATGCGCGGCAACGACGACACTGCTGTAAAGGAAAAGCTGCTTGACGTATGGAAATACTGAACATTAACGGGCTGACCAAAGCCTATCGGGACAAGCTCGCGCTGGACCATGTGTCCTTCACGGTTGAGAACGGCGAATTTCTCTCGATTCTCGGACCCTCGGGGTGCGGAAAAACGACGCTTTTGCAGCTGCTGATTGGCTTGATTTCCCCCGACGAGGGCACAATCACGCTGGAGGGGCGCGACATCACGCACGCCGCGCCCGATGCGCGCGAGATGGGCATTGTGTTCCAGAAATACGCGCTATTCGAGAACATGACCGCGCTCCGCAACGTCTCCTATGCCATGAAATTCAAGCCCGCCCTGCGGGAGGGCGCGAACGAGCGCGCGGCGGAGCTGCTCCGTGTGGTCGGGCTGTCCGAGCATATGGACAAATACCCCTCCGAGATGTCGGGCGGTCAGCAACAGCGCGTTGCCATTGCGCGGACGCTTGCGCTTCGTCCGAAAATCATTCTGTTCGATGAACCGATGAGCGCGCTGGACGTTGCCACGCGGCTTGCCCTGCGCGTTCAGCTGAAGGAGATTCAGAAGGACTTCGGAACCACCATGATTTACATTACCCACGACCAAGAGGAGGCGTTCGCGCTTTCGGATCGGATTATGGTCATGGAGGAGGCGCGAATTCATCAGCTTGCAACGCCCGATGAGATTCTGGACGCGCCCGCGGACGACTATGTGAAGGAGTTCGTCATCCGCAACCTGAAAACCAAGATTGATTCCCTCTCGCGCTATATGCGCTGACGACGGAGGTGGCTATGCGTTCGGTTACAACCTCCCCCATCCGCCGCCACGCGTTCAGCACGGTTACATCGGTTGTTCTGGGGCTGTTCTTCCTCGTTTCGGTCCTGCTTCCCCTGATTTCGGTGATGACCAATCTGCGCAATGCGGACATTCCCGCCATCTTCTCGCACCCGCAAACGGTGCCTGCCATTTTCAACTCGGTCAAGGTCTCGCTGACCGCAACCGTCCTGTCCATCGCCGTTGCATTCGTTGCGGCATGGTGCGTCAACCGCTCGGGCATCCGCCATCGGGAGCTGTTCAACCTGTTGTTGGTCATTCCCATGCTGATTCCCTCCATTTCGCACGGAACGGGACTGATTATCCTGTGGGGTGACAACGGCATTCTGACCCGCCTTTTGGGGCTGAGCAGGAGCATTTACGGCTTCTGGGGCATTGTGTTCGGCTCGGTCATGTACGCGTTTCCGATTGCCTACCTGATGATTGCCGACATTCTGCAATACGAGGACAAGTCCCCCTACGAGGCGGCGCAGGTTCTCGGCATACCGAAAAAGAACCGTTTCGCGGTCATCACGCTCCCCTATCTGAAAAAGCCGATGATCAGCGTGGTGTTTGCGGTCTTTACGACCATCATCACCGACTACGGCGTTCCGCTGATGGTTGGCGGGATGTACAAAACCCTCCCCGTGCTGATGTACGAGGAGACGATTCACCGCATGAACTACGCCAAGGGCAGTGTGTTCGGTCTGCTCCTGCTCCTGCCCGCGCTGGTTGCCTTTCTCTTTGACCTGCTCTCGGGAAAGGACAAGCTGCGCAGTGTCAGCGCTGCGCCGTTTGCGGTCGCAAGCTCTCGCCGCAAGCGGGTTATCGCCTATGCGATTCTCGCGGTGATTGTGATTGCGGTCCTGCTTCCGATTCTCTCCTTCATCCCCGTTGCGCTGGCGGAGAACTACCCGCTTGACATGGGCTTCTCCTTCGACCGCTTCTCGGAGGTCATGGGAGAAAAGGACGGCTGGCACTTCCTCGGCAATTCGGTTCTGGTTGCCCTGCTGGTGGCAACAATCGGCACGCTGTGCGCGTTCTTCTGCGCCTATCTGACGGCGCGGGTCAAGTCACCCGTCTCGGCGGTGCTGAATCTGCTTGCCATCACCTCGCTTGCCATCCCGGGCATTGTGCTCGGTCTGTCCTACGTGCTGTTTTTCCGTTCGAGCTTCCTCTACGGGACCTTCGCAATTCTGGTGCTGGTGAACATCATTCACTTTTTCGCCTCTCCCTATCTGATGGTTTACAACAGCCTTGGGAAGCTGCCCGCCGAGCTGGAAACGGTTGGCGCAACGCTCGGAATCGGGAAATTCCGTATGCTCCGCGATGTCATTGCGCCGCAGGTCAAGGGGACGCTATTGGAAATGTTCTCCTATTTCTTCATCAACTCCATGATGACGATTTCGGCGGTTTCCTTCCTGACCACGATTGACACCGACCTGTTTGCGCTGATGCTGCCGAAATTCGACGCGTCGCAGACCTCGCTTGCGCCACCCGCGATTGTGGCGCTCATCATTCTGTTGGTCAACCTGTTGATGAAGGGCGCAATCAGTCTTTTGAAGCATCTGCTTGGCAAGCGGCGGACGAAGAGCCGCACGGCGGCTTAAGCAAAACGTTCGGCTTTTGTCATGAATGAAAGTTTTCGCCCGCCTTTTTCAAAAGGCGGCGCGGTCAAGGGCGCGAAGCCCTTGTCGCGCTCCGCAGAGCGCGAAATCCCTTCTTTGACGGCGCTTTCTTTTTGCAGCTTTGCGTAGCAAAGTGTGCTTTTCTCTTTGCGCCTACATGGTCAAAGAAAAAGCGTGAAAGAGGTTTGTGCTTTTTAAGGATAATGAGCCCCTTTCATCTACAATCTAAAAAGCCCGCCCGATATCGTTCGGATATCGGGCGGGCACCTTTGTATTTTCGGACAATCAAACCCCGCTGTATGCGTTGAATCCGCCGTCAACGGGCACGACAACGCCCGTGACAAAGCCGCTTGCCGCATCGGATGCGAGCCAGAGCAGGGTTCCGATGAGGTCGCCGACCTCCCCAAAGCGTTTCTGCGGGGTTGCGGCGAGGATTTTGCCCGTGCGCGCGGTGGGGTTACCGTCCGTGTCAAACAGCAGGGCGCGGTTCTGGTTGGTCACGAAGAACCCGGGGGCAATGGCGTTGACGCGGATGCCGCAGGGTGCGAAGTGGACCGCGAGCCACTCGGTAAAGTTAGAGATTCCCGCCTTTGCCGCGCTGTATGCGGGGATTTTGGTCAGGGGGCGGAAGGCGTTCATTGACGAGATGTTGATGATGGTTCCGCCCGTTTTGGTCATATCTTTGGCAAAGACCTGTGTGGTCAGAAATGCGGAGGTGATATTGAGGTCGAACACGAACTTCAGTCCCGCCTCCTCCAAATCGAAGAAGGTTTTGGTATCGCTGTCGAGCTCGGGCGTCATAGTTTCGTTATCGCAGGTTGCGCGCGGGTTATTCCCGCCCGCGCCGTTGATGAGGAAGTTGACGGGACCGAATCTTTTACAAATGATATCCTTTGCCGCCTCGATGCTTTTCTTATCAAGGCAATTAGTGCCGATTGCGACTGCGTTTTCGCCGATTTCGTCCGCGACCGCTTTTGCCGCCGTTTCGTTGATATCGAGCAGTGCGACCCTTGCGCCGCACGCCGCCAATGCGCGGCAGAACTCGCTCATTAGGACCCCGCCCGCGCCTGTGACTGCGACCACTTTATCCGAGAGGTCAATTTGATACGGTAGTTTCATAGCTTCTCCTTTTTTTAGACCTTGGGACTCTGTCCCAAGCCCTGCTTAGGGGACTTCTTCAG
>ERZ808252.787-NODE-787-length-27490-cov-7.814908_pt1 | contig 27490 bp, 26 predicted proteins | sample MGYA00521242_ERZ808252 | MGnify/ENA primary metagenome ERZ808252 (study PRJEB31516, sample SAMN03275581) | gut metagenome | biome: mammalia-associated habitat; material: feces | host: Papio cynocephalus | place: Kenya | collected 2012-08-07 ...
GCACCGCGCGATAGCGGCGCGTCAATTCTTTCATCGTTGTTTTGGATTGTTTCATCCCTATTCCTCCTAAAACCAAATATGCACACATTATAATATGTGTTTTTTATTAGTAAAGTAGGAAAAACACACTTTAACGGGGTGTCGGTATCCACATTAAAATAGGAAACTGCCCCTATGAACACAGAAAAGAACTTGAAATCCATCGGCCGGAAAATCGCCCTGTTCAGAAAACTGAAAGGGTTGAACCAGTTCGAGCTGGCATCGGAATCGGGCAAGATGATCAACACGATTTCCAACATCGAACGCGGATTGGCCGATCCGCGGCTGTCAACGTTGCTGGCCATTATGGATGTGTTGGGGATATCGTTCACGGATCTGACGGCGGATCGCGAATACGACAAGGCGTTGAACTTGCCGCTGATTCACATTATAGACCGGTTGCAGGATTGCGACGAACGGACGTTGACGCTGATCGCGAAACAAATCGACATCGCGTTGGCGTTGCGTGAAAAGTAAGGGGCGGGCTGTTTATTCTTCCGTCAATTCGGCCAGAAATTCCGACAGGTCGGGCGTTTCGTAATCGCAGAAGTTTTTGTCGTCAACGGAGCAATATTGGTTGTTTTCGACGTTTGACGATATCCACACCGTTTTCATGCCGACTTTTTTCGCGGCCAGAATGTTGGCGGGGCTGTCGTCGAACATGACGCTTTCGCCCGCTTTGATGCCGAAAGTGTCCAGCATTTTCAGGTATGTCTTTTCCGCCGGTTTGGGGATATATCCAGCTTCGCGGATCGAAAAAATGCCGGAAAAGCAATCCCGCAAATTCAGCCGTTCCAATACGCGTTCGGCGTGGTGGTGCGCCCCGTTGGTGAAAATGAACTTCTTTCCCGTCAACGCGCGCAGACGATTTTTCAACACGGGGTTCGGACGGATGGACGACAAGTCGAGTTCGTGGACGTAATCGGTGAATTCTTCGGGGGAAACGTCGTGTTCCACCATCAACCCGCAAACCGTCGCCCCGTATTTTCTGTAATAATCCTTTTGAATGACGGACGCGGTTTTTTCGTCAACGCCCAGCGCGCGCATGATGAACGCGCGGATTCTTTGCGCCATTTGGGCGTACAATTCCGCGGACGGAGGGTAAAGCGTGTCGTCCAGATCGAAAACCCAGCTGCGGATGTTTTTAAAATCGTTGCGTAAAACCTGATTGTCCATATGCGTGTCCTTTGTGACGGGACACGCATTATAGGACGAATCACGTTAAAAAATCGTTATTTTACGCGTTGTTGAACGTGTAAAACAAAGCTTTGACGAAATCGAAACCGCGGTTCATGGACGCCGTTTCGACATATTCGGCCGCCGAATGCATATTGTAAATGTTCGCCGCGCCGACCAGATAGGGCTTGAACGTCACGCCCGCGCCGTTTTTCCTTTGCGCGTACAGGTGCGTTTCCGCCCCCGCGTGGAACGACGACACGTTCAAATCCATGCCGATTTTCGCCGCCGCTTTTTTCGCGGTTTCGATCATCGTTTCGTCGCTTGATTTTTCAAAGGGCGGGATGTGTTCTTCAAACTCTACCGTAAAGGTAGCCTTTTCTGCGTATTTGTCGTTGAACCGTTCGACGGTCTGTTCGATTTCGCGGATCAGCGCGGCTTCTTTCGCCTTGTCCGAACTGCGGATGGAATACAGCGCGAACGCGTCGGTGTTGATGATGTTCGACATCGCCGTGTCCGTCAGGTGAAACGCGAAATCCGCCCCCTGTTTGTCGGTCGGGATGTTTTTGACGCCGCCGCCGACGACCGCGCCCGCGTTGATCGACGTGACGACGCCCGTTTCATCGGCGTAATAAACGCCCTGCGGAATTTCGGCCATGATTTCGGCGATCGCTTTGACGGCGTTGACGCGGCGCGGATCGGCGATGTCAATGCCGGAATGTCCGCCCTTTGTTTTTGTGACGGACAGGATCATTTTCGTGTATCCCGCGCCGGCGATCTGGAAATCGCCCAGCCGGTCGCCGTCCAGCACCAAAACGTATTCCGATTTGAACGCCGAAAAATCCAAAGCGCGCGCGCCGCTCATATTCTGTTCCTCGTCGCGGGTGAACACGATTTCCAACCCGCCGTGCTTCAGGTTTTTATCCGCGGCGACGGTTTTCGCCAGCATCATGGCCGCGGCGACGCCGGCTTTGTCGTCGGCGCCCAAGGTGCGCGTGCCGTCCGTTTTCAAAATTTCGCCGTCGTCAACGATGTTGACGGGGGAAAAATCGCCGACGACATCCATGTGCGCGGATACGGCCAGCGTTTTTTTGCTTTCGTCCGTCGCGGGGACGGCGGCGCGGACGTTGCCGAACGCGTCGCGGGCGGCGGCGATGCCGTATTCGTCAAACAGGGCGATAATTTTGTCGGCCACGCCGTCTTCGTGCATTGACGGGGACGGAATCGCGGCCAGCGTTTTGAAAAGGTCGGTCAGCTGAGTCATGAAAAAAATCCTTTGTTTGAATTTACCGTTTGACGGACAGGGTATCCCTTTTGCGTTTGTTTCTCAACAGACAAAACGGGGATATTGCCCTTTTGCGTTTTTCGGCGTACAACGAGACGAAAGGAGAAACGCCATGAATGCCAACGAAATCGAAGAACGCTTTATCGCGCTGGAAAGCCTGTCGGCCGAATACGAACGCACGATCAAGGATTTGAACCAGATTGTCGCCGAACAGGCGATGAAAATCGACCGGATGCAACGCGAGCTGTTCTTTTTGGTGCAAAATTTCGACACCAGCGGTCAGGTGCGCCCCCTGTCCGAAGAAGTCCCGCCGCCGCATTATTAATGCGGTTCAGCGCGCGTTCCCCCGTTGCGCCAAAACGACGGCCGCGGGGTTTCGGGATTTCGCCGCGCGAATCTTGCGCGCCGCGCTTTCCTGACGGGCGGTGACGGCGCATTCCTTTGCCGCCGGACTGACGGCGCGCGCCGGTTGCGTTTCCGACCGCGGCCTTGGTTGCGTTTTAATGGTGGCCAAAGATTTGTCGGGCGTCCGGTCGGGCAGGGCGTCGCGTTTGGCCATATGCGCGGCAATGCGGTCTTTGACATCCGCGTACATGGTCGCGAATTTGTCCTTTTCCAATTCTTTCGGATCGGCGGTGAAATAGTTGTTCCCGTCGGGATCGCAACACACGGCGTTGACGAATTTCGCCGCCGTTACGGATTTCAGCTTTTTGCGGAACACGGACGGATTGGTCGTTTCAACGCACGACGCCATGCTTTGGTCGTAATAATCGCGCCGATCCGCGTTGTCGTACCACCCTTTGAACGCGGCGGTGCGTGCCTGATTCACGTCGCCCGTTTCGTTCAAAGCCGTTTCAAACGGCGCGGCGATTTCAGGATACGACGCCGAAAAATCGTTCCAGCAGGCCTCCATTCCCTTTTGCTTCAATTCCCAAGCGACCAGACAGCCGTAGCTTTCGGCGTCGGCCTCCATGACGCGGGAACGGTGCATCATGGTTTTCGCCGTGTATCCGGAATGGTCGGGTTCGTCCACTTCGTCCATTGTGTACTGATAGGCGTGGCGCAGTTCGTGCGCCAAAGTGACGATGTTTTGCGCCATGGTCGCTTTCGGGTTCAAAACGCACACCTCTTCGCACGGGTCGGCGTATCCGAACAGCCCCTCTTTGGCCGTTTTGCGGTCGAATTTCAGTTCATAGCCGTAATCGGCGGCAAATTCCAAAATCGCGCGCCCCGCGTCGGATTTGCACATTTCGTTGACGATGCCGGCCATTTTCGCCTGCGCCGCTACGCCGCCGCGGATCGGAATGTCAACAACGGGCAAAACGCTTTCAACCATGGCAATCACCTTAACATAACGCGCCGGATCGGCAGGGAATCGTAAGCGACGCTTTCGTTTTCAAGGCGTACTTCGCCGTTTCGCGCAATAAACAGCGTGTCATAAAACAGCACATTGTCGTACAGCAGGAAAACCTTGGCCGTGAAACCGTCGCCTTGTTCGGCGATTTCCGGCGGCGCGACCAGCTTTTTCAAACTTTGCGCCAGCTCCGCGTCAAAAGAAGCGGTGACAAAATCGTCCGCGCTTGAAACCAAATGCGCGAAATCGTCATTGACGGCGGCGACGGCGTCGAAATAAAACGCCAGATAGGCCGCGATGTTGTCCGCGCCCAACGAAAGGGAAAACGCGTCGTTCATTTCCCGCAGCGTATCCTCTTCCCCGTCGATTTCAAAAACGGTTTCATCGTCGCAAACGTATTCCTTTGTGATGATCGGGCGCGTCGTAAAGCATTTGACATCCACTTTGCGCGCGTTTTTGTAAAACGGCAGGGACGCGGCCGTTATGCCGGCCATTCCCGTTTTGAACGGGACGCGCACCGTTTTCGCGGCGATCAGGTCGGCCAGCTGTTTTTTTTCGGTGTCGGTCAGTTTGTCCGTCATTGTTTTTCGCCGGAAATTACGGATAAAAAATCCCTCCGTTTTCGCAAGGAGGGAGTTTTATTACGCGGGCGTGTTTCCCGCCGGCGTTTTGTGCCGGAACGTGATGCGTCCCTTTGTCAGGTCGTACGGCGTCATTTCGATGTCAACCTTGTCCCCGACCATGACACGGATGCGGAATTTACGCATTTTTCCGGCGGTGTGCGCCAGAATTTCGTGGTCGTTTTCCAGTTTCACGCGAAACATGGCGTTGGGCAGTTTTTCAACGACGGTGCCGCTGAATTCCAACAATTCTTCTTTAGCCATAAAGGACTCCTTAAAATAAAGACAAGACGCTTATACGCTTTTTCGGGATGAAACACAAGCCGTTAAAAATCGTAAGAATCCAGTTCGTCTTCGCTCATATCGGCGGGTTGGTAATCGGAAAAGATTTGCGCGCCCTCTTCCTCCCATTCAATGCCGCGAATGACCCAGTTACTGATTTGCTCCATTTTTTCCAAGGGGATGTTCAACGCCATGCCGACCTTTGAAATGAACAGGATTTCGGAATCGGACAGGTCGCCGTCCTCGTACCCCAGATAGAACATTTCGCGGATCAATACCAGCGCGAACCCTTTGTCTGTGATTGTTTTAACCAGTTCCAACGCTTCTTCCTCGGTTCTGGGGCGGATAGCTTCTTTGGCCTGTTCCTTGTTCAGGTTGTACAATTTAGCCAAATCGACAAAGAATTGTTTTTCGTTGCCGTCGAATTCGCCGTCCACGCGCGCCAAATGGGCGATCGCGCTTAAAAAAGCGATGCGCTGGGGCAGATCGACGTTTTCAAAAAATTCCATCATGGTTGTTTTTCCCTTCGGATCAAACGTGATTGAAAAAAAAGCTCTTTTGTCCATTTATACCCGTTTTGACGGATTTTGAAAGAAAAAAGTGTTCCGGCGCGGCAAATGTCAGCGTTTTGTCACACTCGGATCACGACCAAGGGCTATGGTGACGCGGTGCGCCGTCCGTGATAGCCTGTGACGGTGGGGGATAAAGCCCGCGTTTGAAATCACCGCGTTTTTGGCGTATAATGTCGTCCGGTTTTGTTAAAGGAGAAAAAAATGCCTTCTTTCGATATAGTGTCCAAAACGGACATGACGGAAATCGCGAACGCCGTCGCCGGCGTGACGCGCGAAATTTCAACGCGTTTCGATTTCAAGGGATCGAAAAGCACCGTCGAACTGAACGACAAGGAAATCGTTTTGCTGGCGGACGACGCGTTGAAATTGAAACAGGTGCATGAACTGGTGCTGACCTATGTCACGCGGCGCAAACTGGACACGTCGTGCCTTGATTTCGGCAAAGAGGAAAAAGCCGCCGGCGCGATGATCCGGCAAACCGTCCGCGTCAAACAGGGGATCGATCAGGAAACGGCGAAAAAGATATCCAAAGCCGTCAAGGATTCCAAAATGAAAGTGCAGGTTTCCATTCAGGGCGACGAATTGCGCGTGTCGGGAAAGAAGCGCGACGATTTGCAGGATGTGATCGCTTTTGTCAAAACGTTGGGGATTGACCAACCGTTGCAGTTTGTCAATTTCAGGGATTAAACAGATAAGGAGTTGTTTGAATGAAAAAATTTCTTTTGCCCGATCTGTCGGGCTGTATCGACCGCTTTTTGGATTACATCAACCTCAAAGCGGGTGAAAAGGTGATGAAAGCGTGCGGCGCTTTCGGCAAAATCGGTTTGGCGAGCCTCAGCGTTCTGGCCGTTTTAAGCGTGATCGCGGCCGTCGTTCTGGCCGTCCGGTTTGAAGCCGGCGTCGGCGCCGCCGTCATTTTCGCCGTCACGGGCGTTGCCGGATGCGCGCTGTTGCACTACACCGGCGCGAAAATGCTGCCGACGCTGAACACGCTGATCAAAAACGCGCCAACCAAGATGTCGTCGGCCGTCGTGCTGAAAGTCCTTGCCCTGTTCGTCGGCGTTTCCGGCGTTTTGGTGCTGCTGGGCGGTATTTTTTACAAATCGACGTTCTTGGCCGAACAACCGGATTCGCCGGACGCCGTCGTCGTGTTCCTGAGCTCTCTGGCCGCGTTCGTCGCGTGCGAAGTCTGGAGCTTTCTGCTGTTGCGTCCCGCGGATTTGAACGTTGAAATCGTTGAAAAAACGACGGTTGGCGAAGAATTCATCGGCCTGACGTCCTATTTCGCCAAAGGCTGCCTGAAATTGACGCCGGTTGTTTTCGGTCTGGCCGCGGTTTTCGCCGTTTTGACGGCCGTCGCGATGATTTTCACCGCCGATTTCGGTTTGGTGTTCGCGCAGATGATCGTTCTGTCCTATATGGCGTTCATGACGCTGGCGCCGTTTGTCATGTACATTGCGTTTTTGTCGTACTACCTGACGCTGGACATTTTGATGGCGGTTCTGAAACTGCCCGAAAAGCTGGACAAGATCGCCGAAAAGTGATCGAAGCGCAACAAAAAAAGCCTCCGTTCGCGCGGAGGCTTTTTCGTTTGCGCGGGGATTTAACCCATCGCTTTGGTGATCTGGTCCTGCATGGCGAACGTGCCCATAACCGCCCACGCGATCGCGCCGGAAACGAACAGGGTCGCGACCATGTTCAACACCGCCGCTTTTTGCGAAATACCGGTCACGCTGTCTTCCAGCCATTCGTTGGCCATTTGGTCAAGCGCGCCTTGGAAGTTGTCCATTTCGGAATAAATGCGCAAGTCGCCGATGATTTCCTTGTCCGGAAAGCCCAATCCCGTTTTGTTTAACGCTTCGCCCAAGTTGTCGCCGTTGTTGATATACACCAGCGCGCTGTCAATGCGGTACAGCAGGTACGGGCTGGCGTCGTGGCGCAGGGAACGCAGGGCTTGGGACACGGGCGTGCCCGCGCGCACCAACGCCGCCATGGCCAGCATCCACGTCACGCCGACGAAAATGCGGTACAGCGACCACGGCGGAACGTTTTCAAACCACGCGCGGGTTTTTCCGCTCCATCGCGGCAGGGTCAGGTAGATCAGAAAGAACAATATGGGCAGGAACGAAAACGCCATTACCCAGTTTTTGCCGATCCATTCCGACAGGTTCACCAGATCGCGCGCCGATCCCGTCCAACGCGTGTTGGGGGCGGCGCTGATCATCGGCGGCACCATGTAAACGCCGATCGCGTAAATGATCAAAACGGTCATCATCGACAAAAACATCGGGTAGCTGACCGCGCTGACCAGCGGTTCTTTCATTTTTTTCGTGCCTTCGCTGACCTTGATCAGGTTTTCCAGCGCGCTTTCAAGGTTGGAAACGTCACCAACCGACAACATCAAACGTTCGCTGGCCGGCGCCCATCCTTCCAACGCGACGGAAAACGGATGACCGTTTTGCAATGAACGCGACCAATACAGAATCGCCAGCGCCATCGGTTCGTCGGGGTTTTTCCCGTCGTTGGTAATGATGCCGCGCACGCGATCCAAAGCGTCCATCAATGAAAAACGGTTGTGTAACAGGGAAATCAATTTCCGATAGATTTTCAGCCGCGTCCCGTCACTCATGCGGCAGACGATCATCGCGTAATAACGGTTGAGATCCGCCAAACTGAAATTGCTTTTAGCCATTCGCACCTCTTTTGCAAAACATTGTCAGTAGATGGGTCTTTCGTCCAGCAGACCGCACCAGCGTTCGACTTCCTCGGCGTCGATCATGCCGTTCAGCATACGTTCGATCGCGCAGTCTTTCATCGTCCGGCCGCCCAGATCGCCCGTCCAATAGTCAATGGCTTTTTTGGTTTCGCCGTTGACCAGCAAATTCAAAAACGTCGCGTCCGGCAGCAGAATTTCGCCGACGACGCAGCGGCCTTTACATCCGTTGCCGTTGCATTGGGGGCATCCTTCGCCGCGCAGGAAAGCCTGCTCCATGCCGAAATCGCCGTACGCCTTGCGCAAACGCTGGACGGTCGGGTGGTCGGGACGCTGGGAAACCGGAATGCGGCAATACGGACAGACGCGGCGGAACAAACGCTGCGAAACCATGCCTTTCATAATTTCGGGGTCGATCAGTTTGAACGTTTCAACGCCCATGTCGCGGAAACGCATGATAACCGCGGGGGACGAGTTCGCGTGCAGCGTTGACCACACGCCGTGGCCGGACAGCGCGCCTTTGAACGCCAGCTGCGCCGACGACAGCGTGCGGATTTCGCCGATCATCAGCATATCGGGGTCGGATCGCAGGGACGCGGCCAACGCCTTGGTGAATTCCTGTTCTTTCAACGCTTCGGTGTTCGCGTTGGTCACGGGCATCTGGCGCGCGCCCGGAATGGGGTATTCGGGCGGGTCTTCCACGGTGATCAGGTTCAGTTCGTAATTGCGTTCCTGCAACAGGGAAATCATGTTGCGCTGCAGCGTCGTCGATTTTCCCGAACCCGTCGGACCCGCTACGATGATGATGCCGATGGGGACGGCGCGCAGACGGTAGAACATATCGGCTTCGCGCTGCGTGTAACCCAACGCCATCAAATCGCCCGCGTTGTCGGGGTCTTCGTCGGCGTACAGCAAACGCATGACCAGATAGCGCGTGCCGAACGCGATCGGGTTGAATTGCAGACGCACGCCCAGCACCAGCTTGGGCAATCTCAGCTTGCCGTTGGAACCGCGCAGGGGGGCGTCACCGATTTTTTGCGCCGCCTGATATTCGTTTTGGGCGTAGTTCGCGTCCGAAATGTCCGAAGACGCGAACGCCGCGCGCACGAACGCCTCGCCCCATTCCTTGGTATTTTCCATAACGACCTGCATCATGCCGTTTTGGCGGAAAAAGATTTCCGTTTTATGGGAACCGACCACGACGTGAACGTCCGAAACCTTGACCGCCGCCGCCTTTGTCAAAACGGCGACGTAGTCTTTCTGCATCTGCAGCTGTTCCAGATCGGCCGCGCTGCCGGTTTCCTCCTCGTCGATTGCCGGCGCGTCCTTTTCGGCGCGTTCGTAAATGGCTTTGATCAGGTTGTTCGGGACGTATTCGGCTTTGTTGACCTGCAGCTTCTTTTTGCGCGCCAATACCTCAAAACTTAAAACGCGGCCGTCGAATTTGTGTTCCGAACTGACCAGAAAACGGCCGTTGTCGAACAAAGCCAACAGGTTGCGCGTGTCTTCCTTGACCGGAAAAGAACCGGTCGGCGCCGTGATGCACTTGCCGCCGGAAAAAAGCTCGTTTAACACCTCCGAACTTTTTTTCGGTGCGGGTTTCGCGGCCTCGGGCGCGGCGGAACCGCCGGCGGGGGCGGCTCCCGTTCCTGCGGTTTTAGGCTTTGTTTGTGTCGGTGCGGGCATTTTGTTCAACCTCTTTTAACGGCGTGACGCTTTAAAAGACGCCGGCAGGGAAGACGACTTCCCCGCCGGAACGGTTAATTATCTGGCCAGACTGGCGCCCGAAAAACTGGCGCGTACGCCTGCGCTGGCGGAAATCGGCGAAGATTTGCGCCGTTTCGGCCGCGGTTCGGGTTCGGGGGCGGCGTTTTCTTCCTCTTCGGAACGGCCACGTTCGGCGGCGGGCGCGCTGTTGTTGACCGGCGCGTCGGACAGCAGACCCGCGGACGGGAACCCGATCATTTCCTTGTTGTTGCCGATTTGAACCAGCACATAGTCCTTGTCAATGTCGATGACGGTGTGACCGGTCGGCAGGATGGTCGATTTTTTGGCAAAGAACGTCGTTTTGTCCTTTTTGGAAATCAGCTTGGCGATCAGCGATCCGGCCGTGCCGCGGATTTCCGAAACGGCGTACAGCTTGGACGCGGATTCCTGCGGGACGCCGCCGGCTTCTTTGGCTTCGTCGGCGGAAACCGTCACGGTTAACGCTTCGCCCGCGCGCTTTTTCGTTAGCAGGTCTTCGCCCGTGCTGGTCAAAGCCTTGGGAATGCGGGATGTGGTCGAACGTTTGATTTTCGCGGGTTTCGTCGCCGCCATCAAAACGGGTTTCAGGCTGTTCAGACGAACCAGAGAAGCGGCGTCGTATTTCTTTTTCAATTCGGCACGCTGTTTTTTCTGTTCCTCTTTTTCCTGCTTTTCCTTTTCGGCCTGCGCGGCTTCCTCTTCCTTCATTTTCTGGATGCGGCGGTCTTCCTCGCGTTTCAACGCGGCTTCGATCTGTTTCTGGCGGATCTCGGCGCGCTGTTTGCGTTCCAAAGCCTCCTGACGTTTCAGATCTTGCGCCAATTCCCATTCCAGACGGGCTTGGGTCATTTTTTCGCGGCGTTCGATTTCGTCGAACAGCATCTGGCGGTTGGACGTTTTCAGCGCGTCGATTTCGGAACGCAGCTGTTCGCGTTTCAACTGCAGCATCAGCGTGCTGTTTTCGCGTTCCATTTCCGCCATTTCGCGGAAAATGTCGCTGGACACTTTGCCCAAAATCTGTTCGCTGGGGGGCGTGGACAGGTTCATGCCGCCGTTTGGCGTGCCGAAATCCAATCCGGCCGGAGCGGGCACGCTGTCGGCGGGCGGCGGAGGGATCGTCGCGTCCAGCGTCGGGGCGGGCGCGTCGGGCAACGGCGCGTCCAAGGACGGCTGCGTTTCAACCGCGGGCGCGTCAACAGCCGGAGCGGGCGCATCCGTAACGGGTTCGGCGGGGGCGGACGTTTCAGGCGCGGGCGTGTTGGCGGCGGGTGCGGGCGCATCAACAGCCGGAACGGATGTGTCAACGGCCGGAGCGGGCGCATCCGCGGCAGGCGCGGGCGTTGCCGCATCTACGGGCGCGGGCGTCGCGAAAAAAGAATCGTCAAACAAATCATCTGCGTTCGCCGCCGGAACGGACATGGAAATAGCCACGGCCGCCAGCCAAAAATGTTTTTTAAGGAGTAGGTTCATAGATGTGTCCCTCATAAGTCCAGATGTTGTTTTCAGGGGTGTAATTCAGCCTGTCGATTTCCAGCGACGGGAAACGTTTGAACATATCCAGCCATTCTTCCATCGGCAGGTCGGAGGAAAAGGTGAAATTCAAACGCGGGTACGTCCGGTCGATCCAAACTTCTTGTCCGTTGATGATTTTCGGTTTCGACGGGCGGCGCGTTTCCGTCGCTTCGGCCAGCGAAACCTGTTGTTTGATCGCCTGAAAGATGTCGTTCCATTCTTCGCGCAGTTCGTAAACCATCAGCTTGGGCGTTTCGGAATGGATGGCGACATCGCCGATCGCCAGACTGACGATGGCCGTTTTGCCGTCGTTGTCTAACAGATAATCCAGTCCGCGGGTGTTGTATTCTTCAAACGCGCGTTTGACCCATCCCAGATGTCCCCATTCCATCGTCCACGATGTAGATAGGCCGGATTTTGAACACGAAACGGGTCCCAGTTTCCAACCGGGGATCAGCATGGCTTTGACCTGTTGCGCGGCGGCCTGACAACGGTTGAGCAGATCTTCCGCGTCCACCAGTGTTTCCCACGGGTGGACGATGACCTCCGCCTCTTCCTGCGGCGCCTCTTCTTCGTACAAAGGTTTCATCGGCGCCAACGGCCGGATCATAGGTTTCTTTTCCGTGGCAAACAGGCCGGAAATCAGTTTGTATCCGATCAGCAAAACCAGAACGCCCGCGCCGATCGCGGCCATTTTCATCTTTTGACGCTGGTTTTTGTTGATGTGCATCAACTTTGACGAACCGGGGGATTTCAAAATGTCCCACAGATCGACTTCTTCCGTTCCTTCGATATCCCAAGAAGCGGGCGCGATCTTCCGCCCCCAGTCCGGCACGGCCATCATCGCGTAAAACGCGCGTTTGGCGTCCTCTTCGTTCAGGTAGAGCATATCCTCTTCGGACAGGATCAGGTCGTTTCGGATGGCGATGAACCACCAGCCTTCGTCCACTTCGAACACGGCGACGGAGGACGGCTTGTCCTGAAACTTTTCCGCGATGGCCGCGGCGGCCGACGGCATGCCGGCCTTGTGACCCTCCGTGGAATTGCCGATGCCGTATTGCGGCGACGTGCCTTGGCGCAGACAGAACAGGTCGGCGCCTTCCATAAAGTTGTCAACCGTTTCCTGAACTTCGGGATAGGGGTCGTTGGTGTCCTGCAGCGGCTGCCAGAACAGGGTGACAGCGTACGTCGTGTCGTTGACGACGATCGTCGGTCCCCATGACGGTTCGGATTCCCCGTCCTGACCGTCGGCCGCGCCGGATTCGTCCGCGTCCGCCGTTTCGTCGGCGTCCGCGTCGTCTTCCAAATCGTCCAAAGTCAGTTCTTCTTCATCATCTGCAGCCATGATCGACCGTCCTGTTAGATGTTTTTCATTCTGGTTTCAGGCAGCAGCGGCGAAACCAAAACTTCGGGCGTCAGCAAAATGACCATGACGTTACGGTTCTTGCTGGCCTGATTGTTGATGCCGAACAGTTCCTTGGTGTTGGTGGTCGAAGTTTTGACCTCTTCAAACCCTGTCAGCATCAGCGTGTAGCCGGACATCATGGCGACTTCCTGCACGAAACCGCGCGTTCTGATCTTGGGCAGCTGGACGGTGGTGCTTTCCGTCGTGACGCGTCCCATTTCCTCCAGCTCCGTCAGCGTCATCGTGAACATCATCAGCAACCGGCCGTGATCCAGAATGCGGGGCAGAACCTCCATTGTGAAACCGTAGTTGATTTTCGCCGGCGTGACGGACGTTGTCGTCGTGCCGTTGTCAACCGTCGTTTCGGTTTTTTCAACATAGGATTCGTTCGTCGTCACCTGAATCGGCGCGATGCGGTTGTTCATGGTCGTCACGGACGCGCTGGTCACCAGCGATGTCGTGCCCTGATCGTTCAACGCTTGCGCGACGATCGAGATGTTGTCAATGTGGCGGTCGCCGGGGATCAGCGTCATGCCCAGATTGCTGGTGTTGTTTTCGATCGACGGCGTTGAAGAAACAGCGGTCAGTTTCAGGTTTTCATTCAGGAATTTCAGAACGGAATTGACGTTCAGCGTCATTTGCTGCGAATTGGACAGGGTGACGTTCAACACCTTGATTGAAATGGAAACCTGACGTCCCAGCTTTTCGTTCATGCTGTTCACATACTGCGCGATGCGCTGCAGCGTGAACGGCGGGGCGGTGACGGTCATCGTTCCGTTTGACGGAATGATGTTCAACGTCGCGCCGTCGGGCAACATGGCCGTGACGGCTTCTTCCAACTGCGTCCAAAAATCCAGCTGGATGCTGGAATCCATGGACGCGGATGTCGAACCGCCGGAATCGCCCGAAGCCGTACCGGCGATGTTCGCGCTCAGGTTCGATGTGACGGGCAGGGCATATACGGTGAAAACGCGCGTTTCCATTTTATAGAACGTGATCACGCCGTTTTTGTACCGCCACCACAAAGCGAAGCGGGAAACGATCTGATCCAGCAAACCGCTCAGCTTGCCGGAATAGGCGGGCATGAACAAATCGGAATCGACGTTTTGGGAAACGCTACCGGCGACGGCGTCTTTGGAATCGCCCTGTTTGGCGGATTTGACTTCGTTCAAAATCATGTCGTCCACGCGCACGGTGATGCCCGTCAATGACGTGATCTGTTCGGAAATCTGCAACAGGGAAACCGGCGCGGTGCTGACCAGCGTGATGCCGTCGTCCGTTTCAAAACGCGCGGGCAGAGGGTCGCCTTCGTTGACGCGGACGCTCTGGCTGCCCAGCCAGATGTCGTCTTTGACGGCGATCGTGTCCATTTTATATTGGTCGGTCGGGGTGATCGGCTGGTCGAGCAGGTTTTGAATCTTGTCCAGCGAACGATCCGTTTCCTTGATGTTGGAACGGTACAGGCTGCACGATGTCAGACCGATCAGGCAGACGCCGAGAATAAGGGAAAGCTGTTTAGTCCGCATTTTCGTCCTCCTGCGTGGTCACTAACAATACGCGGTTGCCTTTGTAAAACGTCCCCCACGGCGACGGTTGGGCGCGGGCGAACGAACGGATCAGGGCGGACGCGACATCCATGAACCGGCCGCGGAACATGGCGCCGGCCTCTAAAATGTATTCGCGGTCGGTGTTCCACACGACGCGCCATCCGGCTTTGTCGCCCCATTGGGTCAGCAGGGAACGCACGGACGATCCCTCCGTCGCCAGCCAGTCTTCAACCGGATCGGCGGGATCATAGTTTTCATCGCCCAAATCGGCGGCCGTCGTTCCGGTCGTCGAGGAATTGAAAGAAGCGTCGGAACCGTTTTGATTTTGAATGCCGTTCAGCGTGTCGCCGTTCAATGCCCCGTCTTTCGAGCTGTCATAGCTGTACAGCCCGTCCGCGCCGACGGCGCCGGGGGCGGCCGCGGACAGGTCTTCGCCGCGGTAACCGTAAGTGTTCTGCATAACGTCGGGGGGCGTTCTTTGGCCGAATTGGCCGCCGCCGACGGGCGCCGTGAATTCGGGCGCCGCGGAAACCGTTCCGGCGGAAACACCCGTCCAAGCCTGATCGTTTTCAACCAGCTGCGTGCATCCGTTCAGTAAAAAAGCCGCCGAAAGCAGGCCTGAAATGCTGATTGTCTTGTATGGATACGGCATATTAATCTCCAAAATGTGAAATCGAAACGCTTCTTTAGGGTTACAATTAAAGCATTAAATTATTTAAGAAATCCTTTATAAAAACGAAAACACCGCAAAGCGTCCGTTTTTTCGGGTTTCTTTGAAAAGCTATCAGATTCCGGCCGCGTTTTCAATCGCGGAAAAGGCGCGTCACCACTTTCTGTAATACAGGCGTTCCTTGATGCCGCCGTTGTCGGACGTGTATTCCGTGTACCCCTCTTCGGGCAGGACGATCATCCGCAGAACGATCGTGTGCGGCGTGCGGTCGGTCATGACCGGCAGAATCTGGACATCCTCCATTCCCGCGCCGACCAGCGTGCTGCGGATCAGGGCGAACCGCTTTTCCTGCAGGGCGGGGTTGGTGTTGCTCATGCGGACTTCGACGGCGTTCTGGATGTCCTTTTTGGCGCGCTGGCCGAACGCTTTGACCCATTTGACGGATTGCGCGGACATTTCCGAACTGTCGGGACGGAACGTCAGGCGCAACTCGGTCGGGGCGATGTCCTGCGCCGGCTTCGCGGGTGCGGCGGCCGTATCCTTTTTGCCGGCGGATTTCGCGGCCGGTTTCGGATCGGGGGCGGCCGTTTCATTGTCTTTCGATACATCGGCGGCCGCCATTTCGGCGGGCGCGCCGCTGCCGATTTCGGGAACGGCGGCGGCGTCCGGTTTGCCGAAGAACGAGAATATCTTGTTGACCAGCCCGTCGTCCGTCTTGTTTTCAGCGGCGGGAACCGTTTCCGGTGCCAGCGCGGCGGCCAATCCGGCGGGGTTCACGTTTTGCGGAATGCCCGTCGGAATGACGGCGGGCGCGGCCTGCGCTTTGACCGCGGCGGCAGGCGCGGCCGTCGGCGCACCCAGCGGCAACAATAACGGATTCGTTTTCGCTTCGGGCTTTTGTTCTTCGCCGACGACGCGGACGGGCAAAGAGCTGACAACGTTGTCTTCAGGCTTTTCGTCCTTTTTATCGCCGGTTGCGGGGGCGGGCTGTTCGTCGGCCACGCGGAACGCCTTGGCGCGGTCGGGGTCGGAAACCCCGTCCGCCGCCGCCGACCACACGGACGGCGTGTCCGATTGCGACATACTCGTCCACACGGCGGCTTCCTGACGGTCAAGCCAGTTCAGCGACGTTTCCCGCGCCTTGTCCGGCGTGACATCCCGTCCGTTGCGGTAGATCACCGTTTTTTGTCCGGCGGGTTTCGGCGCGGCGGCCGGTTCGGAACCGGATTTCTGCGCGATTTTTAATTTTTCGGGTTCTTTCGCGGCGGTTTTTTCCGGCGCGCCAACCCCTTTGGACGAACCGCGGACGCGCGCGATTTTCCACAAATCGGCCGAGTTTCCGGCGATCGCCGCCGTATCCGGCTTTTTCGCTTTGGCCGTCTGCGAAACGTCGTTTTTCTCGGCCGTTCCGGCAAAGGGAACGTCTTGGACGACGGCGGTTTTGACGGCCTTGTCTTCGGTCTTTTTCTTTTTTGCGGTTTCAGGCGCGGCCGGTTCGGGGGCGGCGACGGCGTCCGTCGCTGTTTGCGTGTTCAACGCCGCCGTTTGCTTTGCGCCGTTCATATTCAACAAAGCCGCGTTCTTGCGTTCCGTTTCCGCCTTTTGCGTTTCGGCCGCAGCGTCCGTCAAACTGCGGCGCAACTGGGCGATGTCCACCCAATGCGTTCCCGTCCGTTCCTTTTTCGCGGCGGGCTTTTTCTTTTGCGCGGCCGGCTTCTTTTCAACGGGCGTGGGGATTTTGGCGGCGGCGACAACGACGAGCGTTTCGGGCGCGGCGGGTTTGGGGGCAAGGCTGGCCGGTTCGGTTTGTTCCGGCTCTTCCTGCAAAATGGATTGCGATGCGATCAGCGTTTCGTCCGATTCGGTCAAAAGCGACAGGCCGGACGACATCAGGTTGTCCAAATCGGCGCCGGTTTCGGGCGCGGGCGTCGCGGCGGCAATGACGACGGGCGCGGCGGCGGGACGGATGACCGGCGGCCGTTTGTCCGTTTTGGCGATGACGGGCAAAGCCGCTTTGGCCGTTTTTTTCATCACGGGCGCGGGGGCGGGAATTTCGGCCGCGGCGAAAACGGGCGGCGGATCGCCGGCCTTGGCCTTTTCCGTTGTCCGGTCGAAAAACGGCGCGGGCGTTCGCTGATTCTTTAATACGATGTACGACGGCGATTCGGGGCGGGCGCCGGAATAAGGCTGGACATCCACATAGGTTTTGACCAGCGTGTCGCGCTCAACGGCGCTACGGTGATTCTTTAAAACATAAAAGGAGAATTTGCAAAACCCCAGTATCATCAAAAAATTGAACGCCAGAAACGCGGCCGTTCCGGCGGACAGGCGGTATTTTTTCCGCGGCGTTCCGGTTGATGCGTAAGTGTTTGAATCGTCTTTAAAATCTGTCATTTTTTTAGCTTCTGCGCAGTACGGGGAAGGCAAAGACCTTTTGTCGGATTGTATCCTTAAAGGTGTTAACTATCGGTAAATTCCGCTTGATTTTTCAGTATATTATGCGGCGACGCGCCGTTTAAACGGTCGTTTGAAAATATTTCAGATTCGTGACAATTTTTTGAATTGGGTGTCATTTTTCAAAAAAAACATTAAAAATCAATGTATTGTGCTGTTTTCGGCTGACGGTTTTTTAATGTTGCTATTGATTGCCGATTTTCATATTCTGAGGGTATGAGGAACATTTAACCTTGAGCAAGGAGAACTGAAATGAAACTTTTATATTTGGCTTTGGCCCTGTTGTTCGCCACCTCCACGGACGCCTCCGCTGACGCTTTCGGCGTTGTCACTTCCAAAGGCAGAACGCTGTTCAACAACGTTAAAACGGTTGTTTTCGTTATGGGCGGTTTCGGTCTGGTCGGTTTGGCCGTCGGCGCGATCTTCGGTGCCGTTAAGTGGAAATGGTTTGCTTCCTTGGCGTTCGGTCTGTTGATTCTGGCTATTGCGGCTCAGATCGTCAACTACTTCACCGAAGCCAAAGACGCCGGCTTTAACGATACCATTACGGGCTAATCGTTTAAAACGCAAAAGATTGCCGCGGTTCGCCGCGGCAATTTTTTTATGTTTTTTCCGCTCCGGTGTCCTTATAATGAATCGGAAAGGATTTGTTTATTTTTTCGCGATAGGCTACAACAATAAAAAAAGGTGAATGAATGCGGGAACCGATTTTGAAAGCGATAGCCATGCCCCCCAGAATTTTCTGGGCGCCGTTTTTGCCGGCGGTGGTCAATTTGGCGATTCAATTTCCGTTTATGTTCATCGGCATGGGGATTTTTGAAATGAACCCGCTGGTGTTCGTGTTTCCGATCGTGTTCGCCCATGTGTTTTTAATCGTCTATGGCGCGCGCGAACCGCATTTGTCCGCCATGGTGCGGGCGTACGGTCCGATGGCGCGCGGTTCCAAGAACATATACAAGAGCAAAGGAACGAAACTTGCCCCCTGAAAGTATTTTTTCCATCTTTATCCAAAGTCTGGGAACCGGCGAAGTTCTGGTCAGTCTGATGGGCATCGTTTCCGCGGCCGCGTTCGCGGGACTGCTGGCGACGAAACTGGGGGAACTGATCCTGCCCAAACCGCAGGAAACGCAGGTCAGCGATTTTTTGCCTTTTGAACGGTTGAAGGACGACGGCACGACGATCGAATGCCACGAAGGGTCGCTGGTGCGCGTGTTCGCGATCAAGGGGGCGGACGTCGCGATGATCCAGCCCGAATTGCGCATGAATATGCTGGACGCGCGCAAAAGTTTTATTGACGCCATGGCCGATCTGAACGTCACGGTGCGCGTCGTCACCATTCGCGAAATGATCCCGCTGGGCGAGGAAGTGCGCCACGAAAACCCGATTTTGCGGGCGATCGCGGATCAATGGACGGAAAACCTCAGCCGCGTTTTCCGCAACAAACACTATATCATCCTGTCGGTGAAAGAACATAAAAACCACGCCCGCGATCTGGCGCAGGCGGCGCAGGCTTTGACCGCGATTCTGGATATGTACGAACCGACCCAGCTGTTTGAAACAAAGGGCAGCGATCTGGATCTCAGCCCGTTTACGTTTTTCGCGCGCCTGTGCAGCCCGATCACCATGCCGCGCCCCCGAATCGGTTCGCTGGAGGGGGCGGAACTGAAATCCATGTTGACGGCGGATTACATCCATTTCACGGGCGACGAGGGATTGATCCGGTTTTTCAAAGGCGAAAACGAACTGTGGGGCATTGTCATGGGCATCCGCAGTCCGGGGGATTATATCGACGAACAGATGGTTTCCGATTTGCTGTCCATTAATGTCGAAGTCACCATGTTGCACACCGTGACGCCGATTCCCAAACTGAAAGCTTTGGCGCTGCTGATGCAGCAAAAGCGCATGGCGCGCGTGACCAGTTTTTCGGGATCGACCCTTGACCAATACGACGAAGCGATCGAATTGATCGATTCGACGGACAGCGACACGCAGACGCTGTGTCATTATTCCATGACCCTGTTCGTTTTCGGCGTCACCAAAGAGGAAATCGAATTCGGCCAAATGGAAATCGAACGTCTGTGCCGTTTGTACGGCGTCACGCCCGTCCGCGAAGGGTGGATCGCGCAGGCGTCGTTCTTCGCCCAATTCCCGACGTACGACATTTATCCCAGAACGTATTCGTACCTGTCGCGCGCGGTCGCGACGGCGATCAACCTTGAAAAGGCGCCGGAAGGCAACGCCAGCAGCGACTGGGGCCCTGGACCGATCACGATTTTCCGCACGATCAGCGGGACGGCCTATCGCTGGCAGTTCCACGTCACCGCCGCCGCGAACGCCGTCGCCCACTGCATTCTGCTGGGTTCCACCGGTCAAGGTAAAACGACGTTGCTGGCGTTTTTGGCGGGACAGGCGATGCGCCACAGGGATTTGCGCGTTTACTTCTTCGACCGCCACAGGGGTGTCGAGGTTTTCTGCCGCGCCATTCAGGGGGCGTACGTGAACTTTGACGGTGACAAGGATTCGACTTCCATGAATCCGTTTTCGTGCCGCGACACGCCGGAAAACCGCGCGTTTTTGCGCCGCTGGCTGAAAGCGATCACCATGGTTGACGACGCCGTTTCCGAAAAGGAAATCGCCCGCGCCGTGACGACGGCTTTCGATTACCTGCGACCCGAGGAACGAACGCTGAAAAACCTGCACAAAAGCTGTTTTTCGCCGACGGGGGCGATGCGCCGCGAACTGTTCCGCTGGGTCAACGACCAGCAATACGGGCTGATTTTCAACTCGCCCAACGACACGCTGGACATGACGGCGAAATTCATCGCGTTCGACTTCACCCATATTTTTGAAGACGAGGTGCTGGCACCCGCGGTCATCAGCTACATCATGCAGCGTATTCACAGCGTTTCCGGCGACACGGGCGATCCCAGCCTGATCATGATCGACGAAACGGCGCCCATGCTGAAACACCCGATGTTCCGCGACCAGTTCGTCATCGGCTTGCAGGAAGGGCGTAAAAAACGCCAAGCGTACCTTTGCGCGTTCCAACAGCCGAACATCGTCGATTCGCTGGGCATGGGCGAAGTCATCCGCGGTCAATGCCAGACGGTCATTTTCTTCCGCAACCCGCAGGGGATGGAGGAGGATTACGAAAACTGGCGTCTGACGCCGCACGAACGCGATTTCGTGTTCGGCCGCGCGTTCAAAGAATTGAAATACGCGATTCTGGTCGCCCGTCCGGCGGTTGGCGAATCCGTCATTCTGGACGTGAATTTAAGCGGACTGGGGCCGTTCTTGAAACTGTATTCGTCCGGCCGCAAACACGTGTTGCTGGCCGAACAGCTGATGAAGGAATACGGTCCCGAAGGGTTCGTCGAAAAATATCTGGAAGTGGCGTGACGAATCGGGCGTTTGCCCGATTTGTCTTTTTTTTGTCACAATTGCCATAATGAAAACCATTGTTTTGCCATAATTGTATGGTTAAACTGTATATAGTAGGTAAAGCGGGTACGCATAAAACATACAGGAGGCTTCTATGATTAATTCAAAGAAAACGGCGCTTTTGGGCTTGATGGCTGTTTCTTTCTTCTTCCGTTGCGAAACGGCTCGCGCGATTCCCATTCCGACGATCGGCGCCGAATTGGGGAACATAGTTGACGAATTGAAAAACCATGTCGAGGAACTGAAGAAAACGGCCGACCAGATTAAAAACGGCATTGATCAGGCCAAAGCCATGGGCGACATGGCCAGTATGGACGGCCTGAAAGGCTTTGCGAAACAACAGGCGCAGGCACTGGGCGACAGCATCAAAAGCGTCAAGGCGACGCCCGAAATGACCAAGGCCGGATTGGATGAAAAAACGATGGAAGATCCGGAAAAGCTGTCGCAAAAACTGGAAAATGTGGCGCAGCTGGGACGGGGGGACGGCCAAATCGACATGAGCAAACGCAGCATTTGCTGGAATGCCCGCGCCAGCATGGCCAAACAGGTGACGCTGAACGGCATGACGAATTCGTTTTCGCTGCAGCAAAGTCTGGCTGCCGGCACGGATATGAAACGGGCGCAGGACGTGACCAGCGCGTCCGACGACCAGATGCAGCTGATGGGCGCGAACACGGCGACGCTGAAACTGATGTACCAGCAATCGGCCGCGGCCACGGCGTTGGAAGCCAACCGCCTGTCGTCCCTGACGATCCCGAATATGTGCAACTGATCAAAACCTTGAACCTTTAAGATGGAGAAAAAAAATGTTACGAAAATGCGCTCTTGTTGCTTCCGTCTTAGCAGTGTTGGGGACGCCTGCCAAAGCCCAGACGACAATGGACGTTTCCATGAAAATTCAAGCCATCATGGATCAGTTGTCCGGTATCCGTTCCCAGCTGAAACAGGTTCAATCCGCGATCAACATTAAGGAAATGAAGCAGAACCTGCAAGGCAACGGCGATTGGAAAAGCACGTTGAAACAGGCCGGCGGCATTTTCGACCGCAACGCCGAAAAGGGCGGGACGAAGCAGTCTTTGCTGGTTTTGCCCGACGGTTTGGCCGACGCGATCAAAGATCCCGACGCGGCGAACAAATGGCTGCAGGAAAACCTGCTGAACCAAAAGGAAAATCCGACGCCCGCGGAAAAGGACGCGGAAACCAAGAAAATCTCCGAATTCAAATTCACGGCGCTCGCTTCTTCGTTCGGCAAAGCCGTGGCCACCCGTAAAAAACTGGACAAGGATCTGGCGACGATCGAAAAATTGCGTCAGGACGCCGAAGCCAAGGAATCCGAAACGGATTTGCAAAACGAAATCAACAAAGTGGCGTTGTTGAAAATGGAACAGGCGAACTACCGCCAGCTGTTGATGGCCAGCATGGTTCAGGTCGAAACGGCGGATTCGCTGGAAGCGGCGCAGTCCCAGAACAAAAAGCTGGAAAAGAACGAAGAGGAAAACAAGGAAGACGGGAACAAGGATAAGGAAGGCGATGAAAAAGCCGAAGACGCCGATAAAAAAGAAGAGAAAGAAAAGAGCAAGCTTGAAAAGTTGAAAGATCAGGCTGAAGAAAAGGCGAAGAAAGTCGAAAAGACCGTCAACGAAACGAAAGAAAAGGTTGAAAAAACCGTCAACGACGCGAAAGAAAAGGCTGACAAGGCGATCAACGACGCCAAGGAAAAAGCCGATAAGGCGATCAACGACGCGAAAGAAAAGGCTGACAAGGCCATCACCGACGCCAGAGAAAAGGCCGCCAAGGCGATCGCCGGCGCGGAAACCAAAGTCGAAGGCGCGGTCAAGGATGCCAAAGACAAGGTCGGCGGAGCCGTCAAGGACGCCACGGGCAAGGTCAACGGCGCCGTCAATGACGCCAAGAGCAAGGCCGAAGGCGCGGTCAAAGACGCCAAAGGCAAAGCCGAGGGTGCCGTCAACGGCGCGATCGACAAGGCTTCCGCCGCCGCGAATAAAAACGGCAAAGGCGGAACGGGAACCGGAACGACCGCCGGAACGGGTGCTTCGGCTGACAAGAAATAGGAAAGGAAGAGAAAATGAAAAAGCAGGTATTATTGTCAAGCGTGCTGTCGGTGTCTCTTCTGATGCCGTTGTCCCAAGCCAAAGCGCAGGGATGGCCGACGTTCGACGTGGCGAAGCTGGCGGCTTTGGTGACCAATCTGGTCGGCCGCTACCAGCCGATCCCCGAAGTTTTGAACCGCGTCAATCAGGTTAAAACGATGCAAGGGCAGATTGAAGCGGTCGGTCAGGCGGCGGCGGCGCGCGATTTGAAATCCATGGGAAAGGCGGCGTCCGAAGTCGCCAAGTCCGACGCGTTCAAAGGATTGAAAAAGGAAAAAACGCCGATCGCGCAGGCGGCCGAAGGATCGAACGGTGCGGACGAAGCCAGCAAAAAGGTGAAATCTTCGCTGTTCGCGCTGAAAGACGTCAAGCTGACGGCTGAACAAAGAAGCGAAATCCGCGCGCTGCGTAAAGAATACCAGAAAGGCGTGAACGCCGAATTGCTGGCCAGATCCGTGTTCTTTGCCACCAACGCCGCCAAACAGTCGCAAGAACGATTGGACAAAGCGGACGCCGCCGCGAAAAAGGCGAGTACGTTGCAGGATAACGTGAACGCCAACACGTTGATGCTGATGGCGGGCAATATGGAACGTTTGAACCAGATCGCGTTGAAACTGTCCACGTTGCAGCAAAAAAGCATTGAAACGCTGAACACCGTTCCCGTCGGCGGTTACCCCAAACCCGAACCCGTCAAGGATTTGCAACTGGGGCAGGGAACCTACTCTGTGGAAGAAAAGGATGAAATCAATGTTAACTTTGAATAAAATGAAACAAGCCTTCGCGGCTGCCGGTTTGGCGTTGGTTTTCTCTTGTTCCGCGGCGCACGCGTGTATGCCGGTCAACCCGATCTGCCTGTTCAAAATGGTATTGAAGGCGACGCCGGGGATGCCCGTGTTCGACTTTGTGTCCGTGCCCGCGATCATTCCGCACGTTCCGGCCGCTTTGTTAAAAGAAGGTCAGGCGAAAATGAAGGAAATCGCCGACAAGGCGTTGGAGGACATCCGTTCGGGGCAAAAACCGTCGCTGTCCGGCATTAAATTGGATATGCCCAATTTTGAAGGTGCCGCCCCCGCGCCGAATTCCAGTCAGGATTACGCATCGCTGGAGGCTTTCCCCATTTCCGATTCCGAAGATCCGCTGGAAGTGGCGAAGTCGATCGAAACGATCTTCCTGCGCCCCGGTTGGAAAGATGAAAAATCCGAAATGTCGCAGTACGACACGCTGTTGCTAAAGTACTATCAGGGGCAGTTCAAAATGTCCAACGCGATTGAATTGACCGGTTTCACGGCCTATATGCAAAACCGTTTGGACGAATTGATGGTCGCGGCCGAAGAAATCCAGAAACAGATCGAATCCGCCGACGATTTGAACAAGGCGCAACGCGCGAATTACGCGGCGCATTTGATGGAATACCAGCTGATGATCGTTTACAACCAGTTGCTGGCGGCGGAGTTGCAGTTGGATGCGGCGACGAAACTGGGACAGGGGTTCGTTTTGGACAAACCTGTTTTCGGTGAGATTTAACCGTCCGGAAAGAATAGGAGAAAAACCATGAAATCTTCTTTGAAAAACACATTATTGGCCGTGACGATGCTGTCCACCGGATTTTTCGCTCTTTCCGCGGGACAGGCGGACGCGGCGGGCTATAAAAAAGCCAAAGCCAAGGATCCGGTCGCGCAGGACACGTCGTTCCAGCAATATCCCAAACTGGGACAGGTCAAGGACGATGTCAACAGCGCGGTGAACCTGCATGCGACGGCCGTATCCCTGATTTCGGACAAACAACAGCTGGAACAGTACAAGGACGCGGTCGAAAAATACAACGAAATCGAACGCCGTCTGGCGCAAAACGTCCAATGCAACATTTCCCAGCTGTCTGAAAACTTCACGGACGGCGCGAACGTGTGGAAAAAAGTGTCCGCCTGGGCGGAAGACAGTGCCGAAACCCTGTTGGCCGAAGCATCTGGTTCTCTGACCGACCCCGAACTGTCCAAACAGCTGGCGGCGGTCGAATCGGGCGACACGTCGTCGGTCAAATCGTCGGAATCCAAATATTCCGCGATCAACGCGGACACCAGCACCGAAGCCGCCATGGCGATGGTCAAAGCGGACACGGCGTCCACCGAATCGCAATCGTCCGACATGAACATCGACGAAGCGGCCGCCTATGGCAAAGTGCGCTGGGATGTCGGCTACACGGTTTTGAAAAACGTTTACGGTTCGCCGTCCAAATGGGGAACGGTGAAAAAACAGTATCTGCCGTGGATCGATCAGAAACGCGTTTACGACGTTTATTTGAACAACTACTACGCCGAACTGGAAAGCCACTATGTCGCCAACCCGTTGCGGCCGTTCCCGAAACGCCCGACAATGGCTGACGGCGCGTCCTATCTGCCGGCCGATTATTACAGCGGCACTCTGCCCGAACCGCAGGTTTCGTCCAAGAAATACGACGAAAAGAAAGCGACGGTCGATGAAAAGTGGTGCGGCGAAACGGACGGGCTGCAGAACATCTGCCAGCGCGTGAGCAAAGGCAACCTGTATCGTCTGCACACGGATTACGTTGCGGCTTTGCAGCGTTATCCGCTGAAAAAAGGCGAACAACAGCCGCAAATGCTGCCGCCCTACCTGCCGCAGCGTCCGTTGCCGCCTTGGCGCGAATCCGCGTATATCATGAAAGTGGAAAAGAACATCGCCGACATCGCGTCGAACCTGCCCGACCCGTGGTACAAAGTGGTTGCGCAATCGGTTGACAACTTCGCGCCGAAAGGCGAGTTCTCCAATCTGGTCGAACGGAACGGAAAATCCGTCCGTTTCCGTCACAAGGATTACGACGATACGACGTTGGAGGTTAAGACAAACTCCGACGGTACGCCGCGCCTGCCGGTTCCTTTGATGACGAACAGGGTCAGCGCGTATCTGGCTTTGACTTCGGCCAAAGAGGAACAGGAACCGGTCAAGGAACGCGCACTCGCTTCGATTAAGGAATTGAGCGAAAGCATCGTTTCGACGTTGGCGCAAGCGGGATACACCGTGCCGAATCCGGATACGTTTGATTTGTCGAAGGATGAGGATTACAAAACCGCGATGAACAAACTGGCGGAATTGCAAAACGCGAAAATCGCCGCCGCCAAATCGAAAATCCAGTCGTTGCAGGCGTCATTCGGCGGAAAATTGTTGCCCTCGGTCGCCAAAATGGTCGAAGAGGAAAAACGGACAATGGACGCTTTGCAAAAAGACAGCGAATTTCTGGTCAACGTGTCGCGCGACAACGCGCCGAACATCAATTCCCTGTTGCTGACGGCGGTCGCGGACGCGACGGCCAACCAGACGTACAAGGAAAATCTGGCGGAAAAAACGCAGGATCTGGCACCGGTTCCGCCGGTGGGATGTCCGGTTCTGTAAAACGGCCGTTTGTCATTATAAAAATCAGGAAAAGCGGGGGCAATCCCCGCTTTTCGCGTATCCGGCCGGCGATTTCCCCTTTGCCGCGTTCAATAATAAAATCGGCGCGGATCAACGCCGCTCTTGCGGATACAATCAAAGTTTGATATGTTCATAAAAACGGGGGTATTTTTGTGAACATATCTTTCCCCCGCGAATGACAGGCCGGAAAGACGGCAAGGGGGAAATGTATGCCGCTGATATCCGTATTGCTGCCGTTGTACAACACGCGCGAGGAGCATTTGCGGGCGTGTTTGAACGGGATATTGGGACAGACGTTTGACGATTTCGAGGTTGTGATCGTGAACGACTGTTCGCCCGACCCGAACGTGGCGCGGGTGGTTCGGAGCTATACCGACCCGCGGATCCGCTATTACGAAAACGATCGGAACCTCGGGATATCGGAAACGCGGAACCGGCTGATTGAACTGGCGTCGGGCGAGTTTTTGGCGGTTCACGACCACGACGACGTATCGCTGCCGGAACGGTTCGAGCGGCAAGTCGCGTATTTGGCATCGCATCCGGACGTTGGCGTTTTGGGGACGGCGCACATGGAAATCCCGTCGGGGAAAGTGGTTGTTCCGCCGTTGACGAACGCGGAGATCGAGGAACGTCTGATGTTCGACTGCCCGATCATCCATCCGTCGGTGATGATGCGCAAATCGGTGTTGGTTGAAACGGACGTTCGGTATGACAAGGAATTTTTCCCGACGGAGGATTACAACCTTTACCTGCATCTGATCGGGAAAACGAAGTTTGCGAACCTGCCGGACGTTTTGTTCCAATACCGCAAACACAAAACGAACACGACGAACAGGGAAACGAAGCAGATCCGCGCGATCGAACGGCGGGTGTTTGCGTACCTGTCAACAGAACACGCCGATTTGTGGAACAAGGCGCAGCAAAGCCACGTCCGCGTGACAAAGGTGAAAGTGCTGGGCGTTCCGGTGCTGAAAATCAAGCATTTTCAAACGACGACGAAATACTACCTGTTCGGTTGTGTTCCGGTGGCGTCGGTGTATTCCAAGATTACGCAGAAAGCGAGGCTGTGATGAACCGGCTGCACGCCCTGTACCGCTATTGCCGATTGAAACTGAACAACGCGCTGTGCCGCGTGAT
>ERZ808252.788-NODE-788-length-27486-cov-5.013270_pt1 | contig 27486 bp, 25 predicted proteins | sample MGYA00521242_ERZ808252 | MGnify/ENA primary metagenome ERZ808252 (study PRJEB31516, sample SAMN03275581) | gut metagenome | biome: mammalia-associated habitat; material: feces | host: Papio cynocephalus | place: Kenya | collected 2012-08-07 ...
AAAGCCCGCTTGCGGAATCCGTGGACTATGCCCTGTTCACCCGCTCCCGCGAAACAGAGCATTCCATCCTCGCCATGAACTCCCGCTTAGCGCAGCTCGCCATCATCGACTGCATCTATACCTACATCGTCCTCCATGCCGATAAAGCCGCCAAACAGGCAATTTACAACACTGAAATTGCTTTACAGAATAAAAAATATTAAGACAACACCGCGCAATTCCGATGATATGATTGCGCGGTGTTACCTTAATGCCGGTTTCTGACAAACTACAGTTATGAATTGCAATCAATCTACAATCACATCAGGCAGGAACCGCTTTTGCCCTTCAGCAACATAGAGATTCCACCTACCACCACTTCCTGAACATTCAGATTCCGGTCTGTTAATACCAAATCTGCATCGTTACCGATTTTGATTATCCCCTTTTTGCTAAGTCCGAATTTTCGTGCAGGAACCGTGGAAATCAATTTTACAGCATCGGTCAACGAAATTCCATAATTCAAAACAGAATTTTGCAATACCCGATCCATTGTTGCTATGCTTCCGGCGAAAGAGGAACGGTCCGGCAGTTTCGCTACCCCGTCTTCTACAATCACACGGTTTTCAGATGAGATTTTTCCAAGATAGCTTTCCTCTACGTCAGTTCCTGCCGCACGCATGGCATCGGTAATCAAGGTTACGTGCTCGACGCCCTTGACCTTGATTACCATTTGCATTACTTCTTTTGGGATATGTTTCCCATCCCCAATCAGCTCAACCGACATTTCGTCAATCAAAAGTGCCGCTTCAGGAATCCCTGCATAAACGACCTGATTGATTTTACGCACTCCGGGCGTTGAACAGTATAGATGCGTAACATAACGGAACCCCATTTCGTATGCCCGGAAAACATCTGCCGCAATCGCGTCACTATGTCCGACGGACAACCGAATTCCCCGTTCGGTGAATCGTTTTGCCGCGTATTCCGTCCCCTCAAGCTCCGGTGCCATCGTTAATATCGATACAATGTCTGCTGCTTCATCGAGGATTCTGTCCACTTCTCTTTTGCTCGGCGCACGAACACTTGACGGCGGCTGCGCTCCCTTATATTTCAGGGAGATAAAGGGTCCCTCCAGATGAATGCCTGCGTAATTTGCCATATGGGGAGCCGCATTTGCCCGCCGATAGAGTGTAAAGAAAGAGAACAGCTCTTCCTCGCTAACGGCAACCGTTGTTGGAACAACGGTTGTTGCTCCATGACGGCACAGGGTATCTCCCGCCTGGTTGAACGCTTCCACCGTCCCATCCATAAAGTCCGCACCGCCTGCGCCGTGCGCGTGCGTTTCAATAAAGCCGGGCATCAGATAAAGCCCTGTTACATCTGTTTTTTGTGCAGAATCGCAACGAATTCCCTTGCCGATTTCAACAATCTTTCCGTCTTCAATCAGCACATCGGTATCAGACTTCACCTCGTCAGGAAACACCACATCGGCATGACAGAATAACGTCCTCATTTGTTGTAAACTACGATTTTGGGAATCGGTTTCTCCAAAGCCACATTTGCTGCGTAAAGAACTGCATCCGGATGGTTTTGGAAGAGTGAACACGGAACACGGCAGGTAACTTCACCATGCAGGATTTTCCGCAAAGCACCCGCGTTCCATGCACGGGGCATACACATTCTGATCTTCTTTGCCATAAAGATTTCTTTCATGCCGACAGTGATGCAGTATTCCGGAATGGCGTTGAGGTCGGCACCGCAGTTCATATATGCATTGATGGTCCTCGTTTCTCTGGAGACCCGGAGAATTCTAGTGGGACGGTTTGCAAATTCTTCATTGGTGCAGGCTTCATCGTCTTCCGGCGGCTCATTGAATGCATAATGTCCGTTGATACCGACACCGCCCCAGCAGAAATCAAGCCCCCCGTTTTTCTGAATGATTTCCAAAATCCGTCCTTCATTGCCGGGCTCAGGGAAAATACGGTTCTCCGGAAGGACATTCAGTTCATCGTCAACAAGGCTGTAAAAGGTTCGATCCATCCCTCCACGAAAAGAAAGCGGATTGTCTTTCGGCAAATACCGGTGATTGTTATCAAGATACTCATCCATATTGATAAAGATACAATTCCGGAGAGATATTCTGTTTTTGTTGATTAAGTACGCAAACCGACTATACGGTCCAAGCGGTCCATACGGCGTAATCATCACCGTTTTCTTTCCGAGCTGATTATTTCCGGAGATCATCTCCGCCAATTCCAATGCAACCTTCCAGTACATATCCTGTTCAGTTTCGCATCTCTCAAGGCGAATGTTGCTCCCTTTTCCCAAGTCCTCAGGCTCAATCAAATTGTAAGCGTCTGTCTGTTCGTGGTATACCATTTTTATCTCCTTTTTTACTTTTCGCTTTCGGCATTCCCCGATAAGCGATGAATTTCGTTTTCCAAGTCTGTTCGAAAGGCACGCAAGGTGACGTAATCGTCTTTTGGGGGACAAGTAGTCATTGTCACCTCTCCAAAATGTTTTTCAATCAATGACAATACATAATCTCGATTGGATAGTTTTTCCAAATATTCCATCAAATTAACATCATCCAACCCATCCGAAAAGATTTTTGCACGGATAGAGGGAGTCGGTCCCCACGGTGCCGGATATACAATATAGGAAGTTCCGGATGAATATTTTCTAAATGCATCGGAGTTGCAAAACGGGTTACAGTAAGTGTCACTTGTATAGTTGTAGTAGAAATTGAACCCCCAATGTAAAAAGCCCTTTGCATGGAATTTATACAATTGAACACCTAAAATTCTTGTTCTGCTTGAAGTTAGGGATATTAAACGGTTGGAGGCACCGTTCTTGGTTTCACCACCCGTATAATACATCCAAAGGGGATCAATTTTCCCAAGAAACGGTTTGATTTTAGGAATACATACAATCGGTTCTTCAATTAACCCTTGCTCCACATAGGCATAATCCGAAAGCGCATCCAACATCCGCTTCGTAGGAATTCCATGTTTTATCAAAATTTCAGACAACATCTCTCTTGCCACTTTGTAGTCAAGTATATCTTCTGGGTTAGGCTCATCTGATACGTGGAATAAAAACGCATCCAAAACACCGAGTTCCCGAAGCTTTGGAAACAGGGCATTAAAATAAGCTTCCAAGAATTGTCGATACTCATCGCTCCCTGCCCAAGTATTCCATCCAAAAATTTGTTTTCGCTTGCCGTTTACTCTGGCAACAATTTTCGGACATTTTTTCGCTCCCCATTGAGTAAATAAATGGGAATGCTCAAAAAGCGAAAATCCGGTACGTTGCGCTATGCGAATATACCGCTCCAGTTTATCAAAACCAAATGAATACTTCCCATTGGCATCCACCTCAACATCAATAAGCTGTGCTGTTTTGCGTTCAGCTCCAACAGGAGTGTCCAGCGGCGGTGTAAAGGCGGGAACCAAAATCATATCCTGACCATGTTCCACAGCCATTCGCATAAACTGTTCAATCAAATTCCAATGCTTTGACGAAAACATCGTCACATGATATGCGTCGCATATAGAATCAACATGAAACCAGTTTGTATAATGTAAAATTCTTTCCGGTACTTCTTCAGGCAAAATCTGCAAAGAAAATACTTTTTTTTCAGAAAAAGAATCGTTGTAAAAGGTTACAATAATCGGAAATGTTCCGATTGGCATTTTCCTTTTTGCCTGATTCACGCAAACCCACACAGAATACCAACAATCAGGATAGAACCAACCCGGATGTTTGTTCAATGGAATCATAGCATCAGGAAACAGCCCTGGCTCTGTGGACTCGTAAATATCATCTGTGATTTCTCCACATGGACTTTGGCACGGAACACTTTCAATCACATATGTATCTGTAAAAAGATCCAGGGGACTCTCCACTGATATTTTCAGATTTGCCCGATTCCCCGGAAATGCCTCACAACGAAAGGCAATCTGATAAGAAAAACATCCATTGGAAAAGGTCTGACCATTTTCTTCTTCCGCAACAGGTTCTTTTGTCAAAAATATTTTTTGTAATGAACTTACCATCCTAAGCACAACTCTTGCCATATGCATACATTCTCCGTTTTTCAATATATCTTCAATATCCAAATATTTATCATTCTCGCTCCATTAACTCAATGCTTTTTTTGAACTCACTCGGAGAGACACCATACCGCTTTTTAAACGCCTTACAAAAATACAACTGATCCGTAAAACCACAATACAATGCAACTTCTTTAACAGATGTTTGCGCGTAAGAAAGTAATTCCCGTGCATTTTCAAGTTGAACATTGCGCAAATATGCCATTGGAGAAGTTCCTGTAACATGAAAAAACAAATGGGAGAAACGACTTGGGGAATAACCAAACATCTCCGATAAACTTTCAAGAGTCATTTTTTTGGAGAAATGTTCATTAATAAAAGAAACAGATTGCCATATAGATTCAACACCACCTTGCCTTCCTTGATCATGAATCTCTTCGGCAATAAAAGCCATCAAGGTAAAAAAGGAACCATAAATCTCATTTTGAAACCGAGGCAATTTGAAGTGACGAATCAAACATCTATATTGCTCGAACACTTTTGCCGAAAAAATCTGCCTATATGCTCCAGGCGAAATATCCAGAGTTGATAATAACTCAGGCAAAACCGTGCCTGCAACATGCAACCAAAATGTGGACGTTCCTTTTGAATACTCATAATATTGCGGGGCATTCGGTTCGTATATAAACAGATTTCCGTCAGACAGGGCATAATCAACGCCATGATATTTCACACTCACGTTACCCCTAAAAATCAAAACCAGGTGATAATCAGGACGCCCCTTACGTCTCCATGTTACACTATCCGTATCCATGGTTTGTGCGCCACAACTGTTGATTTTCAGGAAGCGATCGGTATCCTGTGCAGTTGTATCATGCAAATCCCCATCAATATACTTCATTGCTTCCCCTTTTGCAAACAGAAATAATCCTATATACTGGTTTTATTATACCAATTCCGGTTCGCCTTGTCAACTCTTTTAAATAAGATTGCATGATTTTCCATGTTACATAGCACGATTTTCCATATATAAATCGCATTCAGAAAAGCATTCCACCCGCCTATAGAAAGGACATCTCCCCGACAGAGATGTCCTTATTTTTATCCCCCCATTCCCTTTTCCGAGCCGGAAAAGGTCAATCAGCTAAAAACCTTTTACGGGACTGTAAAAAAACGCCCCCAAGCATCCGAGAGTTGAAGAACTTTCGGATGCTTTTTTGAAGTCATAACCACCGGTAAACCGGTGGCTTGCACAGCCCCTAAAGGGGCACGGAAAGTTTGACACTGCATTTCTATCTCAGGCAGCCGCTCACGTGCGGCCGTCTTTTTTATACCTTTCCATTCTTGCTACCCGTAAACGGGTCTGTGTACTCCTTAATCGACATCTGATCCATCCATTTAGGAAATTCACCGCCTCTTTTGTCTGTTAATCTTAGAATCTAATTTTCTGCTTATGCAAAGACCACTTTTTTATCCGTATTAGCTGAAATCTCCGCTAAGAGCATTTCCATTTCCGAATTGCTCGGAGAATGATATTTGTGTTCTGCGAATCCCAAAGACAAATATTTTCCCTCCCCCAAGGGATGATAAGGCTCAATTTCGATATGCAAAACAGAATCAAATTGATTTGCAACCCTGCAGATGCCGTCGAAATGCTCCTTTCTGTCGTTACAGCCGGGGATAATCGGACAACGTAAAATCACACGCTTTCCAGTGCTGTTCAGAATAGACAAGTTCGCCAATATCAGGTCATTGCTTACCCCCGTATATTTCTTATGCAGCTCCGGGTTGGTCTCCTTATAATCAAGCAGGAACAAATCAACATATTCCGAAATTGCTCTTATTTTGTCCGCAGAGGTAAATCCACAGGTCTCGATTGCCGTGTGCAATCCGTTTGCTTTTGCTCTCTTTAATAATTCCAATGAAAAATCAAACTGATAAAGCGGCTCTCCGCCGGAAAGTGTTATTCCTCCCCCGGAGTTATCGTAAAAAATTTTGTCCTTCAGGACTTCATCCATGACTTCCTCAGCCGAGATTTCCGCCCCAATCTTGTCTAATGCTCCACAACCGATCTTTGTGCATTCAAAGCATTTCGCGCAATTTTGGCGTTCAAACCGATGAATCCCGTTTTCAAGCAACTGGCACTTTTTCCGGCAGACAGCAACACATCTCCCGCAGTTTACGCACTTGTCCCGATAGAACATAATTTCCAGCGCTTTGGACTGTGATTCCGGATTGTGACACCAAAGACATTTTAACGGACACCCCTTCAGGAACACGGTCGTTCGGATTCCGGGACCGTCGTTTACGCAAAATTTCTGTATGTTAAATATGACGCCGTTCATTTTTGCACATTGTAAGCCGTTCTGTTGATTACGGCAAGCTGTTGCCAAGCAGGCAGACTGACAAAATACTCGCTGAAACCGTACAACCTGACGGTAAGACTTTTGTATTTATCCGGATTTCTCATAGCATCCTTCAGTACCTCTGCATCTACAACGCTGATCCCAACGTGAAGCCCGCCCAGCTGAAAATAGGATAGCACCAGCGCTTTTAAAACATCCGAAGATACGTTCTGCGAAAACGTCAGATTCAAGCCGCCGGTTGCTGTTCTTCCAAACGGAAGCTTTGACAAACTTTTCAAAAGTGCGGTAATCCCGTTTTTGTCCGCACCGTATGAGGGAGATTGATTTTCGCTGAACGGTTCACCGTTTTTTCTGCCATCCGGCGTTGCCTTGACCTTCCATGTATTATCCCGCTCAAGGGAATAGAAACCGCCAATCACATATTCGTTTTCCTTCAGTGAAAGGTTATCAACCGCATCAAAAAAGCAATTTGCCGCCATAACCGTATACTGATCTGCCTCCGAATCATTTCCAAACCGGGTACAGCTTAATATTTCCTGCCTCAGCTCCTCGCAATTTTCGTAATTATTGTTTAATCGATTCACAAATTCATGATACGAATATCTCCCGCTTTTGAACACAAACCGATCCAGCGCCATGAGCGAATCCCCCAGAGTTGCAATTCCGGGGCAAAACACATTGAAAATTTTGTATTTCGAGTTTCCGTCACAGGGATAACAACAGTTAAATGCAGTTTCTGTATGAAGCAAACAATCAAACAGAAAATATTTTCGGGCATATCCCCTATCGGAAAAAGACTTTTCTTTTATATCTATATCCCTTTGAATATCTTTCTCCAACGCCGCAGTCAGATCCGTCAACATCGTCTCAAGGTCTGCGTAATCCTTTTGGTTCATAACATCGAGAAAAATCTGCAGGACCGGGGTATAGTATTCAAGCCTGTAAGAATAGAAATTCAAATCAAATGTACAGCACGCAGAAAAAGTAAACTGCTTTGCGTCTTCCGGTGCAATTCCTTTTTTTATAAGCGAATTTACGATCAGATCATAATTATATAAATGCAACTTATCAACCAGCTTACACATCGCCGCAAATACATCGTTGGTAAAATCCTCATTCGCATTCGGCTTCAGTAAAACTGTAATCTGTGGCTGAGCCATATTATTCATGACCGCCGCTTTCAACACCACACTTGAGAACGCATTCGTTTTTTCACCACCGATGTTTACATATTGCTTTGAAGACTGACACGGAATCGGCTTTGGGTGATAATTCCAAGCGCCTCTGCCGCAAATCTCATTCGTTTTGATAAAAAATCCTGCCAAAAGCGTCGTTATCTCTTCCTCACTCATTCCGTCTGATACTGCTTTTTTATAAAACGGCAGCATATACGCATCAAACCGTCCGAATGCGTAATCCCGCTCACCTACATAGCAACTTGCAATCATATGCACAAGCCAGATACTTTGAAGTGCAGAGTAAAAATCATATGCCGGTTCAAATGGCACTTTCTCAAGTGCCTGCGCCATACGGTCAAAGCCTTTTCTTCTTGCTTCTGCTGCATACCTCTCTGCATAACCTTTCACAGCATACACAACAATTTCGGCATTTCGGGCAAAGCTGATTGAATCTTCGTCACCATGGCATTTTGCGGCTTTTTTTATTGTTTCCAATATTCCAACCAGCCCGTATTTCAGCAGGCTTTCATAGTCGGGACTCATATGACCGGTCGATCCCAAAAGATGATTCGGAGCAACCATTTCCGCATCCGGTTTGGCTTCAACAACTCTACCGGCAAAAAAATCACAAGCTTCAACCGGTGTTGAAGCCTCTGCCATCAGCTTGGAAAAGATCAGAGCAAACTTATCCGATCCATCATAGTCCCGAAATTCCTTATCAAGACGCCCCAATATCCGCTCCCGCTCAATAAAGCACGCCTCATTGTCACCTTGAAAAACCAGTTCCTTCAGGCAATTCAAATCTCCCATCTCAATCCTCCATATCAATTTGCGCAAGTGTTGCCGGAAGCTCGTGCGCGGTGTTAACAACGATATCATTGGTTACTGTGTCAAAGCAGGAAACCACAAGGTTGCCATTCCATATGATCGGTTCGCCCGGTTCGTCAAGTTCACCGTTCAATCCGTCTGTATCTCCGTTCTGGCACAGCTTAGTTACTGTACCGTCCGGAAGAATCTTTACAATCGCATTTGCACAAAAGTCTGCAATATACAAATTTCCCTCCCCGTCCATAACCATTCCATCTGTGCTTACCAGATTGTTTGGATCCTTTGCCCACAGTTCATTTGATTTTACAGACAGATCATCATAAAACCGAACTCGATATACTGCTCCGTCCCCGAAATTTCCGACCAACAGATCACCGTTTTTATCAAATTCAATTCCGTCAACTCCATATTGATCATCCGGATTTTGTGTGATAAATGTTGTCAGAATATTGGCATCGTCAAGCGTATTTGTGACATCAATATTCTCATCGTCGAGTCTGAATCGATAAACACAGCTCACCAATTTTCCGGATGGGTCTTTGACAAGCTCCAGCGTACTCTGTGTGACATATACATAACCGTCCCTGATCCGCATTCCGTTTGGATGTTCCATATGTTTTGCAACAACAGTGGTCTTTACGATTCTGTCTCCGTCAAGCCTTACGCGCAGAATTCTCCCTTTTCTCGTAAGTTCCGGCAGACCGCTCCACCCTTGATTATCACAAATGTATAAGTCGCCATCCGGACCGAATGCAATTCCCATCGGTCTTGCTACGCCTGTTTCTTCGGAAACAGGCACATCAAACCATTTTCTGATGTTCTTATCCGCATCAATTTTCAAGATACACCCCGGCATATCCGGAACAGCATAATTCGGACACGCAAGAATCAGGTTGTTTTCCGCATCAATCGCCATCCCATCCGGGGTTGACACGTATGCCGGCAAAGCGGCAAATAAAGTTGATTTTTTCATGACTTTCCTCCTCTGTAACGCACCTTCCCGCGTGAACTTCCGGATCAGAGCCCCTCTCTTTCAAATCTGTCCACGAACTCTTTCTGAGATGCTTTGGATATGTTTCTGAAATAAATGCTGTAACCTCCTATCCGGACTACCAGATTCGGATATTTCTCCGGATTCTCCATGGCTTCACGCAAAAGTTTGGAAGAAACCGAATTGACCTGAAATTGCAGACCTCCGCGATTCAGATAAATTTCTATCAAAGCCTGAATTTCCTTTTTATGATACCGCACCGTATCCAATCCGAAATTCACGTCAATCGGTTGCCCGCCAAAAAATTGGTACTGCGGCAGTTTGGAAGAGGACAGAATCATGGATGTGGGATCAGACTGCCTTGCCTCATTGGACGCACCAGCATTTTTAGCAAAAGGTTCGCCTGCAAGCCGCCCATCATAACCGGCTCCATATGCAGCTCCGTGCCATACGTTTGAATCCAGCGTATGAAGCGACGGAGAATAATACAAATTACCGTGGCTGAATGCACGGATCAGTTTTTGAAGAATTTTCGCGATCCGTACCGCATACTCGTCCGCCTCGCTGTTCTCTCCGAATTTTGAGCATTTCTTAACATCTTTTCGGAGTGCATCGAAGCCGATGTAATTATTTTTCACAGCCGCATTCATTTCATCAATTGTGTATTTTCCGCTTCGAAATACCAATCGGTCAATTGCGCAGATTCCATCCGAAGCATTTACCATTCCCATGCATTCGAATGTGACATTATGGTATTTTGCCCCCGATATTCTGTCGCAATGCTTTTCAATACACCCTGCCGTAAGCAAAGATACAAAGGGATCCGGCAGCGTCTTTTCGCTGAGTTCTGCTCTCTTTTCATAAGATTTTACGCAAATATCAAGTAAAGCATTTGCACAACGCTCGAAATTACGAAACAGCTCATCCAGCGAATGCGGAACCGAAATATTCGGAACCAGTATTTTTTCCGATTTCAGAGTTTTTCCGCAATTCATGGCAGCTTCCAGCGCAGAAGAGACTGAGAATACACATCCCCACATGCTGTTAAATTCATTACCGGGGATACTAATTCCCATACATGAATTGTTGGAAAATCGGTCTGTTTCTTCATGCGTTACCCCTTTTTCGGTCAGTGCATTGATACAAGACTGATTCCCATAAAAAGTAGGTTGTCCCATTGAGAACAACTTCTCGTCAATTAATGACTTCCAGATTCGTTCAGGTGTATTGCCATCCACCCTTACACCTAAAATCGGAGCAGGCATGGCAAAATCCTTTTGGCATTCGATGATCAATTCCGATAATTCGTTATAGGAAGGTCCCAGGTTCAAAAGGCAAGCCCCGTCTGCATAGCTGTTCAGAAGCTCATATAAATTGTGCAGAATTCTTTTTGCGTCTTCCCGCGTCATCCCATCATTCCGTGACCGCTCATAATATGGGTACATATATTCATCAAACTTCCCAAGCGATATGCTATACCAAGCATTTTCAGCAAGCGGCACCAAAAAATGAATGATCCAAACAGATTGAACCGCCTCGCGGAAGGTTTCTGCGGGATAGAAAGGAACCTTCTCTACCAAACGCTTGAAGGTCATAAGCCGTGCTTTCTCAGGCATACTACGGTCGGCGGCTCTTTTTTCGATTATATCAGCTATTTGTTTGATAAAATCCGATACACACAGAAGTGTCTCTTTCATCGACAAAAGATACTCATCGTGCGGATATTTGAACAGCTCCCGATCAATCTTTTCCTGATAATGAACAAGACCATATTTCAATATGCGGTCATAATCCATCAAGGTATGTCCCCGATCAACGTTGGTTGGACTGTTGAAAAGCTCCGGCGCTTTTATGATATCCTGTGTTTCCGGTGTTGGTATCTCGTCCGCGAATACAACCGTTTTATCACACTTCTTGTCAAAATAAAACCATCCAACAATCTCATCGGTTTGTTTCAAATCAAGTTCCAGTGCTTTTGTCTCAAGTTTGAATTTTTCCACAAACCGTTCCAACGGTGATTTTTGATTAAGATCCTCAAAATCGCTTTTTCTTATGTACCGTTCAATATTTGAATCACACAGCATAATTACGCCTCCCGATAACCAAGCTTTAATGAAATGTTTCGCGCTGCTTCCCGAAGCAAAGGAAGCTTGTTCGCTACAAGTGAGTTCATATCGTCATAAATCGTAAGGGACGAAATGCCGATCGATGCAACCACCTTACCGCAATCGTCAAAAACCGGACAGGCAATGCAAAGGATTCCTTCTGCAAATTCTTCATTGTCTGTTGCATATTGCCGCTTTTTTATTAAGTTCAATTCTTCGTCATATTCGCTTATACCGGATTCAAAAGCAAGCAAAATTTTTCCGGGCGCAGAGGTCTCCAGTGGATATTCTCCGCCGACACGACCGTTAATACGCACTTCTTTTTTTGAATCAAAGTGGAGCATGTACAGTACATGATTCTCTTTCCTAACACCAAGATAAACTGCATCCCCCAACTGTGCATTCAGATTATACAGTTCTCCCTTTGCAATTTCCGCATAGGCATATTCGGGAGTGCATTTCGATACAAGGGAAAACGGTTTTAACGTAAAGCGATATTTTTTCTGATTTCTGTCACTTAAATAAATCCAGTTATATTCGAGCAAAGATTCCAATACCCTTGACGCGGCGTTTTTGTTGATATCAAGAGAATTGCAGATATCCGAAAGTCCGATTTCCTCTTGCCTCTTTGAAAAGAACTCGATAATTCTCATGGCGTAATCAACCGCAGGCGCTTTTGACATATTTGTATAACCATCCTTTCTGCTATATCACATTCCTCATTTATCTTATTGTTATATATTTATTATACCATAACAAGTATATATTGTCAAGAGAAAATTGACTTTATCTTGAAAGTGCAAAAGAGAAAGCCGACCATCGGCAGCATCGCCAAATCAGCTGGGTGCGAGCACAAGCCAGAAATCAATATTCCCAAAATATAAGAATATAAGTAACAAAAACAGAGTCTTTCCCTCTCCGGAAAGTCCTGTTTTGTGATAAATTCGACAGAGCCGAATTTGCACAAAAGCATTGACCATGGGTCTGCGATTACGCAATGGATAGAATGTATATGAGATCGGGTGAACTGTCACTGTTACATAAGATTATACAAAGCCGCGAGTTTGATTTTGTCCTTACATCTCAACAGCAAGTTTCTATTCCCCGCCATCCGGTATTCTCCGAATCCGATCCTCCGCCGCTTGGCAATACGCAGGGTTCAGGTCAATCCCGATATATTGCCGTCCGAGTCGCTTGGCAACTGCTCCGGTCGTTCCACTGCCGAAGAACGGATCCAATACCACTCCACCGACAGGACATCCCGCAAGGATGCACGGCTCCACCAAATGCTCCGGAAACATGGCAAAATGTCCGTCCATTCTGTAAGAATTGGCGCTGAGATTCCAGACATCCCGCCTGTTCCGCGTCAGCTTTTTACATTCCCGCCCGCATTTTTGCATTTCATTGATTGCCCGATTGCCATTGAAGTCCTTATATTTGGTATGATTGGAGCGTCCACCTGCATATCTTGCAACGCTGCAAGATTGCATTGGCTCCGCAATTGCCTCGGCATCATAATAATACCTCGGAGATTTTGCCAGCAGAAAAAGATGCTCATAGGATTTTGTCGGTCTGTCCTTTACATTTTCAGGCAGACCGTTTGTCTTGTTCCAGATAATATCCGAACGCAGATACCATCCGTCCGCGCGAAGCGCAAAGGCAAGCATCCACGGGATTCCAATCATATCCTTTGCCTTGATTCCGTCCCAAACAACCGGCATTCCGTGAATCGCCGCCGTCGTATCGGCACGGTAATTGTTTTTGCAGTCCGTTTTCTCCGTTGCCCCTTTCCATATTCCCTTTCCGCTTCCGGCATAGCTGTCGGCAATGTTCAGCCAAAGTGTCCCATCGTCAGCGAGTACCCGCCTGACCTCCCGAAACACCTCTACCAAACGGCAGATATACGCCTGCGGAGATTCTTCTACTCCGATCTGCCCGTCCACGCCGTAATCGCGAAGCCCGTAATAAGGCGGGCTTGTTACACATCAATTGACGCATCTGTCCGGCAGTTCTCTCAATGCCGCCAATGCGTCTTTACAAATAATTAGGTTCATACTCCCTCCATTCTTATACCTTTACAATATACAAAAAAGGAGGCTCCCCGCAGGGTGCCTCCTTATCTTTTTCGCATCAGGCAGGATTCCCAGATATAGTCATCCAGCCCTTTGTATTGCGGGTCCCAAACATAGGTCCCATAGTGAAAATCCATCTCGTCAAGCAATGCAAATAACCGATCCATCCCTGCCTGCACATGGGGATTGGTGATAAAATCCATATCAAACGCAGTCCGAACCGTTTGCAAGCCCCGCTCGCGCAGAATGTCCAAGGTTTGTTTCAGCTTCGTCAGGGAGTTGACACCCGGAACTGCAAGAACCGTTTTCCCGGTCAGCGCATGGATGACATCCGCCTTCATGGGTCCCTCTGTCAGAATCAGATCCTCCGAGACCGCTCCGGACAGGTGCGTCCAGCCTTCGGCAGAGCATCCGTCTTCCCTTCCTGCACTGGAGACCCATCGGAATTTCCGTTTCTCGGTCTTGTCTCTCCGAATCTGCAAGCCTTGAATCGCCCCGTCCGCGTCGCGAACCGGAATCAGAATCCCGCGCTCCTCGTGTACAAAGCTCCAGCTTCCGTCCTCAGTCCGATAGAACCCCGGAACACCGCGCAAATAAAAGCCATCGGCCTGAAGATGCTTCGCCAATACAACGGTCCCAACGATTGGCGTAGTACGGTAACCATACTGCCGAATCTCCGCCTCGGTCAGTCCCCTTCCGCGCAGATTTTCCAAATGGTCTGCCGCAAGCGACAGCCGCTCCAACAGCGCGCTGTAGGTGGCATGGCGGGTTTCCGTATCCGTCATCGGACATTCCGAAACCGCCTCCGTGGAGACCGATACCGGCACTTGCAATGGTTCTGTCCCTTTCCCGCTCCCAATCCGTTCCGCAATGGCACGTCTTGCCTTGTCTCGCGGAACACCGGTATAGAGCGAATACAGATCAAACAAACCGCCGCTGACACCGCATCGCGGGCATCGGAAAACATCCTTTGCAAGATTGATGTTCAAATGCCGGTTTCGAGAAGTTTCGTCACAGCACGGGCACGCCGTATAAAAGGATCGCCGACCGTCACTCGGATAGGAGATTCCGATCAAAGGGAGAATATCCCGCATATGAAACAGCTCCATCATCGCTCCTTTCCGGAGGGGACGGCTTCTGCCGTCCCCTCCCGCCATTCCTTTTATGCGACCTCGCTTGCCGCATATTCACAAATGCAGACAGCAGCCGCCTTGATTTCGGCATCTCCCTCAAACTTGGTTGCAAGCCAATGCAGGGCGCGGGGATCCAACGTCAGGACATCCCCCAAGGTTTTACCCGCAAACTTTGCAATCGGGCACGGAAGTGTCAGCGCCTGTCTGAACCGTTCCTCCGGTGTCAGTTCCGGAACGGCAGGCTCAGGCTCGCTTTTCGGTGTCTCTTCCGCGACAGGAGAAGACTTCTTCGGCTCGTCCTCCGGCAGATCCGGAGCAATGTCGTCGAAATCCTCCCCTGCCATGCTGAACTGTAAACCAAAGCCCGCATTCCGAAGCGCAATTCCGATTGCGGCTGTCTGTGCCCATTCCCGCGGGGAAACACTCGGTTTGCTCTCGGACCTGCCGCGGCACGCCGATGCTTCCGCAAGATAGCATTCCGGTGCGTCCTGATAGCTTGGATAAACTCTTGCGCTTGCCACATAGGTTTCCTTTCCCGGTGTCACCGTTACGGTGATTTTTCCGTTCGGATATTTCAGCCGGAACCACGCAAGCTGTGCCATCACCGGCAGGCGCTTTCGCACTTCACCGCTTGCCATGTCGGTATAGTCCACCGCAAAGGCAGACGGGTCGAAGCCGTCCACACAGTTAATCGCCTCAATTTTCTGCAGTGCCGTATTTTTATCCTTCTCTGTCTGACTACTCATGCTCTTTCCCCTCCAATCGGAAGTACTGTATTCCGATACTGTATCCAAACCGGCAGAACCGTGTTGACGGTATCGGTAATATCCTTTCGGTATTTTTCTGCGGTTGTCACCTGATAGCTGGACCAACGCCGCTCGGAATCCTCCACAACGCGCATCAATGCCGTCCTCGCGGTTTCCCGCCGTTTGTTTGCCTCGCCGTCCGCTTCACTCCCCATTCTCCGCTCACTCACAAGAAAGCGCAGATAGGTGCCGACCGCGCGGTAATGCATACACAGTCCGTCCGACGTCGGTTGCTCCGGTGTGCAAAGACAGAAGCATTTCAGCGTTTCGATTACGCAGATGCGATACTGCAGCTCCTGCAGCGCCATCAAGCCCTCTGTTGCAAAACTTCGCGCAGCAATTTTTTGCTTTGCCGTGTTCTCCATTGCAAGGTACTGTTCCAATACTGTTGCCATTTTTCTTTCCTTTCTTATTGTAGCTTACAGTTGTTCCTGTATGCGTTTTGCAAGACAGGTCCCCCGTTTTTCCGTGTCGGTTTTCCGAATGGAGATGCACAGGGCTCTCCGCTCTCCAACAATTGTAACCTTCCGTTTTCCTCTGGTAATTGCCGTATAGAGCAGCGGTCGTGTCAACATCACGGAATGTGCCGTTTGCAGGTTGATCAAAACCGATTGGTATTCCGAGCCCTGCGATTTATGGACCGTTGTGGCATAGCCGAAATCCAACAGCTCCATGTCGGACATCTCATATGCCCGCAGTCGCCCGTCTCCGAAATCCACATCGACCTGCCCATCCGTACCGTTGACCGTAATGCTTCGGATATACCCGATGTCACCGTTGCTGATATCCGCGTGATTTTTGATCTGCATCACCTTGTCCCCTTCGCGGAAAATTCTTGATCCGCAGCGGAGCTCCGCCTTGGCTGGGTCTGCCGGATTGACCAGCTCCCGCAACCGCAGATTCAGCGCATTTGCTCCGGTTTCGGTTTTCTGGCGGTACGGTGTCAGCAGTGCGACATTGTCGATACCGTAGACCGAAACGTCCCGCACATACAGCTCTGCCAAGCGGTCTGCCGATGCCGTCAGGTCCGATGATTCCAGAAACTGAAAATCCGTCCCGTACTCCAGAGCCAGATTTCCGTGCCGAATCAGTTTTGCATTGGTCGCAATCCGACTGCCGGTGCTTTGCCGAAACACCTTATCCAAACGTACCGTCGGCACGCAGCCGGATGCAATCAGCTCGGACAGCACAGCCCCCGGACCGACAGACGGCAATTGATCCGCATCTCCTACCAGTATCATCCGCGCGTCCGGTTTGACGGCATCAAACAGATCGCACGCCAACCGGATATCCAGCATCGACACCTCGTCAACCAAGATCAAATCTGCGTCCAGCGGCTCCGGCTCACCGTAGTCTCCGTCCGCACCGGCATATAGCCCAAGCGCCCGATGTACCGTAGAGGCGGGCACGCCGGTCGACTGCTCCATTCTGCGCGCCGCACGTCCGGTCGGAGCGCAGGCGCAAACGGTCGCGTCCGGATGCCGCTTTCGGTAAATATCCAGAATAACCTTTTGAATCAGGGTCTTTCCGGTACCCGGTCCACCTGTGATGATGACCAGTCGGTTTTGCAACGCCGCCCTGACTGCCGCCTTTTGTTCGGGTGCCAGCTTCAGCTTCAAAAGCTGTTCCTCTGCCGCAAGGTCATCGTCCATTGCTTCGTCGGAGTCGGGCAAGCGATTTCGCAAACGCGCGGAGACTCGGTCTGCCAGATGCTGTTCTGCTTTGGCGGTCTTGGCACGGTACACCATGTCACCGTAGACTGCAAGCTGACCGTCCCGCAGCAGCTCTGCCGCGCGGTCCGCCGCAAGCTTTCGCGGCAGCGTCGGCGTATCCAGCAATTTGATTGCCGCATCCAGAAAGTTCTGTTTGGTCAGGCACAAATGCCCGCGGGATTCCGCTTCGGTCAGCGCATAAAGCAGACCTTGGTCGATGCGTTCGGGTGCCAATCGATCCAGCCCCATGCGCATAGCAATCCGATCTGCTGTGTGGAATCCGACCCCTGCCATTTCACATAAGCGGTAAGGGTGCTCCTGCACGGTTTGTATGGCTTGCTTTCCATACGTTTGATAGATCTGAACTGCCCGCCTGGCGGTTATTCCGAACGGTGTCAAAAACGCAACCACGTCCCGCGCACCGCGATTGGCAAGATAGGATTCCAGAATCCGTTTGAAGCCGGCCTCTCCGATTCCGGAAATTTCAAGCAGCCTTTGCGGGTCCCGATCCAGAACCTCCAATGTCCGGTCTCCGAACCGATCGTAAATCCGCTCCGCAATCGCAGGACCGATTCCCTGAATCTGCCCCGATGAGAGATACGCCACAATGCTTTCCCGATTCGGTATGAGCACCTCACGGTAGCCGGTCAGCGCAAATTGCAAGCCGTATTGCGGATTCCGTTCCCACCGACCGTCCATGTCATATCGGATATGCATCGCAGTCGGGAGACAGACCCCGACCACTTTAATCTGCCCCAGTTGTTTTCCGGTACTGTCAAGGACCGCCTCGCAGGGTCGGTAAAGCGCGATCATATAGTCTGACGGCGCAACCGACCGCGAATCCTTCGGGTAAAGCAGCTTTTCAAACTGACATAGCATTTCACGCCTCCTTATTTTGCCGTGACGGATACCTTCAGCTTGCGGCTCTCGGTTGTCACAGCGATCTCCTCATACACCTTCGGATACCGCTTTTTCAGCGCCGCAGTATCGGTCCGGTTCGAGGTTCTTGTTACAAAATCAATCAGAATCCGGTCTGCGGTGGTTTCCAGTACCCCGTGCTCGTGATCCTTCATGACACCCGCAATGCGCACGCTCTGCGCCTCCAGCTCCTCGTTCAATTTCTTGAGCGCCTCCTTTTTTTCGGTCACTTTGTCCTGCAAGGACAGGATTCGCCGAAGCGGTTTCTCATACTGACCCGAAAGCTCAATGGTCGGCAAAGCCGGATTTCCGCGTTCCCAGATCCGTGCCAGCGATTCCATTGCCAGCTTGGGCGGGATATCCTCCATCTTCGGCGGCTTGTCATGCTCCAGACTCCAGATCCATTCGTCCAACCGCTCAAAAATCATATCCTCCTTGGCGCGGTCGCGGTCAAGCTCCGGAAACGCCATGTCGCAATCCGGATTGTTTCCCCACATAGCGGAGAACGCACCGAACTCCACATCGGCAACCGCAAGGTAAAACCGCAGCTGCAGCTCGTAGTAAAGCGGATACCGCCCGTTTGCCCAATCGCCCGCATGGTGATAGGTACAGCTTTTGCATTCCAGAATTCCCGGCTTTCCGTCCTGCGCACGGACAATCCGACGGTCAAAGTCGGCAAGTGCGTAAGGATGGTCTGCGTGCTGATACAGATTGGTATCGTCAATTACGGTATTTCCGGTTTTCAGCCCGTAAAAATGCGCGGTAATCGGTTCTAACAGATGCCCCATCTCCAGTTGCATGGCGTTGCTTTTGACCGGCGGCTTCATCCGTCCCTTTTTGATCATCCAGAGCTCCAGCGGTGTGGTCCATGGAGAGACACCGAAGATGGTGGCAACATCACTGCCGCCGACCGTATACGGAATATCCCCCTTCGGACCGTGCATCCGGCATTCCAGCCACCGCTCGTTCGTCATGCCCTTTGTGTCACACAGTGCAATCGGTGCCGCCATCAGTATGTCACCGCCTTTGCCAGATCGTAGGCTTCCCAGTCGAGGTACATTGCCCGCGACAGATTTTCCTGCAGGGTCAGCAGCTTGCTCTGCGGTGTCTTTTTGCTGTGGAGCGTGAACACGATCTCCTGCATGGCAACAAATACATCGTGCGCCGTTGCGGGCTGATCTCCGTTCGTGGTTTCAAACATCCGAATCGCCTCAAGCGCCTCCTTTTTCGGCAGACTGAGCTTTTTGCAGACCCGACCCATTGCGTTGACCGGATAGTCCAGATGAACCTCCGTCAGCTCCTGCAGCTTTTTCACCGTATCGCCAAACCGTACAAACAGCTGATCCAATGCGGCATCAAAATCCGAGACCGTTCGCTGATGCCGATGGTCCACCTCCACGCACCCGCCGATCAGAATCGGCATATCCGACCCGAACAGCATTGCCGAGACCTTGGCAGACGCGACTCCGGTGTCCGAGGTAAGGAAACGGATTCCCGGAATCAGTTTCTCCGCCATTCGAAGCCTGCCCTGCGCTTTCAGCAGGTCAGTATAGGAACCGATCAAATCTTCCTTCTGATCCGGCATGGTCCAGGAAGCGCCTGTCACGGCGTGGTCGCTATATCCGGTCTCAAATTGATTCCCCGGAAACCGTGCGTCCAGCTTCTTCTGCAAAAGGCTCAACAGCTGTGCAATCGGCAGAACGGAATAGTCCCTTTCGTCCCCCGAATGAACAGCCGAGACCTTTTCATCACGAATCAGAACCAGCGCGTTGCTTTTCTGCTCCGCGAAGCAGGTGTTCAGAACATCCGCCAAGGTCTCGCGCTTCAGCTTCGGCAAAACACTCCCGCCGATTTTTGCGCGGTCAAGAATGCTTTTGTATGCCGTTGAACGAACCGGATACAGATCCCGCTCGACGCGCATGGCAAGACCAAGATTTTTGACGGTATCGTCGATTGCGTCCACACTGACGCCACCGGCGAATGCTGCCGGATTCGTCAACAGCGGAGATGCAGCCACCAAGGGCTTCAGCTTCAGGGTCTGAATCCCGCACCGAACCCAGCGGCTTTCCCGATCCTGCTTGAGATGGTGATCCAAAAGACTTTGATAGGAATGAAAAATTTCATTGTAATCGTCCTGACAGATACGTTGCATTGTTTGATTCCCTTTCTTTTTGTTATAAAAATACCGCCAACCAAGCCTGATTGACGGTTCTGTTGCCGTGCGGCAAAAACAAAAGTGCCATTCCAAAATGAATGACACTTTTGTCGCCGTTTGGCGCTGATTATTTTTCCTGCCGTACCCGAATAAAGGCATCGATATCATCAATCAGATATGCCCTTCCGGTTGTGTGCAAAACATCGTAGCAGGCATCCAAGTAGTCGAGGACGCCGTATTTTTTGAACAGCGCCATCGCCGCTCTTCCGGATAATTTTTTATCTGCCCGATAAGCCTCAAAGCAAAAAGTCTTGAAAGCCAATGTTTTGCTCATCCTTACACCTCCGGCAATACCAATTGCCCTTCCCGTTCTTCGTTAAACAGCTCCGCAAGCATCAGTGCGCTGTACTGCCACACCTTTGTTTTTTCATCCTCCAGATAGGTGTACAGCTTGGATTGCGTGAAACGCTCAAGCGCCTGATTTTCAGACCAACCGGTCAGTTCCATGATTTTTGCTGTCGTGTTCGCGGTAATTCCGTAAAGCAGTATTTCAAAATCCCGTTCTGTCATCTCGCGGCTCCGTTTTTCTTGTTTGATAACAGTATTATACCTTAGCACAAGGGATTTGTCAACTCCTTTGTCGACTTTATACCCGAATATGTTTCCCAACGACCCCGGTCAATTTCATCGGCAGCTGGCGCAGATCGGTGATGTCCAGAAAGGAATCTCCGTAAATGCGCTCAATGCTCACCTTGTCGTCACCGATTGCGGCGGCAACAAAAACAATCCCTTTGCGCTGATACTCCTGCCGGATGCCGCGAAGATCCTCCTCGGCGGCGGTCCCGACATATCCGTAATCCGCCGGTTGCCCGTCCGAAACCAGAATCAGCATTCGAATCTCCTCCGGACGCTTCACCAATTGTTCGGCAACAAAGCGCAACGCCGCACCGTCCCGGTTTCCTTCCCGTGCTTTGATATCCATCAGACGATATTTGTCATCCGAATCGAAGCTTTCAAACTCCGCATAGGAATAGAGCTCCACCCGTCCGGATTCCGTTGAGTGTCCATAAACCATAATCGGAATATCCATAGACCGACAGAAGTCATACAGGATGATCGCCGAAGCGCGCGCATAAACGCTGCGGTTCGAGCAATTCATCGAACCGGACTCATCCAAAAGCAAGCCAACGGCAAGCTTGGGCATTCCGCCCGGCAGATTGTTTTTGGTAAACACCCTTCCGTCATCCCGATAGAGAGCGTGCGGGTTCAGCCGTCTGCCGAACAGCAATCCGGTCTGTTTTCCCTCCGGTTTGCACTCTTTGAGCTGCCGCATCAGATGCCTGCCAAGCTGCCGTGAAATTTCGAGAAGCGGCGGTGCAATCTGATTGTATTGCTCCTTCAGCACGTCTCCAACCTCGGACATCCGATTGACCCGCACACTGACTCCCGCATGGACATTCCCGTAGGAGATGCTCTGCGCCGCGTCATTCAGTTCCCGCAGCCGTTCGTTTTCCAGCTCCTCGGTCGCCTGCTTTTCTGCCATCGTATCCAAAAGCTGTTCCACCTCATGGGCTGCGCGCTCGTTTGCCTCGCACGTGTAGTCCGAATTGTACTCGGTCTCGCCGCCCTCCGGCTCGGAAACCGACGCAGTCTGCAAATACGGAATGCGCCCGTCTCCTTCCGGTTCGGCGGATGTTGCTTTCGCTTCGTTTTCACCTTCGGTCGAAATCGGCATCTCATCGGCATCTGCATCGGCATTGGCATCGGCTTCGGTCTTTTCCCGCTCTGCGCGGTTCGGAAGACGCAACGGCGCACCGCCTGACGTGCCACCAACAGGCGCGGTCGTTCCGTGTGCCTCCTCGGATTCACCGCCAAGACAGCCGCTGACCGCCTTCAGAATGTCTGCCACTGTCGCTTCGGTTTCTGTCGCCTGCGCCTGCTTTATCCGTTCCGCATAGACATCGCACCAATCACGAATGTCATCCCAACAGGTCAGAATGATTGCATTCACCGCAACCAGCCGATCCTTACCGGACGGCGTCATCAGCGCGCTGTCAATCTCGTTCAGCAGTCGGAAAACGGTTCGGATCCGGACATCGCCCAGCGGCGTTTCCCCGTACTTGATCTCCCCGAATTTTGCGTAGGACAGAAGCAGCTGCATAATCGTATCAAACCGAAGCGCCTGCCCGTCTGTCTCCCGTTCTATGCAATCCGTTACCGTCGGAATCGATGCAAAGTGAAGTGCCCGCAGCTTTTGCAGACCATACGCAAAGGTTCCCGGAAATTCATTCATCATCCGGTTCTCGATATACCCGTCCTCCAGAATATTGGATATCCGGTGTACCAAGTGCAGAAACGACTGCTTTTTCGATTCCTCCTGTCCGAGGTACTCCCACAGCTCCTTTTCACACCGCACATCCTTTGGGGTCTTCAGTTCGGGACAGCACGGAAACCAATGCCCTGCGGCGAACGCATTCAGATGCGTCTGCCCGACCGGAAAATCGGTATAGAGAATGTGCCCCAGCTCATGTGCAAACAGTCCGCACACGATCTGATAGCGATTCTCGCGCCCGCGCACCACCGTTACAAACGGATTTCCCGCATTGATTTCGATCGTCTGATTGTCCGTTTGCGCAACGGTAGCGGATTTCGGTGACCAACTCAGAAGAACGCGCACCCGTCGGTTGTACCGATAGCGCTTGGTCTGTGCCGCCGCCATATCCTCAAAATGTCCTGCCAGAATGCGGGAGGAAAAGAACTGTCGGTCGTTGATTCTGCTTCGTTTCTCGTTCATCAGCTGTCTGACCCTTTTATGATTGACATTTGCCATATGCCCTCCTTATGCACGCGCACGCCGCGGCGGGAAGATCGGCTCCAGAACCGCCGTTACCAGCGCCTCCCGATCCTCCTCGCTTGCAGTCGCTTTGCTGATTACCGTGGAAAGTGCGGATGCATACGGATCCTCTGTGATTCCGGTACTGACAATCCAATCAATCAGACTCCGCATTCCCACCGTTCCGTCCGATATACAGTTTTTCCGACAGTAGTCGTTCAGGTTGACCGTAACATCCACCATACGGGACACCAAGGTTTCATCCTCGCAGCCCGTGACGCTCATGGCACGCTGTACCATAATTTCAGGCGATGGCAGCTCCATGTCTTTGACAAGGCTCATCCGGTCCACAGTGCTTTGGTTCATCCCGCGGCACCCCTCATAGCTGATATTGGTTGTCACAACGACAACCGCATCCGGATGCCGCCGGATGACCTCGCCCGTCGGCAGGGTGATGCTTCCGTCCGTTTCCAACAGGGCATTCAGACCGACCAGGACGCCGGGCTGAATGATGGTGGTCGGCTCCTGAATCTCCACAACATAGCCGTTCCGCAGCGCGCGAAGAAAATCCGTATCCGCATAGGTGTAGGTTTGCCCCTGCTTCACATTCTCCTCTGCCCGATGCGACAGCGCACACACCTTTTCGGTAACCCGTTCCAGAATCAGCCCGACGCAATCCTGTCCCGTTGCATCTGCCCGGTCGGTTCCGGTCAGACTTCGCCAGACACCCGCCGGATCGTAATCCAGATCGTCCAACCCCGGCAGATGCATCAGCTTTGCAAGGTTTTCGTAGGTCATACCGCCCATGATGCGCAATGCCTCGCGCTCCCGATCCAGCTCGTCTCCGTTGACTGCCGACGCATGAAAATCCGGCAGAATCTGTCCGATGAAGTCAAAGATCTCGGTTCCGGCTGAGCAGGTAAACTTCACATACGGAAGACCGAGCCCTGCGGCAATTGCACGGGCACCCATTGTTTTTCCGGTTCCGGCAGGACCGCGCAGCAGAAAGTTCCGCATTCTGCTCGGTTTGTCGGTCGTTGCCTGCGCATGGCGGCAGATATCGATTACCTCCTGCGGAATGATATACCAATCCGGCAACTTGGGAATCAACAGCTGTTCATCCGGTGTAAAGCGTCTCGGCTGAAAGCAATATTTCCCCTCAAAGTCCTTCGCCTCCATCAGGATTCCCGCGCGGTGAATGACCGCAGGTCCGGTTTTCGCAAATACGGTAAATTCCCCCGCTGTCACATCGGTCGGCGTAAAATTGCCGGAATCCAGCTGTGACCGCGGAACCCGCATCAGATTTCCCGCACGGTCCAGCTCCAGCTTGATATGCGCGGGACAGGTCTCGTCCTTAATCCTGCGGTATGCATTGTCGCAAAGATACGCCATGCATTCGGTCGTCTGTGCCGGATCCGAAAAACCGGATTGGTACTGCGCGAAATATCCGTCAAAATGCTCCCGAAACTCATCGTCCTCCATCAGTACCGGAAACAGCGCCATCAGCACACCGGCACCGTCCCGTCCGGACGAATTCAGCACATAGGATTCCTGATTGTCGGTCTGCTTGTTATACACGCTCGCCATCAACACGCCTTTAGCGCGGTCATAAACCACAATATGATAGGTGTCCTCCGCATCTACAGAGGATTTGTATTCTGCCAGGCATTTGGAGCCTGCCGTTCCGACCGCTCCGAGTCCTTTTCCGCTCATACAGCCGCAAACCGCCTGAATCGCCTTGATGACCGTTGCACAAAGCGTTGCCTCGGTTCCTCCTGCGGTGTATTTGGACGCAATCTTCACCTTCTTGCCCGTCAGCTTATCAAACGGAGCAGGCAATGCACGTCCATAGTGAAACAAATTGCTGATACAGGTTGCCATACGGCATCATTTCCTTTCTGCGTCTTGCAATAAAATTCGGATTCCCTCCGGTACAATTGTGACGTTCTCCAGTTCTACGCGGTGAAGCTCCTCGCAAACCGCTTCCCATGCCGGACGGCTTGGAAGCGCCTGCGCTTCAATCAGCACCGAGGTCTCCCCCTGTCCAATGGCATTGTTGCATCGGTCGTTCAGCTCCATGATGTGCGCATCGACCCATTCAAACGCAAGGAGACCGTAATTTTCCGGTATCGGTTCTGCCGACGTTGGTTTCTCTGTCGGCATCTCCTGCGTTTGGGGTGTCGGGGCACTTTCGAATTGCAAAATCACGTGCAAGGCATCATCCAACCGAACAAAAGCCCTTCGGTAGCCGCCCGCGCGGTTGCATCGGATTCCGACGTGCTCTCCTGCGAACAGTGCCACTCTTGCATCCGGTCTCTCCCATACCCATTTGGCTTCCGGACAGACCGTGCGGAGCTGTTTGGTAATATTCGCGCAGATCCGCTGATATGGGTCGGGAAGTGCGGCGTGGGGCAGAACCGATTCCGCATCCACCGCCTGTCCCCGCCTCTTTTTCGATATCCGGTAACTCCAACCGACAACGGTCAGGAGAACCGCAGGAATCAGCAGAAACCACAGTCGCGTGACATACACCAAGCCGACCGCCAATCCGAACAGACGGCATGGCAGGCGGGCAGCACCGGACAGTCCTTCACGGGGCTCCATATCCGTTCCCTTTCTCCGTCAAACGGTCTGCGGGAATCTGAATACAAATAGAACAACCGCCCCGCAAAGAACCGTTTCCGAAAGCCCGAATCTGTACCCGCTTCAGGTTGCGGCAGAAAAGGATTCCGATCTTACATTGCTTGCGGATGGGAATCAGACGCATCAGATGTGCCAGTTCCTCCTCCCGCAGGGTGTTATTCGTTTTCTCCCGCAGAACCGCGCACAGCTTTTCTCTCCGCGCGCTCGGTCTCAATTGACTAAATTTTTGATTTTCCATAATAGAATTCCCCCTCTCGGATACGCAAAAGGCGCACACGAATCCAACCGATACCGTGTGCGCCCTGCGCAATGAATCATCAGAAAAACGAACCGCCGCCGAACGGTTCAAAGCCCGTAAAACCGGAGCCTCCACCGCTCGGCTTGCCCGCCGTTTTCTCCTGCCGCTTTGCCTTCGATCCGGAACCGCCGGAAGCATATCCGACATCATACGCAATGATGACCAGCTGGCTTTTCGCCTCGCCGCTTTTGGCATCGACCCAAGATTCCTCCTTCAGTTCCCCGCAAAGGTGGATGCTTGAGCCCTCACCGATCTGCATCTTCCGGATGCGCTCGCAGGTCTGCCCGAACGCCTTCACCGACAGATTCAGCCATCGGGTATTGTTCTCCGCCTTCGGGTCATACTGCTTTTCGCCAATCCGAAACTGAACCGAGGTTCCGTTCTCGGAAAAGCGAAGTGCCGCGCCGTCAAAGCCCTTCGACACGACCGCCTCTGTTACAATGGTATACATCTGTATACTCCTTTCCGCAGCTTCTGCTGCAATCAAATTTATTTCTTCCGGAAATCCGGCAGAAACCAAACAAAAAAGCCGACCGGAAACCCGACCGACACCGTTTTGCGGGAAATCCCGCTATAAGACACGCATTGCAAGCACAGCCAAAGCGATTCCTGCCAGAGCAAAAGCCGCAACCGTTGCAATCTGCAAAAGCCGTTCCCGCAAATGACAATCCGTTTGCAGCCTGCGTTCCTCTTCCCAATCGCTTGGAAGGCGGTCTTCATAATAGCCATCTTGCTTCGCTTGCCTTTTGGAATGCTTCATATATTCATCCCCTTTCCAAAGCCTGTTTTTTCATTTCCTGCCCCCGGCTCCGGAAACATCCTGTCGTACTCATCCGGTAACAGAGCCCGAAACAGCTCCGAATACCGTTTTGCACCGGACGCATTCACCGGAACCTTTTTGGAGAGCTCACACCAGAACAGCAGCTCTTCCTCCGGAATGGAATCCTCCGCGGCAACATACCGATTCCCGTCAAAATGCGGCTCCGGTGGATGCGCCAGCCGTTCGGCTTCCTCCTTTGTCCGGATATTCAGAATCCGGTCGGCTTTCTTTCCTGCCAACCGACACAAAATATCCTCTCGGATACCGTTTCTCCGATGGGTCATGAGCTGCTCCTGCAAAGTGAGCAACGCCGACAAGCGTAATTCCCGCAGCCTTTCCGCATCCTTCTGTCGCAGAACCGCCTGCGTTGCTTCAAGCAGAACCCCTTCAATGCTCGAATGTTCATCCGACACTCCCATTTTTTACACCTCCGATTTTTTATGATTTTTTTGATATATATAGAAAAGGCTCCCGAAAAAACGGGAACCTGTGGCTTTCCGGAACACAAAAAAGTGCCCGAAAGAAGCCCTCCGGACACTTTGATACGCTGATAAACAATAACCGCCATTCGGCAGCTGACTGATACTTTAC
>ERZ808252.789-NODE-789-length-27464-cov-10.757452_pt1 | contig 27464 bp, 30 predicted proteins | sample MGYA00521242_ERZ808252 | MGnify/ENA primary metagenome ERZ808252 (study PRJEB31516, sample SAMN03275581) | gut metagenome | biome: mammalia-associated habitat; material: feces | host: Papio cynocephalus | place: Kenya | collected 2012-08-07 ...
GCGTATTAATTTGACAAAGGCATCATTTAATGATTAGATTATTGATAGAAGGCACCGCCGATGAACGGTCAACCTCCTGCAAAACAGAACTAAAAACCGCCTGACTTACTAGGTTCAAGGCGGTTTATCTTTTCTCTAGAATTCTTATAGAGTTACAGCAACCAGTACAAGTCCGATTACTGCAATAACTATTGTCAAAATCTCAAAATCAGACATATGTACCTCCTGCTCAACGTTTTCGAAGAATCGGGAGACACCGCCTCCCAATATCCATAATCTATCAGGAGGTCTACCGCCCACCATCTATGGCAGTGCCTTGTCTTTGATAATAACATGAAATTGGATTGTTAGGAACATTACCGGGGAAGTAAGATTATCAGCCAGTTTGAGATATATTAACTCAACATCTGGTGCATTCGTAGAAATTTAGATCCAATGGAAATCTACCAGCGAGTGGTTCGTATTGAGAGAATATAGGTGAAGATTTTAGTTTCGATACATCAAAAGTTGTATCTACAGCTTCAGAGAACAGGCCTTATAATGTTGCATTTATACCATTGATAGCATATTAATTTGACAAAGGCATCATTTAATGATTAGATCATTGATCGAAGGCACAGCCAACGGATGGCTGACCTTGAGTTATTTGTTAATCGAGTAAGTAAGCTCTCATGATTTCTCATGGGAGCTTTCCTCTCACACCGCCGTACGTACCGTTCGGTACACGGCGGTTCAATCAAATATAAATTCCAACTGCTTTCCGTGGCATTTATCCATCATCATTCTTTGTGTTGCCTTTTGTAAAGCTCCTCGATGTTCACAAGCCCTGTTTTCTCATAGAAGTTCACAACTGGGATTGAAGAGCATACAACCTTGGATATTCGCCAATACCTATTGCTCGACATGCCCCTGGCGTATTTTTCCAACCACCAGTCCTTCGCCCCAGCTCTTTCAGCTTCTTCCTTCTGTTATCCGCGGTTTTCCACTGCTTCCATAGGTAGCACCATATCTTCCGCCGTATCCAAGATGATTTGTCTCTTATCCATCTTGCTATGTTGCTTCTGGCATAATAGTTTATCCATCCTCGGATAAAAGCATTGAGCTCTGCTACGGCCCTTCTTGCCTCTGTCTTCTCCATATTGACCTTCAGCTTCATCTTCCCCTCGAGAAAGCGGATTGCAGAATCCTTGACTCTTCTCGCAGAGTACTTGCTTTTTGTGAATATTTTGCAGTCATCAGCATATCGGACGATGTTAGAGCCAACCAAAAATGTAACGAAGAAGTCAACATAAAATGTAATGAAAACCTAGAAAGCTTTAATTCAGTGCTATTTTGTTTATCTATGTCTAAACCAGTAACCTCCGGTGAGGAGCTACAGTTAACCTTGTAGACTTTTCTTGACTGTCATCTGAAGCTTGCGCCTTTAAGATCAATTTCAATACATCTGTCCAATGTACATCTTGCAGCTATCTCTTCAGCGGACATATCATTCCATCCAGCAGGTTTTCTGCTGCTTGTGAATATCATAAATTTCTTGCCTTTATTATATCTTCTTATCCATAAGCTTGAGAAACAGGTCAGAGGTTCTTGCATCAAGTTTTGGGAAGAACCAAATCTTATCTATTATAAAACATGGAATTGATGCTAGAGTCTTAAGAGTTCTCGACTCGTTTCCTTGCCTGGTTTTGCAATAAGTTCAGCATATCCTCGGTTTTGTCCATAATTCTTTCCTTTGCATTGAAACCAGCCCATTCAACGCAGGAATATTATTACAAAATCAGATTTGTTTCCAATTTTAATCCTTGTTACTTTTCATATCGGCTCTTACAATGCTCTATATACAAGCAGAGGCAAACAATCGAGCAGGGATTCAAGACATATGACGATGCCCTCTTGGGGGATTCCAGCTATATGCATAGCGATGCCTCGTTTGAGGCCTGGCTCTTCCTCAACCATCTTTCGATGATGATGGTTTATGATGCAATGGATGAAATCTACAAGAAAGGGCTCTCAAAATCGTATTCCTTTGATATGTTCAGAAGATTGCTTTCGAAAATAAGAGCCCTTCGCAATGATGATGAATGGATCCCATGCAAATACACAAAGAACACTCAAGCTTTGCTAGACAGGCTTGACCTTGATATTTCAAAGGTCTCTATCATTCATAGTCACCCTAAAAACTGAAAGTTACAGATTAATATGCTGGTCCGATTCCCGTCATCCGCTTAGCTTATATGTCTTTTCAAACAAAATCAAAAATCGATGAATATGCTGAACAATAATGAAACGTTGATTTTTAATTAAGGCCTCGGAGGATAGTCATCCCTCTCACGCCTGTGGCTATATTCAGAGTCATCAATTCCACCACGAAGAAGATCATACCACTTGTCTTCTTCTCCGCGCCTATGATGGCTTCTGTATTCATCATTGAAAGAGGATCTTCTTTGCTCTCTATCGCTATTTAAGCGTTGTCTGCTTATGTCACGACTAGGCCCAGCATCATAGTAATCTCTGTATCCATCATCTTCTTGATAGTAGCGTCTATCATCATAGTAACTGTCGCGAGCATAATTCGGACGAGCATTTATATCCCTTGATGTCATAGAATCCATATCATAGCGCTCTTTGCGATAATGCGCCTCATAATCATCTCGTTGAGGATAGCCATTACGATTATAGAACCTATCATCATCACTATATTGGCGCTGTCTCACCGGCTCGTTGTATATCCTCTCTCTTGGGTATTTTCCATCTCTGTCTTTCGAGAATCTATTTTGATCCCACTGAGGATATGCATATCGCCCATCTGGGTAAACAGAGAAAGAATCATACTTCTCATCATCTTTTTCATTTGCTGCGTAATTTGATGATTTTTGATTTACATCATCAACTGTATTTCTTATGGGTTCTATTTTATTAAGTGTTTTAAAACAGGATTTCATAGCAAGTCCTGCATAGATAAAACACATCGAAATAAAAAACCAAAGCATATAGTTTGTCGCAACTGTCTTTAGAATGTAAATCGCTATCACACCAACGTTCAAATCCGATGATGAGAATGTGCCAAAATCAGGCGATGTAGATAGAGATGAGAACACAAACAGCACAAGAGGTATGTTTATATACCATGGTGTTACTTCAGAGCGCTTTGTCACAAAAAACGTTAGAAAAGAAAGCAAGACAAGCAACAGAGAGAGAATGAAATATGCTATTGAAACAACAGAATCCAATCCGTTTTCAAAGTAGAGATAAATTGAAGAAGCAAGCGAATAAACAAGAGACAAGCTTATGGATGTACCCCAAGCAGGAAGCCTTGATCGTTTTGCATAAAAAGCATATGCAAGAAGAAAAACAAAAGAAGGAATTATTGCTATGCAAAATGGAACTCCCAACGGATAAGTGCCAACTCCTTTAATCTTATAGTAGGTCCAGAAAGAAAGCTTGACCAAAAAAAACAAAGCGCCTTCCAAAACAAGAACCCAAGAGCCCTTTGAAGTTTTCAATGCATATGAGACGACAAAGAAAGAAACCATGATAAAAACATATTCAATTGCACCGTAAAGAAAGCCAAAACCTTCATTGATACCAGCTTTCGAGAAAAGGATATTGCAAACAAAAGGAACTGCTGGCACAAGAAAACCCAAGAGGATAAATGGCCAAACCCTCAACTCGGGTTCATATCTATCATATTCTTCGCTATATGCATCCATGGCGATATTTTACTCGATTTTCCTTTTTGATAGTAGTCTTTAGTGATGAAAGAGCCTCGAGTGCGTGAAGAACATAGTCATAGAGTACTCATCAGCGGCCTCTATCACCAAATCATCGCGCTTTGACCCGCCTGGCTGTGTAATATAACTTACACCAGATCGAGACGCTCTATCGATATTGTCCCTGAACGGGAAGAATGCATCGGATGAAAGAGAGACGCCTTTTATGGAATCAAGATAGGTTCTCTTCTCCTCCTTGGAAAAAGGCTCAACAGGAAACTTGAAATAATCTCTCCATTCAGCGCATACATCAATCTCTGGATCGGCTGAAAGATATTGCTCTATAACGTTATCCTTATCATTGCGAGTCAATTCTTTCTTGAAAGGAAGAGAAAGGACCTTATCAGAGTGCTTCAATTGCCACATGTCGGCCTTATTGCCAGCAAGTCGAGTACAATGGATTCGCGACTGTTGCCCCGCTCCAATGCCTATTGTCTGTCCATCATATGCATATATAACCGAGTTTGATTGTGTATATTTCAGCGCCACTAAAGCAATTGTCATATCAAGGCGAGCACATTCTGGAAAGAACTTGTTTTTTGTAACTATATTTGAAAAACAACTATCTGAAACTGTAAAATCATTGGCCATTTGTGTAAATGTTATGCCATAGACAGTCCTTTCTTCTCTACGACTTGGGACATAATACGGATCTATTTTTATTACAGTATATGCCCCACCCTTCTTTTTCTTGAGAATTTCCAATGCCTCTTTTGAATATGCTGGTGCAATTATTCCATCTGAGACTTCCCTAGAGATAAGAAGAGCTGTCTCTTCATCGCATTCATCTGAAAGAGAGATAAAGTCTCCAAATGATGACATCCTATCTGCTCCACGAGCTCTTGCATAAGCTGAAGCAAGAGGAGAAAGATTTGTCTTTTCTGGAATGAAAAGCATTTTCCTTTCAATGTCAGAGAGTTCTTTGCCAACAGCTACACCAGCAGGTGAGACATGCTTGAATGATGCAGCTGCAGGATAGCCAGTTGCTTCCTTCAATTGCTTAACAAGTTGGTATCCATTGAGAGCATCAAGGAGGTTAATATACCCAGCTCTTCCATTTACAACCTCTATAGGCAAATCGCCATCTATTGATATCGATGCAGGCTTTTGATTTGGATTGCATCCATATTTAAGCTCAAGCGTTGACATTGTCGCACTCCCTTTGGTTGATTATCGTCTCATTCTTGCCATCCGAGAAATAGATTGACACTCGATTCATGTTGTCAAGAGAGTCCCATAAAAGAGATGAAAACGAAGAGAGGTCGCTATCAACTTCAACCAAAACAGGATCGTTTGAAAAAGACAAGAGAGGAGTCGAATCATCCTCATATGTATGGATTATATGGGCATAGCCAGCAAAGAAAGGATATTTCCATACTATCTTTTCTTCTTTCCCGCCATTTCTCCTGACTATTGCCATCTCATAGTTTTTCTCTTCCAGATCATACGCTAAAGCAATTCTAGGAGTATAATTTGGCTTATCAGGCTCAACGTCGAGAGCATCCAAGGATTGAATCAAAGACTCTCCTCTTCTTAGAGATGAAGCAATAGATGCAGAATGATCACCATTTGCCAATAGAATCTTATTTCCTATTTGCTCCTTTGCACTGTAAATAATAAGATCATCGCCACAATTGGAATTGTCATAGAGTTTTGTCTTAAGCTCCTCTCCGTCCAAGGACAACACTCTATTTCGACTTTTATCGCTTCGGCCCATAACGACATAAATCAAGATTGGCTTTAGATCTCTTGTAGCCCCTCCTACTATGATTCGTCCGGGATATCTCTTTCCTTTCAAGTATTCGTCTATCTTCATGTCTCTATTATTACTTAAAAAGATAATCTTCAAAAAGATGCATTACAACATAATTTCATTTTGTGAGTAAACTCAGAGAGATTACAATGTTTACAACAAAAAGGAAACATTGTATATTCAACTCATGTCCTACTTTAGAGTCGAAAATCTCTCTTTGATCATAGATAAAAAGAAGCTACTTGATAATATCTCATTCTCAATTGAAAAGGGATCAATTTGCTTGATTGCAGGGAAAAACGGCTCAGGGAAATCACTTCTTTTAAAATGTCTGAAGGGTCTTGAAAAACCAGAGAATGGTTCAAGAATCTTAATTGATGGCAAGGAAATGAAAAAAGCGAAAGAAAGGATGTTGAAGCTATCACTAGTTTTTCAAGACACATCTTTGGAGATTGTAGGATCAACTGTCGAGAAAGATATTGCATTTGGTCCAGAGAACCTTGGTTTGGAGAGAAAAGAAATAGACAAAAAAGTTGAACAGATGCTGAATCTCTTTGAAATGGAAAAGATTCGAAACTCCCAACCAGAGATTCTATCTGGTGGAGAAAGACGCAAGTTGTGCATTGCTGGTGTCATTGCAATGGACCCTGATGTACTGCTTTTGGACGAACCATTTGCAAATCTTGATTATCCATCAACATTGACTGTAATCAAAACACTCATAAAGCTTAAGGAAAAAGGAATCACAATCGTAATAGTATCGCACGAGGCTGAGAAATTTCTTTTCCATACAGATCACGTAATCATCTTGAAGGATGGAAAAATCGTATATGATGGCACATCCAGAGAATCGCTCAAAGACCTAAGAAAACACGATATCTACATTCCAAAAAATGCACGTTTTGAGGATCTCACATGGCTAGAATAGCATTCACTTATGAACCAAAGGATTCTTTTCTTTCACGTACTGTTCCTGCTTTCAAGCTTTTGTATTTGCTCCTTTTCTCTATTTTGATATCAAGCGCTGGAGTATATGAGATATACATATATGCTTTTTTTATTATCACAATTGGTGCATTTTCAAAAATCAATCTGATGAGATTGCTTCTATCCATGCATGCTATGATTGCAATATCGTTTTTCATCGCAATCACAGAGTGGTCAAACACAAAAAACATATCATCAACACTATCGGAAGCTGTCTCTTACTTGACTCTTTTGCTTCTCACACTCCTATTTATGGCAACAACCGATATAACGGATCTCTCAGCATCTCTTGGCCATTATCTCGAGCCTATAATAGGCAAATCATCATGGCGCCTTGCATCAAACATAATGGTAACTCTTGCAATGCTTCCGATGATCTTCTTTTGTGCAAACACAATGCTAATGGCAAGGAGATCGAGAGGAGGACGGTTTTTCTCTCATCCCTTCAAGAACATAACTTCATACACTATCTCGCTTTTTCTATTGCTATTTGAAAAAGCCCAAGTCTTTGAAGATGCACTCCTCTCCCGCTCTTTTTCCAATACAGCTCCAAGAAGAACAGATAAAGCAAGCTTTTGTGATATACTTGCATTGGTATGTGTTGTTTTGATTACGATAGCGATATTTATCATAAGAAGCGCATCATAAGACGAGAAGTGCTCGAAAAGCTAATGAGATTCGATGGAAAAGAGGAATCTCAATACATAGTAAACTCCTTAAGAAGGAGAGAAGACTACATGAAGGCTACCACAATTCTTTCATTCTATCCTATGAGAAGCGAACCCGATATAAAGGAGCTTTTTTTCGACAAAAGGATTGCTTTTCCATATATAGAGAACGATAAGATGCACTTCTCTACATCATTGCCACTAGAGAAGAATAAGCTAGGCTTCATGGAGCCCCGCCACATACCTTTGGATTTCGAATATGCAATAATGCTCGTTCCTCTAATTGCATTTGATGATGAAAATTTCAGGCTAGGTCGTGGAGGAGGATTTTATGACAGATTCATCAGAGAAAACAGAGAGAAAGTCCACTCAATTGGAATTGCATACTCGATATCTCATATAGAAAGAGTTCCAAGAGATAGCAATGATGAAAAACTTGATGAGATATTGTACTTAAAGCGATAATCATTCACTCTTTCATAGCATGGTAGTGGCATTTTTCGAGCATTTCGAGAAATGATGCAACATTATCTGTAAAATCGCCCTGTGCAAGCTCTCTTCTGAATTCCATGTCATGGACCCACGAAAGAAGGGCAGCAACGCTTTGAAGATAGTCTGAACCAGTCGACAATGGAGAAGCAATTACAAAAATCAAATGCACAGGTTCTCCACCGTCTTTGAAAACTATCCCCCTTTGTGAAAACCCAAGCCCAATGACTGTCTTTTTCAATCCTAAGACTTTGCCATGGGCAATTGCAACACCATGGCCAATGTCCGTTGTTTGTTTTCTTTCTCTTCTTATTACAGACGCTATGAACTTATCCAAACTCTCAGGAAGAGAAGAAAAAATAGCACATGATGATATTATCTGTTCAAAAGCTTCATACTTATCATCTTTCTCTACAATGCAAAAAACATCCGAGTACGGATTTTCAATCATATCAATCAAGATTCTCCAAATAGCGATTTATTGCCTTTGCAGCCTTTCTTCCTTGTCCCATTGCAAGAATAACAGTAGCCGAGCCAAGCACTATATCTCCACCAGCAAACACTCCCTTCATGCTTGTTTCGTTTGTCTCTCCATCTACAATGAAGTTCCCTCTCTTGTTAGTCTCTATCTCTGGCGTCGTCTTCTTGATCAAAGGATTCGAAGCATTTCCAATCGACACTATTACAGCATCATAGTCTTTCTCGAAATCAGAGCCATCTATCTCTACAGGGCTTCTCCTTCCGGATGCATCCGGCTCTCCGAGTTTGCATCGCCTTATCTTAAGTTTCGTCACAAAGCCATTCTCGTCACCGATTATCTCAACAGGTTGAGAAAGAAGCATGAAATTGACGCCCTCTTCTATAGCGTGCTGGACCTCCTCTTTTCTTGCAGGAATCTCATCCATTGTTCGTCTATAGATTATATCAACTTTATCAGCTCCAAGCCGTAATGCTGTACGTGCTGAATCCATAGCGACATTGCCACCGCCTAGCACAGCAACTCTTTTAGCATGGAAATAGGGAGTCTTTGCATCCTTTTCATCGTATGCCTTCATCAAATTCGATCTCGTAAGATATTCGTTTGCTGAGAATACAGAGCAAAGGTTTTCCCCTGTTATGCCCATGAATTTAGGTAGCCCAGCACCTGTTCCAACAAAGACAGCATCGAACCCATCCTCATCCATAAGCTCTTTTATTGTTCTTGTTCTTCCCACAAGAACATTGCTTTCAATCTTTATCCCCATCGATTGAAGCTTCTTTATTTGCTCATCGACCAGCTTCTTTGGAAGCCTGAACTCCGGAATTCCATAGGAAAGAACCCCGCCAAGCTTGTGAAGAGCCTCGAAGATAACAACATCGTGTCCCTCTCTCCTGACATCGGCAGCACATGCTATGCTTGCAGGTCCAGAACCTACAATTGCAACTTTCTTGCCACTTGCTTTCTTTATTTCAGGAATTGATACACTATCTTTAGCATAATCGGCGACAAATCGCTCAAGTCTGCCAATTCCAACAGCTTTGTCGACATCCTTCAAGACCTTGCCAACTGTGCAATACTTCTGGCATTGGTTCTCTTGCGGACACACACGACCACAAACAGAAGGCAATAGGGAGCTTTGTTGTATAATCTCCAACGCTCTCTTGTAGTCACGCTTTTGTATCTCTTGGATGAATGCTGGAATATCTATCGATACAGGGCATCCTTCCCTACATGGTTTTGTTTTGCAATTCAAACATCGATTCGCCTCGCATAAAGCTTGGTTTTCTGTGTAACCTAAAGCAACCTCACTCATGTTGTGGACCCTTTCTTTTGCCTCTTGGCTCGGCATCTCCTGGTGTGGGATCGATATTCTATCTTTTGCTTGAGGGTTATCTGGAATCGAAGAGAGTGTCTCTAGAGCTTCTCTATCTAGTTTTTCCAAGTCGATCATGCCTTTCCCTCCTCTATTTGCAACTCCACATGGCACTTATGATGAGCCTCAACCTCTTCCTTCTTGAATGTTCTTTGCCTCTCCATCATATTGTCCCAGTCTACTAAATACCCATCGAACTCTGGTCCATCGACGCAAACGAATTTTGTCTCTCCGCCAACAGATACTCTGCATCCACCGCACATTCCAGTTCCATCGATCATGATTGTATTCAAAGAAACGATAACAGGAGTCTTAGTGGTTTCGCATGTCTTTACACAAAACTTCATCATCGGAGCCGGTCCAATTGCGACAACTTGATCTACTCCTGCATTGCAAAGCTCAGCAAGTGGCTCTGTGACAAGTGCCTTCTTTCCATATGAGCCATCATCAGTCACAACAATCAAATCCGGATCGATCTTGCGCATCTTGTCTTCTTCGATTATGAGGCTCTTGTTTCTTGCACCTATTATGCACCTGACACTGTTTCCAGCTTCCTTCATTGCTTTTGCAATAGGATAGAGGGGAGCAACACCAATTCCTCCTCCAACGCAAACAACTTTGCCAAATTTTTCTATATGAGTAGGAGATCCAAGAGGGCCAAGTACATTTTCTATCTCTTCTCCCTCTTCCATTGCCGCCAAAATATGTGTTGATTCGCCAACTGCTTGAAATACAATAGTTATCGTTCCATTAGCCGGATCTGCATCGGCAATCGTTAGAGGAATACGTTCATTGTATTCTCCGCCCTTCTGTATTATTACAAACTGTCCAGCCTTTCTTTCCCTTGCAATCATTGGAGCATCGATTACAAACGAGAAAACCTCCGGAGAGAATTGCTCTTTCTTGAGAATCCTGTACATCTGTTAAACTCCTTGCTAAAAGTATAAGGAAAATAGATGAAAATGCTAAGATAGGTAGCAAAAAAAATCGGAGATCAACGACCTCCGACTGTGTGTGCCCTATTCATGATGAAATATGGTTGTTATTTTATCTTTATTTCAATCTTGCCTCTTTGGGATTTCTCTTTCTTTGGGATGTATACCAAAAGAACTCCATCCTTTGTCTCGGCCTCTATCTTTTCCTCATCCACATCATCTGGGAGAGTAAACGACCTAGAGAAGCTTGATCTGCCAATTTCCCTCAAAACATATTTCTTATCTTCTTTCTTCTCTTCATTGTTATCAACTTTCTTGACAAGCGATGCAGAGATAGTAAGAACGTGCTTATCAACGCTAAGGGAAATCTCCTCTTGCTTATAACCTGCGACCTCAGCCTCGATTACATAAGCTTTATCTGTTTCATAAACATCAACAGGTGGGAACTTCCTCGAGAAGCTTCCGTCTCCGAAGAGATCATTGAAGAACTCATCCATTCCTGTTACTGCTGAAGTTGGTCTATTTACATAATATTTCATATTCGATTTCTCCTTTGTAGCTTTCGCTACATAGACAAATAAGCAAAAATCATGCCAACTTTACTATTTATTTATGATACAAATAATTACATAATCACAAACCTGTACATGGATTATTGAATAGTGACTATTTATAACACCATTGGAAAAGATGGAACTAAATTGGGACTTTTTTACACACAAGATTCAACGATCTCTAAAACAGTGTCACTTTGATACATTCTGTAGAACCGACCTATGTTTCCTCATCCAAAAGTTCCATAGTTAGCTTCAACTTCTCTAGTGCTTTCAAAATTGCAATATCTATAGCCTCCGAATCCATTCCATTTGAATCGATTGAGCAAAGTGCCCTTCCATACTCTCCCATGATTGGCACATCCATGCCTTTAAGATCATCTTGCTCAAGCTTCTTCCTATTTATATTCCACTTGCAAGGGTGGAAAATACCGTGCCCCTCTTTGTTCGTGAAGCATGCTTGTCCAAATAGCCTGCAAATCAAGCCGCGCCCCATATATAAGGAACAATGAAAAGCCCCTTCTTTATTGTAGAGAGGACAAACGCCTGATTTTTCGTCATATTTTCCAAGGCGTTCCAAAACATCTTCTTCCTTTCCACTTTTGATAATCGCATATGCCATGTATTGAGCTTCTAAAGCTGTTAAGCTAGGGACAAAATGCTCACAGCAATTGCCATCATTGCAAATGCACTCGATACCAACTTTCTTGTCAAATGCGGACAGCTCTTTGTCCAAGGTTTCATAAAAAGCCTCGATATCCTTGATTTCCTTGCCTATTTCGGTACTATTTTTAAGCTTTTCCAAGTCCATAGCATTTATATATTACAACTTGGCTTCAAATGGCAATTCTTTATCGATAATTTTGAATGTTAAACCTCCACATTCTCAATCCAGAGGATACTTCAAAATTATTCTTTATCATCTGTGCGCAAAATAAGCTCTATTGCTGAAAGCACACTTGGATCTGCTGACACTATACGCCTAGCAATGTCAAGAAGACGCTCATCTGCCTTTATTGCATCGCAAATCGTATCCTCATCTGAATATGGGGCTTCCTTCTCCCCTAATAAGAGCCACTCAACTGGTCGCCCTACTCCCTTTGCAAGATCAACAGCTGACTCAAGGTTCGGCAATTTTCCAAGGCTACGCTTATTCATCATTGTATTGTAGTATAGACCAGCATCTTCACACAGCTTTTTCAGCGTAGGAATGCCTGCAGCCTTTTGTGCAATATCTATGCGCCCCCAGAAATTCATGCCCGCATCTTTGTCCTTCATGCTCTATACAATGACACGTTTCAGCAAATATTTGTGTGATAGACACCAGTCATCTCACGAATCCGTTAATCGAAATAACGAATACGTTATCTAAAAAGACGAACTAGCCAGTCTCTTTGCCCAAGCAAACATGATGAAACATCTTGTTTGCAAAAGAGAAACAGTTAAATCTATATTTTGATATACAAAAGATTTGAATTCGGTTTTTGCAGTAATTAGAATATATGGCACAAAGAAACAAATCACTTCATATGGAATCTGAAAAGAAAAACAAAATTGGATAAAATGAAGGTAATGCTCATCCATTGCCTTCAGATATAAAGCTCTTCTTAACAATCTTAAAATCTACTTTCCAATTGCCATAATCTGTTCTTTGCTCATGCCAGATATTTCAGATACCATGTCATAGGAAAGACCTTTTTTCAAGCATTGCGCTTACAAACTTGCGACTTTCTTCTTCTCTTCCTTCGATCTCCGCTCTCTTGTAGTCGTCCTTGAAGCGCTCCTTGAACGCAAGCTCTATCTTGTCGTACATCCTCCCACCCTCCTTGTACTCGGAAAGCACACGCCTGGAGCTCTCGCTGGCAATGGCATCGGGATAAGACTTCTCCATGTCAGCGATGAAGCTCCTCAATGTTTTCTCCTTTTTCGCAGAAGAACGATCTCTTCTGTTTTTTTGATTTCTCTGTTCGCCAAAGGCGATTTCGTTTATCAGCTGTGGAAGCTGGCAAGGCATCTGTTTGCTTTTATTGCAAATCCACCGTCGAGCAAGCCCGAAAAGGTGCAGGAGTTCTTGGATTTAGCTATAAAAAATCCAAAATTACTTAGATATAGAGACTAAAACCGCATTTTATGCATTTATTTAGGGAATTTCGACAACCACGGTGCAGATAAGATTTATTTGGTTTTCTCCTTTAATTCTCTTGATTTACACCGAAGAAGCTATGCGCGGAACGCGCGGGGCGTCTCCTTACCAATGACATCCAAGCTCAAAAGATCAGAGGATTGTAATTAGTTTCAATATGAAATGCAATAATTGAGATATGCGGATATCACGGGTAAAGATACTCTTGGGGAATTTCATACTCTTATGATTGATAAAAATTTGGAATTTTATATTCCTATGGTTTACAAAAATACTGTAAAATACAATTAGGAGAGGCAATGGACCACGAAATATTGAAGAAAATAATATACGAGCAGCACCAGATTATAAGAAGCTTGGATATAGTCCCCCGAAATATTGAGATAGACGAGAGCAACAACCGAATACTTGTCGGAATCAGACGATCAGGGAAGACTACAATGCTCTACAACCTTGCCAAGAAAATTGTCGAGAAGGGTGCAGGCTGGAAGCAGATCATATATATCAATTTCGAAGACGAGAGGCTGGATGGCTTCACTGTTGATGATTTTGATGACATCCTTCTAACAAAGGCTGAGATGACAGATAAGGAAGGCTGGTTCTTCTTTGACGAGGTGCAGAATATTCCTCTCTGGGAGAAGTTCTGCAGGCGCCTTGCAGACTCGAAGCTTCATGTATTCATCACCGGCAGCAATGCCAAGATGCTGAGCAGAGAGATGGAGAGCACTCTTGGAGGACGATATCTTTCTACGCTAGTCTTTCCATATTCGTTCAGAGAGTTCTTGAATGCAAAGGGAGTAGAATATGGGGAGGAGGCTAGACTTGTCGCATCATCGGCTGCGATGATAACGAGATCATTTGATGAATACCTGCATTTTGGAGGCTTTCCTGAGAACGTAAAGAAGACAAACAAAAGGGAATATGTCTCAGCGGTCTACCGCAAGGTTTTGGAGGGGGATATAGTCTCTCGCCGTGAGATAAGAAACCCCATTGCCTTGAGGCTTATGGTGAAGAAGATGGCGGAATCCGTGAAGGATACGATTTCCTTCAACCGCATAACCTCAGCAATAAGAAGCACAGGTGCGAGCATGAATGTCCAGACCGCCATCGAATACCAGTCGTATATGGAGGATGCATATCTGGTATTTCCAGTGAGGAACTGGTTTTCTCCATTTGGCGAAAGGGAGTCCGTGAAGAAGCATTATTTCATCGACACCGGAATCCTTTCTCTCTTTCTGATAGACAAGGAGTCTGTGCTTCTTGAAAATGTCGTCGCCGCAGAGCTTTACCGAAGACATCCTGCGAATCTGGAAGAAAGCGTGTTCTTCATAAAAAGCGCAAAGACAGGGCTGGATATTGATTTCTATATCCCATCAGAGCAAACGCTGATCCAGGTCGCATATAATCTCGATTCCAGCTCTAGGGAAAGGGAGATTTCCGGCCTCGTGAAAGGTGCAAAGCTGATGCCGGAGGCTAGAAGACTCATCGTATTGACCTTGAACAAGCAAGAGATCATTACTGCTGACGATGTCATGATCGAGGTGCTCCCTGTCTGGAAATGGCTGTTGAATTGCTAGGCAATTAAATTTCTGTTTTGACATACTCACACAGCTGAAGCAGTAGGCTTTCTCAGGGTTTTTTTGTAAGCAGTGAGACGAGATTTCCAATTCCGATTGCCGTTCGTGACAACTCTCCCGCCTAAAGGCAGGGAGCTTCTTGAGTCGTATTCTCAAGGACGATTGTTCTCCATATCCTCCATTATTCCATGAATGGTGTTTTGCTATCGATGGCATTATGGATTTTTGTGGCTAGATTTCACTTTGAGATGCGATTTGCAGTGATATCCTATCGAATATCGCCTGTTCGCTGTCGTAGCTGTATTGGATTGCTGTGTCTTCGAGGTTATCCTCGAAATAGAGCGTGGTGCTGTTATTTTGGAGCTCTATCAGGATATCTCTGTTTTCGGTGTTAGAGCTGAAGTACATCATGCCATTGCGCAGAGGCAACCGCCATGTGGTGGGCAAGCCCCCCCCCCAAAAAAAAGCTCTGATGGCTATGAGGAGTCATTCACATTCTTCGAAAACAGAGTCAGGCCTCTTATCGTGTCCTTTTTCCTACCATAGAGGATAGGGTCCCTCTCGTTTGCATTTGTTAGTAACCTCCTTTTTACAAATCCAATTACCATATAAATGCCATCAACTCTCAAATATGCCGAAAAACATCTTTTCCTCTTCTCAATGCGTATGTGGAGGGTCATTGTGCTTGAGATACTAAATTCAATTTTATTTCCGAGCGATATTCATCATCGCACTTTGATGAATTTAACGATTCCAATAGAAAAAGCTCAATTGTCAGCTATTGATTCTTATGTTAAAATAGTTAAGCTCTGATGGGGCAAAAAAACATTGAGGTGATTTAAAAGTACAATGCATATTGCATTCGGTTTTGATATATTCTACCCGGAAACAAACGGAGTCATTACAGCTACAATCAATCTTGCACGAAACCTGATCGATATGGGTCACAAGGTATGGTTCTTCGTTCCATCAAACAAAGGCTTTACTGACAATACCATAGAAAACGGCATACAGATTGTACGCATAAAAGCAATGCCCTCCGGAATATACAAGGGAATGAAGATAATACCTATCTATGGATGGTATCTATATCCATATTTGAAAAAGTTCAAAATCGATATTGTACACAACACATCACCATGGCTTATGGGCATGTCGCTAAATCATGCTGCCAGAAGGTTGCATATACCATCAATTGCAACCCACCACACACTCATCGACAATCCTATATATATAAAGTATGCACTTAAAAGCGAGACACTATCATATGCAGCACAAGACGCAATATGGAGAGTGGTCTTCAATCCTTTCTATAAGCTTACTTGGATTGCAACAGCTCCAAATAAAGCAACTTGCCGACAAGTATCAGAAAAGTTTCCAGGCCTTGATGTCCGCTACATTTCTAACGGAATCGATATCTCTCGCTTCGATGACTCTCGCCCCATTCTTCCGCTTCCTGAAGCGATTCCAGAAAAATGGCTTGGACCAGAGACACTTTTGTATGTGGGAAGACTTGGATATGAAAAGGCAATAGATGTAACATTCGATGCTTTTTCGATATGTCTAAGACGCAATCCAAATGCGAAGCTTATAATAATAGGACGTGGGCCAGCTGAGAATATGCTTAGAAGGCAAATTACAAAGCTCGGAATCGAAGATAGCGTCTTGATGACTGGTCTCATACCAAACAACCAGATAATCGGTTCTAGAATCCTTGAAAGAGTTGGAGCATTTGTCACAGCTTCCCTTTCGGAAAACCAAGCAATAACTGTAATCGAGGCGCTTTGCTCTGGTGCTCCTGTGATTTGCGCAAATGTAGAGAATATGACAACTCTCGTTCACCCAGACCAAGGATGGTACTTCAGAGGTGGCGACATATATGATCTTGCCTACAAGATGGAAGAGGCAATAACGAACATCGAAGAGCAAAGGGAAAAAGCAAAAAACGCTTTGAAATCCAGGAATCTTTTCGATGGACGTGTTGTTGCAAAGGAATTCGTAAAGACATACCAAGACCTGCTCTCAATGAAAAAAGATGGCTTCTACGTTGCAAAAGGAAAAGAAAGAGCCGAGCGTTACATGCTTTCGAAAGAAGAGAAAGCTGAAATAAAGCGAATGTCGAAAAAAGAGCAAAAAGCAGAATTCAAAGCGCTTAGGAAAAAAGAGAAAAAAGACAGGAAAAGCCTTGTTTAGAAAAGCATCGTAAAGTAGCAACCATAGCTGAAAAAACCGCCAGCGCTTTCCCCGAATATCGGAGTATATACATAGTAGTACTCAAAAAAAGCCCTAAGATAACCAATCATTGTAATCTGGGTACCTAATCCAAATCCTCCAAGGAACTCCGCATCAAGCTTTGATGTCTTTGAATTGATCAATGCCCCAGCATTTACTCCATTTTGTATTATCAAATATATCGCTGGGTATGTACCAAGTGATAAGATCTCTGGCCCATTCAGTTGCAATCTTGCGTACAAATCTGCATAGAAAAGACGCGCAACAACATTCTTTCCCATGAAGTTCTTGTCTTGAAGGTATTTTGGGACAGAGTTTCCAAACAAGAATGTAGCGCTTGATGATGTTGTTATGTATAAAGAGTAAAGATTCTTCCCTGCTTGATTTTTCTTTTCGAATATCGTGTAGTCATACTCGCCAGAGATTCTGAAGCGGTAAGCATCTGTCGTTATATCAGGGGAGATAAAGCCGAAATTGTTTCCAAGCCAGAATGGAGCGAAGACCATGGATGCATCAACTTTATAGCCATTTGGTGCAATATAATCCGACTCAAGCCTATCAAGCGATGCCGAGAACGAAAATGAATTCGAAAGAAAATACATATTGCCTGAGAGCTCTGGAGCGCCAACATATGTCCCAGCCGTATCAGGAAACAGTAGCGAATTTCCAAATACGCCGGCATAGTTCTTTTTTCTTATATCTCGGAATGTTGCAAAAGCTTGCTCCCATCGCATTCTCATTGAAATAGAGATAGAGACCATATCGCGACCTTCTCTGTCAGGATCTGCAAGCACTCCCTGCTCGAATATTGCAGAGCCGTCTGAGAATGCAACAGAATATGAAAGCGAATCGAAGGACGAGCGGTTTTCGATTATATCACCAGAAGAAGGATATTGCTTCAGGCTGCGCTCTGTGATGCCGGCTTCGATACGAACATAGATTTTAGTAGTAAGCCCTTGCATAAGCTCTATACCTGAGATACCGAAATCAGCCCAAAGAGAAAGAGGAAATGAATTGAATGCAAAATCGCCAAGATAAGATGCATTTATTATCGTTTGATAAAATGACTCCTTAGCATAGCCAGGTACAAAAGAAAGAATCAAAACCAAGACAGAAATCAATATCCTCTTTTTTCTCATAGTGCAAACCAAAATATCCAAATAAACCTCTTTTTATACGGTATTAAAAATGCTAGGATATTTCAACTTCAAATAGGAGAGCAAAAATGGAAAACAAGGTCCCGGAGAACCCTTCTAAAAACCGGATAGGCGACTTCTCGCCACTTCTGGTTGTCTCATCAATTTTCGTAACATTATACCTTATCGCGAACATCATGGCTGTAAAAATTCTCAGCATCGGCTCTTTGTCTATATTCGATGCCGGTACATTGACATTCCCTTTCGCATTCATGCTAGGAGATGTCATCTCTGAGATATGGGGATACAAGACAGCAAAGAAAGTTGTAATCTTGACATTCTGTTGCAACGCAATAATGGTTGCATTCACCTTTGCCGCAATTTACTTGCCATATCCTGATTACATGGAAAGCACTCAGCAAGCTTATGAGACAATCTTTGCATATGTGCCTAGAATAGTATTTGCATCATTGATTTCATTTCTTGCAAGCTCACTCGTAAATGCGAAAGTCCTTGTCATAATGAGAGATCGATCAAAAGACAGAAAGCACCTCTGGGCAAGAACGATTCTGTCGTCTATGGCTGGATATGTATTTGACACTGTATTCTTCGTGCTCATTGCGTTTGCTGGAACAGCCCCAGCAAAGGATCTATGGTCGATGATTTGGGTACAATACATTGCAAAAGTATGTATCGAAGCTATTGCTGGAACTCCACTAGCATATTGCGCGATCGGTGTGATAAAGAGAAAATACCTCAAAGCATAGCAACTGTTGCTGTAGGGTTTTTATTTGACAGCCATTTATCATAAATGATATCGTTATAGACAGCGTACAAAACAGATGTACTTAATTTTTTTCAGCTAAAAGAGGTTTACACATGCCTTCAGATGACAAGAATATTGTAGAATTCCCTAACAAAGCAAAGGAAGAGAACCCAAAGAATGGGAAAAAGAACAAGCAAGCAAAGGAAAGAAAGCCACATAAATCGATTGGATGGATAATCGGTGTCATAATCTTGATCTTGATTTCAATCACATTCATTCTACCTACAACAATTTTCACGTCAACAGGCTCTTCCCAGATTGTATTCGGAAAATACAATGGCAAGAAGATCTCACTCGAACTTGACAATTTCTTCTACTACCAGCTTCAGACAATAGCAAACTACTATGCACAGCAATATGGTGGCACTCTTCCTCAAGCTGCATGGGGCCAAGTGTACTACCAAGCATTCCAAAGCTCTGTCATATATGAAGCTGTCTCAGAAATGGCTGACAAAGCAAAGATTGAACCTTCATCAGATGCTATAACAAAAGCTGTAATCGACTTAGGCTATTACAATGATGAAAATGGCGATTTCGATTCTGAAAGATATAAGAGCGCAACAGATAGCGAGAAGGCATCTGCTCAAAAGATGGCAGAGCTTTCACTGCCATACACTATGGTCATGTCCGATATCCAAGCAGCTAAGATACCTTCAGCAGAGACTGATTTCATCGCATCTCTCTCAAACGATGCACGTTCCTTCGACTATCTTGTTATCGGAGCTGAGAACTATGGAGACGAAGAAGCAAGGACTTATGCGAACAACAACCCAGAGCCATTTGTGCAAATTGATCTTTCTGCTGTGACATATGCAACAGAGGCTGAGGCAAATGACATCCTAGCTTCATTGACATCGGGAGAAACTACATTCGAAAGCGCATCTGAAACAAGTGTTGATGGATACAAATCGAACAAAGGCAAGATTGGTCTTGTATTCAAATACACTCTCGATTCAATGCTATCACAATCAGGTGTTGCAGATGCATCAGACTTGGTATTCTCAACAGCAAAAGGAAGCTACGCTGGACCTTATTACACATCTGCAGGATATACAATATTCAGAGTCGACGAGTCCCCTGCAATGGCAGACTTGAGCGATCCTAGCGTACTATCTGCTGTAAAAGAGTATATTGCAGCAAATGACAATGCAATAATGGCAGCGTATCTTGCTGGAGTTGCAAATGATGCTTATGCTGTTGCTCTTGAGGATATTGATAAGGCTATCGCCGATTTCAATCTAGAGTACTACTCTGTCGATGATGTTGCAAAGAATAGTGGCAACTCTGGTCTTGTATACTCTATCTCTACAGCCGATTCAGCAGGATATTTGACAGCTGCAATAAGCGATGAAGAATACCTAAATACTCTATATAGCTCTGAGATTGGAAAGGCTATTGCTCCTCAGGTTTCTGGCTCATCATATATAATCACAATCCCAGAGGAAGCATCAGAGAGTAGCGATGAATCTACAACTTATGCAAGCTATATAAAGAAGATGATTCCTACAATGTATCAATCATATGCTGGGCAGTTCGAGCTTCAGGATCTTCAGAACTCGATCTTTACGTCAGACAAAGTTGAGAACAACTTCTTTGAAGCATATTACTCAAAAATCCTTGGATCATCTAATTAACTCAAAGACCAATAGAGAAAAAAAGCAATACATGGGAAAGTCCTGTATTGCTTTTTTTTGTTATAAGAGTTCTTCAAGCTTGCCACATTTGACAAGGTAGCTTGAGCCAGCTGTGGCCTTCGATGGATTGTCTGAAAGAGATGCAAGCGACAAAGGGTATGATACAAGCTTCTTGCCTATTGACCTTGCGACAGATATGGCCTCTTCTTTTGCATTCTCTTCAAGCTTTGCATGCTCTGGATACATTGCAACAGGTACAACATAGATCTTCTCTTTTGACACAAGACATGCAACATCAGATGAAAAGAGCCTGAATCTCGACTCCACGAAGCAACCATCATCCAATAAAAGCTTGGTTGCAATGTTTGTCGAGAATGATAAGAACTCACCAAGAGACATGTCCTTTCCTACATTTTCTTTTTGTGTTATATGATCGAAAACCAAAGCTTCCATTTATCTCAAAGCCTCGAAAACACCCTTTTCTCGGTTCTTCCTTACATTGTCGTAATCAAACACTCTCCCACCCATTGCAATGTAAACGCCAGGAGGCAAAAGCTGGACTGCAGCTATTGCAAAGCCTAGATTGAATTCCGCATCTGAGTTCTCTAGCGAATATGGGATCATTGCTCCTGTGAGGACTACTGTTTTTCCCTCTATAGCTGGATCTTGTGCAATGACATTTGCACTTGCAACCATAGTATCGGTGCCATGGATAACCACAACTTTATCCTCTGTTGATGCCGAGCAATGCTTTGCAATCAATACCCTTTGCGCCTCTGTCATATTCAAGCTATCTACAGCAAACACTGTTTCCAACGTTATTTCAAGAGAAGTCCTCGATTGTTGCAATACTCTTGGCAATTGAGACTCACGAAATGTCAACTCGCCTTTTATCGCATCATAAAGCTTATCGAAAGTTCCTCCAGTTGTTATTATCCTAATGCCATGCATATTTTCCCTCTCTTATGATATATTATAGATGCTATGAGCGATTTTACAGTTTTAAATCTCTTAGATATAGACCTAAAGGAACACAATTACCTGTCGTTAAGTTGCGTCTCAGGGCGCTCTGGACTCTCTAGAGCAATAACAAAGCCAAAGATAAATAGACCAGGATTGGCACTTTCAGGGTTCTTCGATGATTTTGCAATCTCATCGATACAAGTATTCGGCCATGGCGAGATTGCTTACACAAAGTTATTGGAAAACAAGAACAACTACAAAACTATAGAAAAGCTGTTCTCATACCAATTGCCATGTATCATCTTTTGCGAAGGCTCTACTCCATCTGAACATCTAATGGAGCTTTCAGAGACGAATGCGATTCCAATTTTAAAAACCGATCTTGATTCATCAGATTTCTCCAGACGTCTCTATACTATACTCGATGAGGTTTTCGCGAAAACAGAGACAATTCATGGAGTCCTTATAGAAGTCTTTGGAATTGGTGTTTTGATCACAGGTGGAAGTGGAATCGGAAAGTCGGAAACAGCATTGGAACTTGTAGAAAGAGGACATAGGCTAATATCGGATGATACTGTAAAATTGAAGAATATTGCTGATACGACTCTAATAGGTTCTGGAGCAAATCCGGAATTTGCTCACAATATGGAGATAAGAGGAATCGGGATAATAGATTTAAGAAACATATATGGCGTTGGTGCAATAAGAGAGAAAAAACAAGTGCAACTTGAGATACATCTCGAAACCTGGGATCCAGAAAAAAACTATGACAGGATTGGAGGCTCAGAAAAATCAACATACCTTGGCATCACGATTCCTAAGGTCACTATTCCTGTAAAGCCTGGAAGATATATTCCTATTCTTGTAGAGACAGCCTCAAGAAACGAGAGATTGAAGAAGTTGGGATACCACTCATCAAAGGAATTCGACAGAAACATATCCAATTGGCTTGAAGTCGAGACAGCACGAAGAACATACTTTGGTGCTGACAATGAGGATCAATATGGTAACTAGGGAACTTACAGTACTAAATAGAGCTGGCATACATGCACGCCCAGCTGCTGAGATTGCAAAAACAGCACAACGCTTCAAGTCAGAGATATCACTCTCTTTGGATGCTATGACTATAAATGCAAAATCAATAATGGGTGTAATCACACTTGGAGCAATCTACAAGACAAAGCTCAAGTGCACTTGCGATGGGCCCGATGAGCGTGATGCAATCGATGCAATCGATAGACTTTTTGCAAACAGGTTTGAGACTTAATGAAAGAACTGACAGAAAGGCAAAAAGAGATAGTCTCTTTCATCAAAAGCTATCTAAACGATAATTTGCAAATGCCGACGCAAGAGGAGATTGCAAAACATTTCTCGTTTACAACAGCAGCTGCACACTACCACATAGTCGCACTTGAAAAGAAGAAAGCCATCTCTCTTGAGAAAGGGGAATCAAGAGGCATAAGACTATGCCAAAGCGACAGAGAGAAAAGAGAGAATATCGAAATCGATTTTTTCCAATCGGAACCATCAATCGATGATTTAGATAAAATCAATGCAAAAAGCTACTATATACCTAGAAGCATGAAGCTTGAAAAGCCCTTTGCATTTACTGTCACATCGCTTTCGATGAAAGATGCTGGAATACTCATAAATGATATAGCAATCATGGAGAAAACATCCAAGGCAAACAATGGCGATATCGTGCTTGCGTATATTCCAAACAGCCAGAACAAGATAGAATTGAGACGCATTATAAAAACACCCCATTTCTTCGAATTCCAAAGCGAGAATGAAAACATGGGCAATATAAAAAGCATGAACGCTATTATTTATGGAGTGCTAAAAGCAATCAGGAGGAACTACTATTGATTTATCTCTTGCTTGGTCCTGAAGAGGGCGAGAAATCCGAGTGGCTCAACAAAGAAAAAGAACGAATCAAAAAAGAGCACCCAGATGTTGAAATCTCGACATTCTTTGGAGGAGATGAAGACGGGAGTGAGCTGGCGAATGTGCTTTCGCAAAGTTCCCTTTTCTCTTCATTTAGACTTGTAATAATAAAGCACTACGAAAATGTAAAGAAAACAGATGCTGTCTCAAAGGTAATCGAAAACTTTGCATTGGATAATCAAGAAGATGCTGAGCTGATCATTCTATCATCAGAGACCTCCACATCATCTTTTGCGAAGGCTGTCGTAGACAAGGCAAAGGACACGACTCTAAAATTCTGGGAACTTGATGATGATAAAAAGAAGAGCTGGATACGTCTATATGCAAAAAAAGAAGGCTTCTTGATCACAAACCAAGCAATCGATGAGATACTTTCTTCTGTTGAAAACAATACATCAGAGATGAAAAACCTAGTCTCTTCGATAATCTCATTTCTGAGGACAGGCAATAGCGGGCGAAACACAATCGATATAGATGACATTGAAAATTACACAACTAGAGTCAAAGGAGAGAATGGTTTTACGCTTTTTAAAGCTGTAGCTGATAGAAATCTCGAAAAATCGCTTTTGATCGTATCATCAATCTTGCTTTCGGATTCAAGAGATGCCATACCAGCTTTTACAGTGCTCATAAACCAATTCAGGCTTTTGGAAGCGTGCCTTGAGATGAAAGGGCAAAACATTCCTGAGCGTGATATATTCAAGAATGTAAGCTATGTCCAGACATCAGCCTCAGCAAGAAAAACTGTGGGTATTTTCTTCAAAGACCAAGATACATTCAGACGTGCAATGAGAAACTACTCTCTTTTTGATACAAGAGCAATAATCCTTTATGCCTCTGGAATGGACAGTGAGATAAAAAGTGCCGGCGATATGCTAAGAATCACATTAGAGAATGCTATATACAACATAATAGTCAATAAAGGAAGAAAGATAGAAATTACTCTTGATGCGCCTGGCCTTTGATCAAAAGTTCAATTTCCTTAGGATTCTTTCAGCAACAGAAAGTGGTACTTTTGCACCCTTTGCCAATTGCTCAGGTGTCAATGACAATATATTCTCGATACTTCCAAAACTTTGCATTATCCTCTTCGATCTTTCCTTTCCCACACCATCAATAGACTCCAAGAGCGAGAATGATACTTCCTTGCTTCTCATGTTCTGGTTGAATGTAGTTGCAAACCTATGGCACTCATCTCTTAGAGCAATCAACACTCTAAGGCCTGGGTCAGAGTGGTCGAGAAACAATGATGGACGATCCGGAAATACTATCTCCTCATGCTCTTTTGCAAGTCCCACTACAGGAAAATGCAAATCAAGCTCTGAAAGAGCATCAATAGCTGCGCTTACTTGCCCTTTTCCACCATCTACCATCAACAAATCTGGCATCTCCGATCCTTCCCTCTTAAGTCGCGAATATCGCCTATATACAGCCTCCCTCATAGATTGGAAATCATCTATTTTCCCTTCCAGGCTCTTTATAGAAAAATGCCTATATTCCTTATTGGATGGATTTCCATCTCGAAAGACAATCAACGACGCAACTGTGTATTTTCCAGATAGTTGGGCTATATCAAAACCCTCTATATGTCTTGGTAAAGCATCTAGTTGGCACTCTTCTTTCAATGCTTCCAATGCTGGTGTATTGTCAATATCCTTAAGTCGCTTTTCAACGTCCCTAGATGCATTCTCCTCTGCCATTCGCAAAATCCTATAGTGCTTTCCATCCTTTGGAACTGTGACATAGATCGGTGACTTTAACTCATCCGAGAAGAACTTCGACAACAAATTTGCATCTATCTCATGTGATACAAATAGCTCATCAGGGAGTGCCTCCCCGTCCGAATAATACTGAATCAAGAAAGAAAGCAATGTCTCTGTCTCATCTCCAAGACACTCTGAGCGATAGAGAGCCTTTCCAATAAGACGTCCATTTCTAAATTGCATCAAAGCTATCGTACAAAGATAAGCTCTCATCTCGATTGCAGCATAATCACGGCTGTCTTGATCTGCGAAATCCTCTACAAGTTGATTCTCTTGCATTGACTCGAGATCCTTCAAAAGATCTCTTTTGTGTGCCGCTGTCTCAAAGTCAAGTTTTTTTGATGCCTCAAGCATCTCTTTCTCGACATTTTTGACTATACTAGAGTCATCGCCAGAGAGAAACTTCTCAACTCCCTTTATATATTCGCCATAATCTTTTGCTGATATGGCTCCTATGCAAGGACCTGAGCATCTATGGATATGGTAGTACAGGCACGGTGTCTCGCGTTTTTTCAATGCACCCTGGCAAATGCGCAAAGGAAATGTCTCAGATAGCATATCTAGATAAGCATTAAGCCTTTTCTCTCCAGGATATGGCCCATAGTACTTAGAACCATCCTTTATAATTCGTCTTGTCTTGAAAACCCTTGGATACTCTTCATTTGTTATTCTTATCACAGGATAGCTCTTTCCGTCTTTCAAGAGAATATTGTAATGAGGGTTGTATTTCTTTATCAGATTATTCTCTAATACAAGCGCCTCATATTCATTTCCTGTGATTATATAGTCAATTTTCGCAATCTTTTCGACAAGAGCAGCTGTCTTTGCATTCCTATTTGGGAGAAAATACGATGTAACCCTCTTTTTCAGATTCTTAGCCTTGCCTACATAGATTACAGTCCCCTCTTTGTTCTTCATCAAATAGCAACCGGGATTGTCCGGCAACGAGTATGCTTGCTCTCTTGCACTTTCCATGAGCTAAAATTAACACGAAAAATGCAAAGATAATAGACTGAACGTAAAATGATATCTAGAATATCAAAGATGAATGCTGTAGACGATATTCTGGAAAATCTTCCCATCGAAACAAAGAAAGAACTTGTAGATCTATTTGAGAAAATACATTTCACTTCATCTCAAAAGCTTGAAATAGTAAAAGATGAGGCAGATTTGCATCAATGGAAGGAAAAGCCATTTGTATCGCTATTAAGTCTGGATGAAGTTCAATCAAAAGATGGCAGAAGTGGTGAGCGTTATATGAAAAAACTGAGAGACCATATGCTCACACTTCGCAGAGAAGAAACAGACTATTCGTCATTTTTCCCAAAAAGAAAGCAACATCCAAAAACAAAAGCGACAGTTGATGATAGTGCAATTTTAATCGGGCGTTGTCCCTGTCCTGTGGATGGCGAAAAGACTCGCTGTTGCAAACTCAGGACGCTAGATGCTGTACAACAATGCTCTTTTGGATGCGCGTATTGCTCAGTTGGAGCGTTCTACAACAAAAACGAGATAAGAGTTGTCGACAATCTATCAAAACGACTTGATGACATCGAACTCGATAGCGATATATGGCATATAGGCACAGGACAAGCATCTGATTCCCTTTTATGGGGCGATGACTTTGGTACACTATCGGATCTCTCCGATTTTGCAAACAAACATAAAGACATAATAATCGAGCTGAAAAGCAAATCAAAAAGAGATGTTTTTGATAGAAAATACCCAAAGAACATGGTTTTCACGTGGTCACTAAATGCACCTACAATAATAGAAAAAGAAGAACATTTGACAGCAAAGCTTGAAGAAAGACTTGAATGCGCCGAAAGAGCAAGAGACAATAATAATCTGGTTGGTTTCCATATTCATCCAATGGTCTATTTCAAAGGATGGCAAGATGAATACAGAGAAGTTGTGAGAGAAATAGAAAAACGCTTCTCTCCTGATGACATCATGATGATCTCTATAGGAACACTGACATTCACGAAGGCTGTGCTAAAAAGACTTAGGGAAGAAGGCGAAGAATCAAGAGTGCTTGAAATGGAACTAACACCAGCAGCAGGCAAATTCTCCTACCCTCTTGATATAAAGAAAAAGATGTTCTCACATGTCTACTCATCTTTCTCGAAAGACTTCAAAGACAACATCTTCTTCTATATGTGCATGGAAGATCCAAGCCTATGGCAACCAGTATTAAACAGAAGCTACCAATCAGACAAAGACTTCGAAGAAGA
>ERZ808252.790-NODE-790-length-27460-cov-32.387594_pt1 | contig 27460 bp, 15 predicted proteins | sample MGYA00521242_ERZ808252 | MGnify/ENA primary metagenome ERZ808252 (study PRJEB31516, sample SAMN03275581) | gut metagenome | biome: mammalia-associated habitat; material: feces | host: Papio cynocephalus | place: Kenya | collected 2012-08-07 ...
TCAGTCCTGCAGTTCGCGCTTGACGGCGCGGATCCTGATGGTGGCCACCGCCGCGACCGCGACGAGCAGCGCCGCGATGACGGAGAACAGGATGATGCCCGCGCCACCGGTGAGCGGCAGCTGGGTGATGGACTTCACGTTCTTCACCTTGACGCGCTGAGAGTTGCTCTCATCGGTCCAGCTGGAGGCGAGTCCCCAACCGTTGTTGTCGTCGGTCAGCGGATTCTCGATCGCCGGATCGGCGACGGCGCTGGCCTTGTTCGCCGTGACCTTCATATTCACCGTGAACGTCGGCTTGAAGTTGTCAGCGTAGCCGGCGGGCGCCTTCGTTTCGACGAAGGTGTAGTATCCGGCCTCAAGTCCCTTGAGGATCAGCAGACCATTGTCGCCGGTGGCAACGGTCGCGGAACCGTTGGCCGGATCGTACTGGTACACGCCATCGCTGATCTTGGTGAACTTCAAATCGGTGTTGGATTCGTCCGCTGCGGCGTTCTGGCCGCGGCGCACGGTGAATTCGGCACCATTGAGCCTGACTTCATCGGAACCGTTGACGCCATACTTGTAGAACTTCAGGTCGCCGGTGTACAGCGTGGCTTCGCCCGCTTCGGATTCCTCGTCCGTGTTGTGGGCGACGGTCGCCTCGTTGTGGAGCACGCGGCCGTTGCCGTCCGTGCCCAGCACATGGCTGGTCACCACTGCGGAATAGCGCAGATACAGGTACTCGCCGACATAGTTGTACACGTTCTTCACGGTCACCTTGGTGACGGTCTGGCTGGAATCGTCGCCGGTCTGGTCGATGGTGAGGTCATCGGCGGACACAGCGGCGCATTCGGCGTTCTTGTCCGCGCTCTTGGCCTTGTGGCAGACGGAAATGCCGTCCGTGCCGATCTTCAGACCTTTTTGCGCGGTATCGGTGAAGCGGATGGTATAATCCTGACGGCCGGTCGCGGCGAGCGGCACGCTGGTGCGCACCTGGTAGTACACGGTGTCGCCGATGTTCACGGTGCCGGTTTTCACGTTCAGATACTCATTGGTCTGGTACGCGTTCTTTTCCGGGGCGTTCGGCGCGTTCTCGCTCTTCACGTAGAACGATCCCAAAGTGTCGGTGAGCGCGGACTGTTCCGTGGTCTTGTCCGTCTTGAACGTCGTCTTGCCGCTGACGGTGGACGCGACCAGCGCGGTCTTGAAGTGGCTGTCGCCCTGGCTATCGGTGATCAGGTACCAGCCCTGCGGCACATTCATCACATGTGCGCCAGGCGCGGAATCGGCCGGAATCGTGGCTGAGGCCGATTCGGTGCCGTTGCTCAGGGACGAGGAGTCCTCATTGAAATAGTTGGCGAACGTACGCGCTTCCGAAGCGGAGAGCGTCGCGACGAATGCCATCGGATTGTTCTCGTATTCGGCGGGAAGGTCCTTGCCGACCTTCGCGATGGCCTGCTTCAGCGCGGTGACCAGTTCCGTATTGTCCACGGTGTCGATGTCCATCGAAGTGATGGTCTCGCCGTCCTCGGAGAACTGCACGTTGGAGAAATCCGCCACCTTGTACGCCTTGTACGTGTGGCCCTGCTGGCCGTTCATAATGGTGATCGTCTGCGTCGCGCCGTTGTCTTCCGCATAGGCGGAAGCGGTGCCGAGCATGGCGCTGCCAAGCAGCGTCGCCGCGGCGGCGATGCCGGCCATGAGTTTTCTCAAGCCCATGATTCCCTTCTTTCTTTTTGTTTCCTTTGTTTTTGGTTATTGAGGTGCGCACGCGTCGGCACGTTCCGGCGCGCACGCAACAATTTGCAATCATTGATATTCAGTTATGAAATCCGTATTAGAAACGGCTCCCGTTCGGTAGCGTCCGTGACGGCTCATGCCCGTATATCTCGGATGCGGGCGCGAAACCGCGTGCGGCGCTATTCCAGAAGCTGTTCCTTGCGCTGCTGACGCAACCGCCATTCGTGGATGGCCCATCCGGCGAGCACCGCCAGCAGTCCGAGTATGGATCCGCCGATGAGGAAGTTCCTGGTGGTCGTGCCGCCGGTGAGCGGCAGGCTTTCCGCGCTGCGGCATACGTTCACGAACGCGCCGCCGTCGTTTTCGTCGGTGGCGGTCGGCGCATCGTAGCCGGGCGTGGTCGCGATCACCGTGTACGTGCCCTTCATCTGGTTCTCTTCGACGCGGAACCTCAGGTACCGTATGTTCGTCGCGTAGGTGAGCGTCGCGTCCGTGCCGGCGACTTCCGTCACCTTGTACACGTAGGCGCCCGCCTTGGAGAAGGTGAAATCGCCGAAGTCGATGCTCGCCAGATCGCCGGCTTTGGTGGATACCAGATCGGATTTGCCGACGGTGACCTGCATGCCGGCGCTTGGCTCAGGCAACGTGTTCAGGGTCCCGCTGTCGGTGGCGCAGGAGATGTTGTTCGCATCGCTGAACGAGCCGAGCTTGTTGCTGTAGTTGCATTTCTCCAGCTTGAAAACGAACCTGTCTTTGTCGGAATCGGTCCATTCGCGGCCCGCGAGCTGCTTGTACAGCGGCGCGGCCTTGGACGACACCGATTTGGCCTGCTCGTACGAGTTGGTGAACAGAATGGTTTTCTGCCCGAACTTGGTGTTGCCGTCGACTTGGGCGATTTGCCGTTTGCCGCCGTCCGACTTCTCACAGAACGCCGTCGAGGTCACGCCGAGCGTGCCGTCGCCGTTGTCCTTCACCGTGACGCGCACGTAGTAGACCCACTGCTTGCACCAGACGCCGTCGATTTTCACATCCTTTTTATTGCCCCAGGCCGTCGGCGCCTTGTAGTCCGCGTCCGGCTGGGTGTTGGTTGTTCCGGTGTTCGGATTGGTGTGCTGCGCGAGCTCCACAATCTTGAATTCGTAGGTTTTGCCAGCGTCCGTTTCGTTGAACGTCAGGTCGGAAAGCTTGTTCGCCATCACATCCGTGGCACGGTGGACGGTGCCGCTGGCCGTGGAGGCCGCCGCGCCGTTGACGAAGGAACGGTCGTTGGCGAAGGTCGCCGCGGCGATGCGCTTCTGCGACGCCTCGTCAACACCGCTGATCTGGAAGGTGAACTCCCCCGCGTACAGGTTGCGTGCCGTGCCCGTCGCGTTGTAGGTGTCGTTGTTCAGCTCTTTGACCACATCGAATCCCGCGTAGCGCAGCGACGCCGCATAGGTGTTGGTGAACGCCGCGGCCGTGGTGTTCGCACGGTCCATGTCGGTCGATGCCGTCGCATTGTCGTAGGTGACGCCGATCACGCGCAATGCGCCGGTGTGGTTGCCGGCCTCGTCCGTGTCGGCGACCACGTAGGTGACGGTCGACACATGCCCGTCGTAGGTGACGCCGCCCGCGTTTCCAATGTTTTCGGTGATGGCGAACACGTAGGTGCCGGCTTTGGCGAAAGTGAGCTGGCCGAACTGGAATGATTGGGCCGCGCCGGATTCGGCTTCGGTTCCCGTGGTGGTGGCTTTGGCGAGCACGCCGTCCGACGTGCAGCCGGTCGCCGGGCAGTCCGCGCCCGTGACGTTTCCTGCGGCCACGGCGTCCTTGGTCGTCTCATCGGCGGCCTTGAGCGTGAAGGAGAAGGAGTCCTTCGCGGTGCGGGCGCGGCCGGTCAGGGTTTTCGAGCCTTGCGGCGCCGCCGAGGTTGCGGCGGCATGGTAGGTGTTGGCGAACACGATGGCGTTCGTTCCGTCATTGTGCGCCTTGACCTCCTGCAGCACGCCATCGACGTTCCGGTAGTACGTGATGTTCGCGTGCACCATGCCATCGGTGACCGTCACCGCGACGAACACATAGTATTCCGTGGAATCGTAGGTCATCGCGGTGCCGCCGATGGTTCCGGCCGGTTCCACCACCTTGTACACGTAGGTATGGCTGCCGGTGCCGGCGTTGAAGGAGATCTGCGGGAAGTTCGCGACGCGGAATTCGTCGAAACCGACCGTCACGCCATCCGTGCCGCTGCCTTCGGGCATCGGCACGTCACCGGCGTTCGTCGGCAATGCCGCGACGGTGCCGGGAACGCCGTCCGCGGTGACGAAGCTGCCGACCGCGCTCATCGTCGCGCTGAACATGCCCGCCTGGTACGGATAGCCGTTCTCCGTGTAGTTCTTGGTGGCGGAGAAGGTCACCACGCGGGGGTCCTTGCTGTATTCGTTGGTGAATTCGGCGACGCGATCGCTTGCCGTGCCGTCGGCGACCGTCGCCCCGGAATCGTCGAGCATGCGGGTGAGGGTGACGCTCGCGACACGCAGTTCGCCGTCATGCACCGCGACGACGACCGTCACTGCGTACTGCGCGCGCGAGTAGTTGAAGCCTTCTGCCGCGCCGGAGGCCGGCGTGATCTCCGACAGCTGGTACGTGTAGGTTCCCGGCTTGGTGAAGGTGATGTCGCCCAAGGTCATGTCTTGGGAGCCGTCCGAAGTGCTCCGGTACGTCAGTGTCTTGCGCAATGCGTGGTTGCCGTTGGCGTCAACGTCGGAAACGGTGCAGGCGTCGGCCAGCCGCTCGTCGGTGGAGCAGGTCGGCAACGGCGTTCCCCGTGCCGCGTCCAGTCGGAATTGGAACGGATAGTCGCCACTCGCATCGGATGGCAGTCCTTTGACCGTTTTGCGCACGGTGATGAGGTCCTGCGCCTTCAGGGTGACGCTGTTCGGCTGGTACAGGTTGACCGCCGTCGCCTGGGAGACGCCTGACGCGCGTTTGATTGTGCCGGTCATGCCGGTGGTTTTCGTCTGGTCGAGCACATAACCGGTCGGCAGTTCGGTTTCCTGGATGGCGTATTCGACGCCGTCCGTGATGTTGGCGATGGTGAGCGTCTGCCGGTTCTTCAACGTGACCGGTTCGGTCTGCGCGCATCGTTCCGCGTCGGTGTCTCCGTCCGCCACGCAACGCTCCAGTTCTCCGGATTTCGCCGTGGCCGAATCGCGCCGCAGCTTCAGCACGACCTGTTCGGACGCGTCGCCATCGGTGGTGCCATTCGAGGAATCGTCGGCGGAGCCATTCGAAGCGCTGGAAATCGTGCCGGAGTAATAGTCGGTTTTGCCGTCCTGCTGGAGTTTGGCGGCGTCATCGGCCTTCAGCGTGATGCGGAACCGGAACGCGCGCGTATCGGCGTCTTCGGGAGCGTCATAGCCGTCGCCGACGGTCACTGTTTTGGTCAGCGTCAGGCTGCCTTTGCGCTGGTCGTGGATGCGCACCACGGTTCCGCCGGTGAACAGATGCGCCAGATTCGAATTCAGCAGGTCGAAGCGCGCGCCGCGGTATTCGCCGTTCGAAGTGTCGGGAGACTGGGTGACGCGGTAGTACGTCCAGCCGGTGTCGTTGTCGAACCCGTCGTCGGTCATCGTGCTTTGGTCCGCCAGCGAATAGTATCCGGTCGCGAAATCGCCATGCCAGCTCACCGCGACGGTTTTGCCGTTTTCGCCGTCCAGGCTTTCCTGCCAGCCGTTGTTCGTCACGCACTGCTCGTCGGCGCAGCGCAGCTGGGTGACATCCAGATCCGACAATGTGCGGTTGATGCTGCGGTTGACGGCGAACTGCTTGAGCACCTGGTTCAGGCTGCCCAGATGCGTCATCGTGGTCACGCCGTCGCCCTCTTCGCCCGCGTCGGCGAAGATGCCGGTATCGGTGACAAGGATCTTCGCCAACGTGTTGTTGATCTCATAGCCTTCCGGTGCGGAGACCTCTTTGATGTAATACGTGCCGTTGCCGAGGTTGACGCCGCTGTCTGCGACGCCGCTTTGCGACGAACCCTTCATGGCGAACATGCAGGAGCCCTTCATCGGGTACGGGTAGTCCGTATGCGCGGTGACGCAGGTCTGCAACGGCGTGGCGCCTTCCAGCAGGGTTTTGCCGTCCGCGCTCACCTGGTCCGCCGCATACAGGCCAATCGTCGCGCCTTCCACTGGATTGCCGGCATCGTCGAGCTTCTGCACGACCGGCGCGTTGCGCACGTCGGTGACGGCGATCTGCACGCCGAACATACGCATGATCTGGCCTTCGTGCGTGCCTTCGTCGTTCATGTCGATGCGATACGTGTTCTCCGCCGTGATGTCGGCGGCGGAGTCCGCGGTGGTGTAGTACACGCTCATCGCGTACAGCGCGTTCTCCCGCTCGGCGCCGCTCAGCATGTAGTAGTAGGTGCGCACGTCGCCGGGGAGCTCGGAGATGTATGTGGACAGCGAGCCTTGGGAGTCGCGGCTGAAGAAATGCAGGTAATTCGTGCCTTCCGAAGCGTCCGATTTCGCCAGCCTCGCGATCGATTCCATGCTGTCGTCCACCGCCGTGCCGGACAAGGACCAGCCGGTCCGCCAGCTTCCGGTGACGCCGTTCCATGTGTCGGTCGCCAGATTGCCGGTGCTCGTCCTGTCGCGGTTGAGCACCACGGCGAACACCTTGCCCGTGGAGGCGTTGTGCGCGTTGCCGTTGATGTCGTACACCGTGGAGCCGTTCGCCACGGTCAGCGTCTCGTGGCCCACCGACCATGCGCCGGAATCCCACGTGTTGGAGTTCTCGTTGCACAGCAGCATGCCCTCGCCGTTCGGACTCAAGTGGTATCTCAGCCGAATATCCGCGGATTTTCGGTATCCCGGCGGAGCGTTGGTCTCCTTGAGCACGTAATGCGTGATGCCGCGGCCGTTGCGCGCGAGGTCGGCGAAGTTCACCGGCTCGCCGGTCTCGTAGTTGGTGAAGGTGTAGGTGCCGTCCTGGTTGGTGACGCCTTTGCTGATGAGGTCGGCGGCGGTGTACGAGTAATCGCTTTGCGCCTTGTACAGTTCGAAGCTCGCGCCCTGCACCGTGTTGCCCTGCTGGTCGAGTTTGACGAGGCTGTTCGACGGGATGTTGGCGAGGTTGTACTTGAGCTTCAGGTTGGAATCGCCGTTGCCGCGTTCCATGTAGAAGAAGTCGAGTGTGTGGTAGCCGCCGTCGGCGAACGTGTTCGGATTGCTCGTCGACCATTCGACCGCCTTGAATTCGTCGGAATCCTCGCCGTAGGCGGCCTTGAACATGTCGCGGATCGTGGTGGTCTGGTACACCCTGCTGCCGGTGTCGTTGGCGACTTTGACGGTGCCGTCCTGGAAGTTGATGTGCAACGAGGACGCGTCGTGGATGCCGCCCACGTCGCCGACGAGCACGCCGTCGATGAACACCCACACGTCGTCGTCACCGGAGAAGTCGAAGGACATCGCGTCGCCGTTGAGCATGCCGTCGGTGGGCTGCACGAATTCGGCCTTCGCGTGCATGCCGAAGTAATGGTTCAGGTTCGCGCCACGCGACTGCACGTTGCTGGACAGCGATCCGTTCGTGTTCTGCGAGAACACGTCCTTCGCGGAATTGAATGGGAAGAACTGGCCGATCTTGTTCCAATTGTTGATCGAACGCACCGCCGGCGCGTCGTACAGCGTCATCGCATACGAGGATTTGCCGGTGACGTCCTTGTCGTTCAAGGTGGCGAAGTTCTTGGTGCTGTCGTAGACGTTGTAGCCGTCCTGCAGCTGCAGCAATCCGGTGACGTTCGGATAGGCCCGCTTGTAGCTCGATTGATCGGTGTTCTCCGGATCGAACAGGTAGTTCAATGACTGCGTGCCATCGGTGACGTTGCCGTTGTAGTCGTAGACGAGCCCTTTGGCGATGGTCGGATACCCATCGGTGAGCGTCGCGTTGACCAGTCCGAAGCGCGGCCCGTTGCCGCTTCCCGTCCAGTGGTTGAGCGGCGACCATGCACCCTGGTAGCTTTCGCCGCCATAGGTGAATTTCAGCTGCTTGCCGCTGTTGATGCCGGAATTCGTGTGATTGAACCAGCGCCCTGTGGACGGGTCGTAGCTGTCCGTCTCGTCGTTCGCGCCATAGGACTGCACCCAGTAGTCGAACAGATCGATGGTGGTGCCGGACGGACTCACCGCATCGTTCACCACATGGCTGGCGAACGGCGTGGACGATGCGCTCTCGGCGGAGACCGATGGTGCAGCGACCATCATGGCGAGCATCGTCATCACGACGACGCAGGCGGCGACAAGCCGTTGGGGGCACCCGGAAAAGGGCCTCGCGAGCATATTGCGCGACACTGCGTCATCACCCCTTCTCATGCCCCCTCTTCTCGTTGAGGCATGCTTCGTCATCATCAAGCCTATCTCTGTCAGTGCGTTTGCTTAGATTACGCCGAGATGCTTCACTTCCCCGAATTTCCAAGCAACTACAATCTATCTATAATTATTTTTTATCTCACCCTATAGACAGAACTTCTACCCCCTGCAATAGGCGGGGGTATAATACCGATTTTTCGGCACCACCGGCCATTTAGGGGGTATCTTCGGTCATCACCGCATATGCTTCATCGAGCTGAGGTGCACGGTGGCGTGACGCATGATGCGTGGACGCGGGGCGTTACGCCGGCGCCACGCGAACACCAGCAGCAATCCAGGCATCATGACCGCGGCGAAGGCGTCCACCGCCATCGTTTTGGCGTCATGCATCGTGTCCGGATCAGGAGCGGGCTGCGGAATGGATACGCGATGGCCCGACACCAGCAGACGATGAGTGTTCACGCCATACGGCGTGCAGGTCATCAGCGTGACGCGGTCCTCGCCTTTGACCACACGCAGCCGCGAGGTGTTCGACGGCAGAATCACCTCGATGCGGTCGACCTCATAGCCGAGCGTCTTGCCCATCACCTCGATGTAGAAGAAGTCGCCCGTGCACATCTCGTCCAATCGTGTGAACATCGCCGCCTCCACCAGACCGCGATGGCCGGTGAGCACCGCATGCGTGCTCGCGCCGCCCACGGGAAGGCTGGTGCCGTACAGATGCCCGGCACCCGAAGCGAGCACCGATTCGGATGTGCCGTGGTAGATCGGCAATTTTACCGAGATCTTCGGGATGCGGACCGTGCCCATCACACCGTCGCCGGTGTCGAGCAGCGACTGGTATTCGCCGTCCTTCTGCGACAACGAATCCTTGCCGGAGGCGTGGGACCCGCCGGAAGCGTCCGAGAACGGATCCTCCGCCTCGCCGAGCATGCTCTGTTTGGATGCGGCGAGACGACGGTTGTAGGCCCGAGCCTCAGCCAGCGCACGTTCGGTTCGGGAACGCGGCCATCCGGCGACCCTGCGTTCGGCCAGATCCGAGGTCCGCGCGGTGACCTGCGACGAATGCCACTGCAATACATAGGGAAAGCCGGCGACCGCGAGCGCGGCCAGCACCAGCACCGCGACGAATGCGTACAGCATGTGCAATTGCCTGCGAAGCCGCTGTCTGCGCGCGAATTTCGAGGAGACGTCCAGCGCCTCGGCAAACGTCGGCTGTCGCCATGTCTGCTGTTCGCTCATGCTCGCTCCTCGAATGGTTGGAATGGCCGTCCACTTGGTCGGAATGGTTTAGCCATGGATGCGGTTCCGATGCGAAAGTCCCCGGACCGGGAAATCCATCAGGAAATCCATCGGAAAATCCACTCTACCGGAAGCCGCTACCGCTTCTTCGAGCCACGTCCTTTGAAGTAGATGTCGAACACGATCCAGACGGAGAGGATGAAGGCGATCACGTAACCGAGGAATCCGACGATCGGAATGCCGAAAATCACCGGCTTGATGCCCGCGTAGTACACGATCGACGAGCCGATGAACAGACCGACCACGATCAGCGCCATCGTCAGCCTGTTCACCATGTTGGCGAGCAGGTGGATGGGTTCCTGCGAGCCGACCATCTCCATGTTCACGCGCAGCTGCCCGCGGGTGAGCATGCGCGAGGCCACCTTCAGCTCGTTCGCCGCGGCCAGCAGGCTGTGCAGCGCCTCGTGCGTCTCCAATGCCAGGGATTTCGCCTCGTCCTTGGCGAGGTCCTTCTTCGAGGTGCTTGCCGCGATGTGGTCGGAGATGATCTGGATCATGTTCACGTCGGGGATGAACTCGTCGAGCAATCCTTCGAGCGTGACCAGCGCGCGGCCGACCGTGGTGACGGTGCTCGGCACCTCGATGCCGTGCCGCTGCGCCATCTGCGTCAACGCGGTGAGCATGGCGGCGATGTCGAGGTCCGCCAGATCGACCGTGCCGAATTCCTTGACGATCACATCGAGGTCGGCGAGCAGCGCCGGATAGTCCTCGGCGTCGGCCTCCGCGCCGGCGAACCGCAGCAGCCCGTCGGCGAGCGCCGGCGAATCCTGTTTCGCGACGGCGAAGATCATGTCTTTGAGCACGGAGCGGGTTTTCGCGTTGAGCCGTCCGGTCATGCCGAGGTCGAGCAGCACGATCTGCCCGCCGTGCACCATGATGTTGCCGGGGTGCGGGTCGGCGTGGAAGAATCCTTCGTCGAGCACCTGCGTGGCGTAGTTGTCGACCAGTTTGGTGCCGATCTCCTTGAGGTCGTAGCCGGCCTTCACCAGCCGGTCGGGGTGGGAGACGGAGATGCCCTCCACATAGTCCATCACGACTACGTGTTCGGTGCACAGGTCAGGATAGGGCTTCGGGCAGTCCATGTACCGGTATCGTTCGCAGAACCGTTTGAATTCCGCCAGATTGCGCGCTTCGATGAGGAAGTCGGTTTCCGATTCGAAGGTGTCCCACAGCTCCTCGACCACGCCGGAGAGGTCGACCACCTGCGCGCTGCGCATGGTTTTCGTGGCGAGCCGCGCGATGGAGCGCATGATGGACACATCCTGCGCCATGGTTTCGCGCACGCCCGGGCGCTGCACCTTGATCGCCACGTCCTCGCCGGTGCGCAGTTTCGCGCGATGCACCTGCGCGAGGCTTGCCGAGCCGAGCGGCGTGGCGTCGATGTGCTCGAAGATCTCGTCCGTCGGGCGTCCGTATTCGTTTTCCAGCACGCTCAGCACCGTGTCGTAGGGCATGGGGTCGGCGTTGGCGCGCAGTTTGGCGAGTTCGTCGCAGAAGGATTGCGGCAGAATCTCGGAGCGCATCGACAGTATCTGGCCGACTTTCACGAACGTCGGGCCGAGCGCTTCGAGCATCAGCCGCATTTTGACCGGCGTGAGCCCGTGCACGGCATCGAAGTGGTTGGCGATGCGCGCGATCTGCATGAGCCGCCTCAGCTTGCCGCGTCTGGTGAGGTGGTAGCGCTGCGAGAAGGTGTCTTTGCGCGGGCCGAAGATGCCGATGGTTTCGCCCGCCACGAATGGCTGCGAGGCGTCGCGTGCGGAATCGCCCGCGGTGTTTCCCCCATGGTTTTCCGCTGTGCCGTTCGCGGCGCGGCCTGGGATGTTCCGCGCCCCGCCCGCATCGTTCGCCGTGCCGGCCGCATGCGCGGCGGCGTCCGGCGATGGTTCGGCCGCGGGATTGATGACCGCGTTGACCCTGTCGGAAAGCGTGACCGGTTCGACGCTTTCCGGACGGGCCGCATCCGACCTATCGGACTGGGAGTTCACAGACATATCGCCTTTCGCACATGACAACAGGCATGATAAATCGCCGTCCGTGCCGGCTATTCGGCACGGACGGCGAGGGGGAAACGTGGTTATTCGGCCTTGGCGTCGGATTCCGCGGCATCCGCTTTGGCGCCGGATTCGGCCGCGGAGGTCTCCTTGGCCTCCTGGACCTTGTGCTTGAGTTCGGCGTTCAGCGCCTTGCCCTGCTCGACCGTCAGCTCGCCCTTCTTCACCAGATCGTCGACGATCTCCTGGCCCTTCTCGACGGTGGTCGCCAATGCGCCGACACCGGCGAGGAACACCTTGCGCAGGCCGTCACCAAAATCAAAATCAGCCATGATTACCTCCTTGGGTGATGGTGCTACCACTGTATCGCACGCCGTTCGCATATTCGGCGAGCAAAACCGGTCAATTCCGGAGAATATGGCGGATTTCGCATAGCATCGGCCGCGTCTCTTGTCTTCCAATGCGGGCACACGATTTCGGCAACGGTGGCGATCGACGGACGGCATGGCGATCATCGCAATGAATGTTCTGCGATGCGCACGGGTCAGCGCGGACGCGACATGGCGATGCGGCGGGCACGGTCGGCGATCTCGTCGATGCGGCGGAGTTCCGCCTTCTGCTCGGCGCTTTGACCAGCCGACTCCGGATCGAACGCGCCGTAACGGCGTTCCACCGCGGTGCGGATCAGGAAATCGGCGATCGCGGGGTTCTTCGGCAGCAGCGAGCCGTGCATGTACGTGCCGATCACGTTGTTGACGCGCGCGCCCTCCGTATGGTCCTCGCCGTTGTTGCCGGTGCCGTCCGCTTCAACCGTGCCGAGCGGACGCACGCCGTCGCGCAGGAACGTCTGGCCGGAATGGTTCTCATAGCCGATGATCTTGCCGAACTCGTCGGAGGTTTCGGTCAGATTGCCGATCATACGCCGGTCGCGCCCGACCGTGTACGCGCCGATCACGCCGATGCCGTCAAGCCTTGAGCCGTCGACGGTTTCGAAGTATTCGCCGAACAGCTGGTACAGGCCGCAGATCATCAGCATCGGCACGCCGTCCGCGGCGAGCGAGCGCAGAAGGTCCGCGCGGCGGAAGAAATCGTCGATGATCTTCTTCTGGCCGGTGTCCTGTCCGCCGCCGCCGAGGATCACATCGACGTGTTCGGGCCATGCGTCGCCCTGGTTGTAGGCGTGCACGCGCGGCGTGTAACCGTAGAGGGCGAGACGGCGGCTCACGGTGAGCACATTGCCGGAATCGCCGTAGATGTTCATGTCTTTCGGATACAGCGACACGATGTCGATCGTCTGGCTCATATCGTCTCCTCGTTCCTTTGCCGCGTGCCGCCGGTCATCGGCCCACGCCGGCGTCGGCGACATGGGCGATGGTACCCAGCGCCGCGCGCGCCTTGAGCATGGCCGTGTAGGTGCAGTAGATGTGCTTGGGCTTGCCGGGATTCGTCTTCACGAATCGTTCCACGGACGTCTCCAATTCGGTGTCGACGGTTTCGACCGGCACCTGGTCGTATTCGAGCCTCAGCGCCATGTCCCATGCGCGCACGCCCGACACCATGGCCACGCCGGTGCCGCGCAGCGAGGTGAAGTCCACATCCCACAGCCAGCTCATGTCCCGGCCGTCGGCGTATTCGTCGTTGATGCAGATCATCGTGTCGCAGCCTTCCGGCGCGAAGGACGCGAGCGACAGGCGGAATCCCATCGGATTCTTGACAAGCAGCAGCTCCACCGGCGAACCGTCCACGTCGATGACCTCGCCGCGGCCGAACGCCGGCGTGACCTCGGCGGCCGCGTCGATCATGGCCTGCGTGCCGGAGTGGGCGAAATCGATCATGCGCTGCGAGACGCCCGCCTGCCTGAGCAGCGCAGCGGCGTCCGCGTCGGAGAGCGACTGCTCGAAGGGCAGGAACATCGCCTGCGCGTCGGCGACCACGGCACGCACCACGGCGAGTGCCGCGGCCGCGTTGTACAGGTTGTACACGCCTTCCAGTTTCACGTCGGTCGCGTAGGATTCGCCGTCGATGCCGAAGCTGGCATGGTGGTCGCCCACGGCGAGCAGCGTCACGTCGGCGGGCAGCGCGTCGGCCTCCTGCGCCGGCTTATCCACCGTGCTTGGTGGATTGCGGTGCGTGGCGTTTTCCGTGGATTCCCCACATTCCGTCGTGCTGGACGCCGTGGATTCCGCATCCGCGGATAGTTCGTCCGCTTCCTCGGCGACGGTGGTTTTCATCTCGTCGTCGGAGGGGAAGAACCGTCGCAAGGATTCGTCAAGTCCGAAGTAGCGCACCTCGACGCCGTCCTGTGTGTTCACCACGTCGGCGAGACGCGCGATGCGCGGGTCCTCGCGGTTGAGCACGACCGTGCCGGTGGTGGCCGCGGCGGCTTTGCTGAGCAGGCGCGCGGTGTTGTCGATCTCGCCGAAGCGGTCGAGCTGGTCGCGCATCACGTTGAGCAGCAGACAGTAGTCGGGCTTCACCTGCCTGACGAAGTGCACGGCGTAGGCTTCGTCGAGCTCCAGGACCGCGATGTCGGCGTCGAGTTTGCCGCCCAACGTCACTTCGGAGAGCAATGCCGAAACCACGCCGCGGGTGAAGTTCGAACCGGTGGGGTTGGTGAACACCTTCAGGCCGAGCGAGCCGAGCATGCTGGCCACCATGCGGGTGGTGGTGGTTTTGCCGTTGGTGCCGGAGACCAGCACCACGCCGAGCGGCAGCTGCGCCAAGGTGCGCGAAAGGAACTGCGGGTCGATGCTCTCCACGATCTTGCCCGGGAACGCGCTGCCGCCGCCGTGCGCCAGACGCGAGGCCTTGCGCACGGCCTTGCCGATCAGCGGCGTTGCGAATGAGTTCCACGCCATGTCACACCTCCTGCTGGTTCTGGTAGTCCTGCGGCATGTCCTTGAACTTCGAGTATGCGCCGAGGAACGCCAGATGGAACGTATCGGTCGGACCATTACGATGCTTCGCCATGATGATATCCGCCTCGCCCGGACGGTCCTCCTTGTCGTAGGCGTCCGGCCTGTGCACCAGAAACACCACGTCGGCGTCCTGTTCGATGGAGCCGGATTCTCGCAGGTCGGAAAGCTGCGGGCGCTTGTCCTGGCGCATTTCCGGACCACGGTTCAGCTGGCTCAGCGCCACGACCGGCACTTCCAGCTCCTTGGCGAGCAGCTTCAGCGCGCGGGAGAAGTCGGAGACCTCCTGCTGGCGGCTTTCCACTGCCTTGCCGGAGGTCATCAGCTGCAGATAGTCGATGACGACGAGCTTCAGATCGTTCGTCTGCTTCAGACGACGGCATTTCGCACGGATCTCCATCAGGCTCATGTTCGGGCTGTCGTCGATGAACAATGGCGCGCTGCGTAGTTTGTCTTGCAGGTCGTTGAGCACGCTCCACCGTTCCGGCGTGATGTCTTCCGCGCGGCGCATGGCGGCCAACGGAATGTTCGTCTCGGCGGAGATGATGCGCTGCGCCAATTCGGTTTTGCTCATCTCCAGGCTGAAGATCACGGTGGTCATGTTCTGGTGCAGCGCGGCCGAACGCGCGAAGTCGACGCCGAGCGTGGACTTGCCCATTGCCGGTCGTCCCGCGACGACGACCATCTGGCCCGGCTGCAGGCCCAGCGTCGTCTTGTCGATGTCGCGGAATCCGGTCATCACGCCTTTGGAGACCTCGCCGTTCTGCTGCCGTTCGATCTGGTCGAGGGTGTCGGCGATGACGGGGCCGATCGCCGCGTAATCCTGACGCACCTTGCCGGCCGACATCTCGTAGACCTCGGCCTGGGCGAGGTTCACGACGTCTTCGGCCTGCGAGCCTTCCGCGGAGTAGCCGAGCTGCGCGATTTTGGTGCCCGCGGCGATGACGTTGCGCAGGATGGCGCGCTGGTGCACGATGTCGGCGTAGAAGGTCGCGTTCGCCGCGGTCGGCACGGAGGCGACGAGGCTGTGCAGGTAGTCGGAGCCGCCCACCTTTTCCAAATCGCCGTCTTTGAGCAGCTGGTTGGCGACGAGCACGGCGTCGACCGGCTGGGACGCCGCGAACAGGTCGATGATCGCCTCGTACACGGTCTGGTTGCGCGGCTGGTAGAAGTCGGTGACGTCGAGCATCTGCGACACCTCGCCGATGGCGTCCTTGCTCATCAGCATGCCGCCGAGCACGGCCATTTCCGCGGCGTCGTCGTGCGGCGGCACGCGGTCGAACAGCGGGTCGCGGACGACGCTGCCGGCCGTTCCGGCGGAGAACTCGCTTCCCCGCGCCGAATCGTTGCCCCACGAATTGCCCTCAGCCATGCCGCTCCCTCAATCGTCGATCGATATACCGTGTTTCTTCACGCACGCGCGAGCGCGTGTTTTCCGAAAGCAATCGTATAGCGTCGCGACGCCATCGCCGGATGGCACATCGATTTATGCACGAATTTCCCCAACATCGTGTCGCCGGAGAAAACGACACGCTCGGAGCGCGAAAATGTGGATAAGCAATCAAGAAAAACCCGAGTTATCCACATATTGGGGATAACTGTGTGGAAAACAATCCGAGTTATCCACCAAATGGGGATAACCGAGTGGATAACTTGGGGATTGCCCTTGCATATCCGTCGATTTCCCCATTTTCGATTTGCCGAAGTGAACTCAAGGTGATATGTTCCCCACATTTCCGTGAAGCGCCGATGGACTGTGCCGCGACATGGACCGCCGACGACTCCACGCGACGGTCCATTCGAATCCGGCGCGCGGAGCGTTCAACACCGACCGCACGACATCCAGAGCGGTGCGCGAGGCCGAATCACATGTGGTAGCGGGCCGCGTCGTACATGTTGCGCACCAGCGTCTCACGCCATGCGCTCCATCCGTAGCGCTTGGAGATGGTCTCGCCCGACGTGGCGCCGAGCGACGAACCGTCGGCGCGGGTCAGGTCGAACAGCATGTCGAGCAGCAGCGGGTCATGGTCGAGCCGGGCCGCAAGGTCGTCGCCGACCGCGGGATCGCGGGGATCCCTGCCGGTGGCGAATTCCGACAACGTCAGATGTTCGCGCACCAGCAACGTCACCCACCGGGCGATGTCGCGGTCGAACCCCATGCGTTTGACCACGGCGGCCGTGTGGCGCGCGCCTTCGGCGGCATGGTCGGCGACACCGGGACGTTTGCCGATGTCGTGCAGCAACCCGGCGAGCAGCAGCGCCCGGTAACGCCCGTCATCGTATTGTTCGCCGCGCGGCGAGACCCGGCCGAGACGCGTCACCACCTCGATGGAATGGCGGTCGATGGTGTATCGGTGCGCGGCCGACGCGCTTGGACGGTTGCGGATCGCCAGCCATTCGGGAATCAGCCTGCCCGGAATGTCGACGAAATCGATTTCCTCCCATACGCGCAGCAGCGCCGGCCCCGACGCCAGAAGCCGCAGGAACAGCGCGCGCGATTCGTCGTCCCAACTGCGGTCGTCGACCGGGCACTTGCCGAGGTTGCGCAGCGTGCCCGGCGCGATCGGCAGATCGGATTGCGCCGCGGCCGTCGCGACCCGCAACGCCAGTTTGGCGTCCTGCGACGGTTCGGCGCCCGGCGCAAGCACGATCTGCCCCTCGTGTTTGACCACGCCCGGCGCGACGGATTCGAATTTCGGCGCCTGCCGCTTGCCGCCCGCACGGGGCTGGAACACCTGGAAGAACGCGAAACGCGGTTTCTCATGCGTCAGCGAATGTTCGGCGCGCGACGCCGTGGAATCGAGTGAGAACGCGATCTGCCTGCCCAATCGCGCCAGCATCGTCTGCAGGTCATCGATGGATTTCGCCTCACGCTCGCCTTCCGGCAACGTCGGATCCGCCAATCCCAGCATCGCCGCAACTTTCGGCTGATATTGCGACAGCAGCATGTTCATGTCTTTGTTGGCGACCAGATGCACGCAGTCGCGCACATCGAGCAGACGCTCCACCGCGTCGTCGTACCGGCCGTGCGGACGGTCGGCGAGCCAGGACGCGGCCAATGCCGAGACCAGCACGGAATCGCGCAATCCGCCGCGCGACTCCTTGATGTTCGGCTGGTTGATGTACGCCATGCGTCCGAACTCGTCAAGCCGCGATTTGGCGGAGTCCAGCAATTCCGGCAGACGTTTGCGGGCGGCCTTGCGCCAGCGTTCCAGAATCGACACCGCCGTGCGTTCGATGAGCTGCGTGTCGCCCGCGATCGGCACGACGTCGAGCCACCCCATGGCGGCGGGAAGGTCATGGTCGGTGACCGCCTCGCATTGCGCGACGGTGCGTACCGACTGGTCGAGGTCGAGACCGGAATCCCAGATGGGATACCACAGTTTGTTGGCGAGCTCGTTGAGCTGCTTGTCGTTCAACGCATGCGGCTCGTACACCACCACCAGATCGAGGTCGGAGCTCGGCCCGACCTGTCCACGGGCGAGGGATCCGACCGCGCCCAATCCGATGCCGGTGGACGGCACGTCGAACGAGACCTGCCCGCAGGCGTCCCGCCATAATTGCCGAAGGCAGCGCATGGCGAGATCCGTGCGCGCCTTGCGCTTCGCCGCGCCATTGCGGTACACGCCATCGGAATCCGGCTGGCTCAACGCCATGAACCGTTGTTTGAGACCATCGACTGCTGAAGTCATATGCACGCGATCCTTGCCCGCGGCCCGATGCAGCCCACGATGCCCGCGACACCCTGCAATGCGAACGGGCGTGCGGACCATCATGCGAAAAGACCGCGAAATATAAAACAGAAGGGAGAAAACGCTCCACGAAGGCGGAACCGACCGAGATCACAGGGCGAAAGCCATAAAGAACACAAATCGAAAAGGCGCGGAACGAAAATCCCCGCACGGCGCAAAGCACGTGCGGGGATCCGTCCTCTTGGCGTCCGGGCTCGTCAAAGCCCGGGAAGCCCAAATCAGATGGCCGCGGAGCCGGTCTCGCCGGTACGCACGCGGGTCACCGAATCAAGCGGCGTGACCCAGACCTTGCCGTCGCCGATGGTGCCGGAGCCGGCGGACTTGACGATCACGTTGACCAGCGTCTCGGCGTCGGCGTCGTCGGACAGCACCTCGATGCGGATCTTCGGAATCAGGTCCACGGTGTATTCGGCGCCACGGTAGACCTCGGTGTGGCCGCGCTGACGGCCGTAGCCGTTGGCCTCCGACACGGTCAGACCGTGCACGCCCGCGGCCGCGAGGGCCTCCTTGACGTCGTCGAGCTTATGGGGCTGGATGATGGCGGTAATGAGCTTCATCTCACTTCATCTCCTTAAGAACGGAGCTGGCGGTGCCAGCGAAATCGTAAGCGCGTTCGCCCTGGTCGGCCAGATCGATGCCGCCGACCTCCTGGGCCTCGGTGACGCGCCAGCCGATGGTCTTCTCCAGAGCGAAGGCGATGATGCCGGTGATGACCGCGGACCAGATGATGGCCACGAGCGCGACGACCAACTGCACGGCGAGCTGCCTCCAATCACCGCCTGCGAACAGGCCGGTGCCTTCGGCGAAGAAGCCGACGAGGATGGTGCCGAGGAAACCGCCGACGCCATGCACGCCGACGACATCGAGGGAATCATCATAACCAAGCTTGAACTTCAGACCGCAGGCGAAGCAGGTGGCGACGCCGACGATGGCACCCAGCACGATGGCCCACAGCGGGGAGACCACATCGGCGGCAGGGGTGATGGCGACCAGACCGGCGACGATACCGGAGGCGGCGCCCATGGCGGTGTAGTGTCCGGTGCGGATCTTCTCGGTGAAGCCCCAGGAGAGCATTGCGGCGGCGGAAGCGGCGGACGTGGAGACCCACGCGTAGCCGGCGGTGCCATTGGCCGCGAACGCGGAACCGGCGTTGAAGCCGAACCAGCCGAACCACAGCAGGAAGGCGCCGAGCATCACGAACGGAACGTTGTGCGGACGGAACGGCTGCGTGCCGAAGCCCTTGCGCTTGCCGATGATGAGCACGATGACCAGCGCGGCGACTGCGGCGTTGATGTGCACGACCGTGCCGCCTGCGAAATCATGGGCGGCGGCGCCGATGGCCTGGGAGATCGCACCGTCGGCGGACAGCAGGCCGCCGTTCCACACCATGTGGGCGAGCGGCGCGTAGTCGAAGGTGATCCACAGCGCGACGAAGATCATCCACGTGGAGTACTTGACGCGCTCGGCGATGGCGCCGCAGATCAACGCGACGGTGATCATCGCGAACGCGGCCTGGAACGCCACGTCCACGCTGACCGGATAGTGGTTGGAGTTCAACGACGCGGATGTGAACGTGCCGTTGTCGGCGACCATGGAATCCTTCAGCAGGAAGCCCGTGGCCGGATCGCCGAAGATGCCGCCGACAGACGTTCCGGCGTAGGAGATCGACCATCCCCACAGCACCCAGATGATCATGGTGACGGACAGCGCCGCGGCCTCCATGATCATCATGTTCAGCACGGCCTTCGCGCGGACCATGCCACCATAGAAGAACGCCACGCCCGGCGTCATGAGGAACACAAGGGATGCGCAGGTCAAAATCCACGCGGCATTTCCAGAATCAAGCTGGCCCATGTCACCCTCTCTTTCTTATCTTTCCGAATTCACAATTCCTAACTCCATCGTGTGGAGCTAACACCATGGTATGGAACGCCGCGCTCGTTTTGAAAACGTTACGAAGTGTTACGGCAACGTAACGCGATAGTGGTCCGCCACCTAGTAGAACACGGTAATTATTGCGATAAGAAAGCCATGACGCCAGAAAAGGCACATTGCCGAAACGGTTGCGGAATATCACGATATGGAACATGGACAATCAGCGGCGGCCGGCCGTCAGTCCCATATCGCGATTTTTGGAATTCATTCGATTCGGCCCGAAGCCAATTCGTCCGGTACATCCCATCGCGGGTCGTCACCGGATGCCCGAAGGCATCGTGACGACCCGCTTCCGGAATGGCCTTCAGTGTTTCAGTCCTTGATGCCGGCCACCTTCTTTTCGTAGGCGTCCTCATCAAGCTCGATCTTGCTCGGCGCGAAGTCGGCGTAGGCGCTGGCCAACGCGTGCTCCGGCAAATCAAGTCCCTCGATCTCCTCCTTGGCGGAAACACGCAGTCCAATGGTGTGCTTCAGCACCCAGAAGGTGATGAACATGGTGACGGTGGTCCACAGCGCCACACAGGCGACGCCCAGCAGCTCAATGCCGAACAGCTTGATGCCGCCGCCATAGAACAGGCCACCGTCCGTGGCGAACAGGCCGACCATCAGCGTGCCGCCCGCGCCGCAGCAGCCGTGGGCCGCGAAAGCGCCCACCGGGTCGTCGATCTTGAACTTCCTCTCGACGATTTCCGCCGCGAACACGTAGATGAACGCGGACAGCAGACCGATGAAGAACGCACCCACCGGATTGACCGCGTCGCAGCCCGCGGTGATGCCGATCAAGCCAGCCAGCGCGCCGTTGATGGTGATGCCGACATCAGGCTTGCCGTACTTGGCCCAAGCCAGGAACATGGCGGTCAATGCGCCGACCGAAGCGGCGAGGTTGGTGGTGATGAAGATGTTGCCCATGGAGTACCACGTGGCCTTGCCGTCCGCGGTGATCGTGGAGCCGGGGTTGAAGCCGAACCAGCCGATCCACAGCAGGAAGATGCCCAGGCAGGCGAGGGTCATGCTGTGGCCGGGGATGTCGCGCGGCTTGCCGTCCTTGTCGAACTTGCCGATACGGGGTCCAAGGAAAATGGCGCCAATCAACGCGGAAATGCCGCCGACCATGTGCACCACCGTGGAACCGGCGAAATCATGGAAGCCGAGCTGGGCGAGCCAGCCATTGGAATTCCAGCACCAATGGCCGGAAATCGGGTATACGACCGCGGAAATGATGGCGCTGTAAATCAGATACGAAGCGAACTTCGTACGTTCCGCCATTGCTCCGGAAACGATGGTGGCGCTGGTCGCGCAGAACACCGTCTGGAACATCAGGTACACGGGTGTGGGCACGAAGCTGTTGTACTGATAGGTGCCCATCACGAAGAAATCAGGGTGTCCGATGATGCCGCCGATGGACGGGCCGAACATCAGACCGAAACCGATGATCCAATACAGAACCGAACCGATGCAATAATCGGTCATGTTCTTCATGGCGATGTTTCCTGCATTCTTGGCACGGGTGAAGCCGGTTTCCAGCATGGCGAAACCGGCCTGCATCATGAATACCAGAACGGCGGTGACCAATGTCCAAATTACGTTTGTCGAAGACATGGTCGTCACTTCCTTCCTCTCTTAAGGCCAAACGCCGCATCCATGGCCGTCAGGCGGGCATCAGCTTGGTGCCGGTCGCGCCATATTGGAACGGGTTTGAATGTGAACCGTTGATTCGCATCATCGAATCGGTTTGTTTCCTTCCGACGCGGTTCAAGTAAGCTCGGCATTACCAAGTCATGACGAAAAACGATTACCCGTAATATGGGAAAAATACAGTGATGTTGTTTTCGGATGCCCGATTATATGGTTTGCGGCCCTGTTGCATTCACGGCTCACCGCCATGCAACGGCACGCATAGGTTCGTCGCCCCGCGCTACCGTCTTGCCCGTATTGTTGAGCGCGGAACAGGAGACATCGGCGGAAACCGATACGGATAAAGGAGAAGAACATGGCGACGTTCATCATTTCGCTGTGCGCCATTTTGATGCTGACCACGGTTTCCGGGCTGGCATGCCGGAAACTGCAGCTGCCGGAGGTCATCGGGCAGATCCTCGTCGGCATCATATGCGGTCCGGCATTGCTGAACGTGCTGCATATGAGCGATTCGCTGTCGCTGTTCAGCGATCTCGGCATCATCATCCTCATGTTCCTCGGCGGCGTCGGCTGCGACCTGCAATTGCTGAAAAAGTATTCGAAGGCCGCCATCATCATCGCGTGCATGGGCGTGGTGTTCCCCGTCGCGGTGATGGGCGGGGTGAGCCTGCTGTTCGGCTTCAAGCCGATTCCGGCCGCGTTCATCGGCGTGGTGTTCTCCGCCACGTCCGTGTCGATCTCCGTGGCCGTGCTCAAGGAGGCCGGCCTGCTGGATTCCCGCGAAGGCGTGTCGATTCTCGGCGCGGCCGTTGCGGACGACGTGATCGGCGTGATCCTGCTGTCGGTGATGAGCACGTTGGTGAACACCGGCAACGTGGACGTTATGGGACTTGGGCTGATTCTGCTCAAGCAGGTGCTGTTCTTCGTCGCCGCGGTGGTGGTGATCGTATGGGTGGCACCCGCGCTGATGACCTTGGCCGGCGTGCTCAAGGCGCCTTCCGGAATCGCGGTGATGGCGGTGATCATCTGCCTGGCGATGGCGTGGGCGTCGAATCTCGCCGGATTGAGCTACGCGGTGGGCGCGTTCTTCGCCGGCATCGCCGTCAGCAACAGCGATTACGCGGAGGAGGCCGACCGCTGCATCGAGCCGGTCGGCGACACGTTGTTCGTGCCGGTGTTCTTCGTCGGCATCGGATTGAACACGACCGCCGTGGATGATTCGCGCATGATCGTGTTCATCGCCATCATGACGGTGCTCGGCGTCGTCACGAAGGTCGTCGGCTGCGGATTGGGCGGCCGCATGGCCGGATTCGGCGGCGCTTCGTCGGTGATGATCGGCGCGGGCATGGTGCCGCGTGGCGAGATGGCGTTGATCACCGCGCAGATCGGATTCAGCGAGCATGTGCTCGGCAACGAATACTATTCGACGATCATCTTCATCATCTCTTTGGTGACGCTGGTCGCGCCGCTGCTGCTGAAGCTGACGATCCGCAAAGTGCCGGTGGCGGACACCGCGGCCGGTGCGACGGTCGCGCAATAACGCAAGATGCGAAAACCGCCGTTGCCGGATGACCGAGGGAATCCCGATTCCTGAATGTCCGGTTCCGAAGCATCGGACATTTGATTGTCTCGATAACGCGACAACGCCTCCCGGTGTCGGGAGGCGTTGTCGCTGCGGAATGGAGATGGACGTCAGGCGAGGATGCCGTCGACGAAGCCTTCCGGATCGAACGGCGCGAGGTCGTCCGGACCTTCGCCCAGGCCGACGAGCTTCACGGGCACGCCAAGCTCCTTCTGCACGGAGATCACGATGCCACCCTTGGCGGAACCATCGAGCTTCGAGAGCACGACGCCCGTGATGCCGATCGCCTCGGCGAACACCTTGGCCTGGGTCATGCCGTTCTGGCCGGTGGTGGCGTCGAGCACGAGCAGCACTTCGTCCACCGGCAGGTTCTTTTCGGTGACGCGGCGGATCTTGCCGAGCTCGTCCATCAGGTTGGACTTGTTCTGCAGACGGCCGGCGGTGTCGATGATGAGCACGTCGGCGTTCTCTTCCTTGGCCTTGGCGCTGGCTTCGAACGCGACGGAGGCCGGGTCTGCGCCGTCCTTGTCGGAACGCACGACCGGCACGCCCACCTTGTCGCCCCACGTCTCCAGCTGGTCGGCGGCCGCCGCGCGGAAGGTGTCGGCCGCGCCCATCATGACCTTCTTGCCATCGGCCACGAACAGACGGGCGAGCTTGCCCGCGGTGGTGGTCTTGCCGGTGCCGTTCACGCCGACCATGATGATGACGCTCGGTTTGTTCGCATTCTCCTTGTTGGCGTTGAGGCGGCGGTCGGTATCGGTGCCGACGAGCTTGAGCAGCTTGTCTTTGAGCGCCGCGCGCACTTCGGCCGGATCGGACTGGCCCGCGATGCGTGCGTCGTTGCGCAGCTCGTCCACCAGCTGTTCGCTGGCTTCCGCGCCCACATCGGCGAGCAGCAGGGTGTCTTCGACGTCCTCCCAGTCGGCTTCGGAGAGCTGATCTTTGGCGAGGATGTTGAACAGGGCCTTGCCGAACGGGTTGCCGGACTTGGACAGGCGCGCCTTGAGACGCTGCATGCGCGTGCCGGCGGCTTCCGGAGTCTCGACGGCCGGAGCCACGGTTTCGGCCGGCTTGGAAGGTTCGGCTACGGCAGGTTCGACTGGAGCCGGCTTGTTTCCCGTCGCCTCGGTTCCCGAGGGTGCGGTTCCAGCCGATTCGGTTTCCGAAGGTTCGGATGAAACCGCGGAAGTGGTGAATTCAGCGGTTTCCTCTGCGGCTGATTCGGCGGTTTCCTTGGTGCCCGCGGCGCTTTCGGCGGCGGCCCTTTCCGCGGCGAGACGGGCGTCGGCCTTCGCCTTCGCGGCTTCGGTGGACTTCGCCACGGCGGCCTTGCGGCTCTTGCCGAGCCACCATCCGCCGATCACCAAAACCGCCGCGATCGCAATGACGGCGACAATCGCAATAATCACATTCGTATCCATGATTCCAGCCTAAAAAGCGCAACGGACACGGCAGTCATACCTTCTTGACCATCCCGCGGATAGTCCAATGCCCACGGAATTCGACGCGCGGTCGCGCAATCCGACATCCCATATCCCCGGTCGCGCGGACGCGGAATCTTGCACTACGCAAAACCCTGGAATGCGACATGCTCATTCCATGCAAAGTTCCATAGCCGCGCAAAAACATGTTCACTGCGGTTCCATAATCGCCGATGCCCGATTCGGGAAGGTGGAATCGGACGTATCCACGGGGCGTGAAAAACTAGGCGGCATGGCCAGTACATCCAGAATGACGTCGTATCAGAGGCGCGAACAGCTCATCGAAATCGGTCGGTCGCTGTTCGCGGCCAAGGGATTCGAGGCGGTGAGCGTGGAGGAGATCGCAGCCACCGCCAAAGTCTCGAAGCCCATCGTATACGAGCATTTCGGGGGCAAGGAAGGCCTGTACGCCGTGGTGGTGGACCGCGAGATGCGCGCGCTCACCGACACCCTCATCAACGCGCTGTCCGATCCGCAGGCGCATCCGCGGCAGATCGTCGAACGCACCGCCCTCGCGCTGCTCACCTATGTCGAGGAGAACGCCGAGGGATTCCGCGTGCTCACCCGCGATTCGCCGAAAACCGATCCCGCGGGATCATTCAACTCGCTGCTCGGCGACATCTCCATCCGCGTCGAAGACATACTCACCGAGGCGTTCAAGCGGCAGCACCTGCCCGCCAAGGGCGTGCCGTACTACGCGCAGATGCTCATCGGCATGACCGTCTACACCTGCCAATACTGGGCCGACCAACGCAAAATCAGCAAGGAGCAGCTCGCCGCGCACATCGTGAATCTGGCATGGTACGGTCTGAGCCGCATGGAAGCCAAGCCGGAACTGCGCTTCGAGAGCGCGAAGGCCGTCAAACAGGCACGCCGGCAGGCGGAGCGCGAAGCCAAGGAAACCAAACATGAGGACGTGAGCAAGGAACACGAGATCAGGGAAATCGCGCGCCGCAACCAGAATGACCGGGATTCCGCGGAATCCGAAGGGCCTGCGGAGTCCGCGGAATCACAGGAATCCTGAAAACCGCGGGATCCAAAAATCCAAGAGTCTTAAAAACACGGGAATCCACGAAACCGAGGAACACGGGAAGTCGGGGAAAAACCAAGAAGACAGAGGAATACGGAAATCCAGAACCGAGGGATTCCAAAGAACACAGGAATCCAGAGAAACCAAGGAATCCGAGAAGTCCGGAAAACGGACTCCAAGGAAACCAGACAATAGGCAACCAGACAATCGAAGAAAACCGAAAACAACAACCGACATAACGGCCAACGAACCATAGGCAATCTGTCCGTAAGGGAAATATCAGGTGCAGATCGCGTTTTTCAGGGTATGAATCATCCAACATTCATTCCCCTCGCGCGAACATGGTGCTACGTTAGTTTCGTTATGCTTTTTGACCGTCGAGGCGACGCCCCAGCCGCACGGACCGATCCGAGGAACATTATGCAGGAGAAGAAGACGCTCACCTTCGTGGTACCCGCGTACAACATGACCGAATACCTGGAACGGTGCGTCATGTCGCTGATCGCGGCGAAGCGCAACGACGACATTGAGGTGCTGATCGTCGACGACGGATCATCCGACGACACGTTGAAGATGGCGAAGACGTTCGAGGAACGCTATCCGGGAATCGTGCGCGCGATCCATCAGGAGAACAAAGGGCACGGCGGCGCGGTCAACACCGGCATCGCGGCGGCGAGCGGCATGTACGTGAAGGTCGTGGACGCCGATGACTGGGTCGGCCCGGAATCGCTCGAACAGGTCATGGCCGAACTGCGCGAGGAGGCCGCGGGCGCCGACCCCATCGATATGCTCGTCACCAATTACGTGTACGACAAGGTCGGCAAGCGCAACAAGCACACCGTGAACTTCCGTCATGCGATGGAGCCCGGCAAGCGTCTGACGTGGGACGATCTGGGCCATTTCGGACTGACCGAATACATCCTCATGCACGCGCTGATCTACCGCACGGCCGTGGTGCGCGAATCGGGCATGAAGCTGCCGGAACACACGTTCTACGTCGATTTCATCTACGCGTACCAGCCGTTCCCGTGGGTGAAATCCCTGAAGTACCTGGATACGCCGTTCTACCACTATTTCATCGGCCGCGACGGGCAGAGCGTGCAGACCGATGTGATGATCCGCCGCGTGGACCAGCTGCGGCTTGTGAACCAGTGCATGGTGCGCGCCACGCCGGAACGCGGCACAGTGCCGGACGGCCTGTACCGCTACATGATCCATTTCCTGGCGATCGAAAGCTCCGTGGCGAGCGTATTCATGATTTTGTCGCGCGATCCGGAGAATTATGCGAAGAAGAAGGCCCTGTGGGCCGACATCAAGGCATATTCCCCGACGATCTACGCGGACGTGCACAAGAAGGCGATGTCGCGCGCGCTGAACCTGCACGGTTCCATCGGACGATTCGTGATCCGCAAGGGGTATTTCGTCGCCGAACACGTCGTCGGATTCAACTGATTCCGCCGATTCGTCGGTAACCCGTCGGTAATTTGATCTGTCGGTAATCCGATTGATTGGTAATCGGCACGGTCCATCTTCAGAAGGTCCGTCTTCGAAAGAACCGTTTCCGGAAAGACCATTTTGAGAAGGACTATCTTCGGAAGAACCGTCTTGGAAAGGACCGTCTTCGGGATAGTCCATGTTCGGGATGGCCGGTCTTCAGGTGGCCGATCTTCGATTAAGGGATAATCCGCAATCTGATTGGCCTGCGACCCGGTGGGACCATAATCCGATTGATTCGCAATCGGGACAATCCATGGTCGAGACGACC
>ERZ808252.793-NODE-793-length-27443-cov-3.484811_pt1 | contig 27443 bp, 27 predicted proteins | sample MGYA00521242_ERZ808252 | MGnify/ENA primary metagenome ERZ808252 (study PRJEB31516, sample SAMN03275581) | gut metagenome | biome: mammalia-associated habitat; material: feces | host: Papio cynocephalus | place: Kenya | collected 2012-08-07 ...
TGTCATTCCTTATACTTCTATATAGTTTTGTTAAATTTTTATGCGATTGCCATAATAGTATTTTTTTAGTATATAATTAGTATTATTTTAGTAAACTCATTAGTATTTAGTGCTTTTATTATTAAGAATTTTCTATCAAATATTCAATTAATTTTATATTTTTACTTTTGATTAAAAGATTTAAAATTTTAAAATACATTGTTGCCAAAAATTTAGATTTAAAATTTTTAGACAATAATCCACTTGCAATATTTTTGGTATCATCTATTGCTAAATATGAATCATAGCTATTTAATTTAGGAATATATTGAAGATATGCATGAAATGTATAAATATCTTTATATTCTATTGTACTATTTATTAATTTTTTTTCTAAATTTCTATTAGTATATTTACAATATTTTTTTAAACTTTTAGAAATAAATCTATATGTATATTTATTTCTAACATTTATTTTTTCTATTGGATTTTCATGATAATATTGATCGTGTATTCCTTTTGCACAAGCATAAAGTATTTCAATTGCAAGAGCTTGATCCTTAATATCGCCTTTACAAGTATTTCCTTTAAAGAAATTGTCTAAAAACAATTCTCTAGATAATTCATTATATCCTAAAAACTCTTTCTTTTCCTTTTCTGTATATAAATCTCCTAAATGTATTTCTTCAAAAGGTAATCCACCTATTATCGGATTTCTAAATATATAAATATCAAAATGCTCTAATCCGCCGACATTTTCTTCATTTGATGTTCTTTCACTTATTTCTTTTGATTGGTAACTATGAACTTGAATATTCATTAAATGTCCTATTTCAATATTTACTCTTTCATGTCTTATTCTACCATTTTGTTTATAAAAATCTCTTGTTTCAATCCATGCTCTACGTGATACACCATTATGTAAGAGATTTAGACTTGCAGTTGTAATTGTAAATCCAGAATTATTATAAAATGTTAACAATCCATGATAGTCTTTTTCTCCAAATTTATCAAATTTTGGATGTTCATTATTATAATAATAATCAGGAATTGTTTGTTTCTTAAAAATATTTTTATAATCATCAATAGTTATTGAATTAATTTCGTCATTAGGCGTATATACCTTTGAATATACGTCAGCACTTACAATTTTTTTATTTTCAGTTAAAACATCATTTATTTTTATAAAATCACTTAATAAATCTATAAAATGATAACCACTATGGAATAATTTGCCATATCCGTATTTATATGGATGATTTTCCTTTAATATATCGTGAGGCATTTCCCAATTACCATCTGAATGAAATATTTCAATATTTGTAATTGGAATTTGATATTTATAGACAGTATCTTCTAAAATTTTTTTAATTAATTCATATCCACGATGATATTGTCTTTGACACATAACCTTACATACTGCCGTTGATTCTGATGCCATTTTTAAAATGTCATAGTATTGTTTTCTCACTTTATTTATACTTTTCATACTGGTCATATTTTTATTTACAGTAATTGGTTTATCAGTTAATACATTTATATTATTTTTTAATGCAAATTCCAAATACATATAATGTGCTTTAGGCTCAGTTGAAATAATCATATGTGTAATTTCAAACAAATTGCATATTGCAATTAAGTTATTTGCTAAATCATTTGGTAGATGTTCATTATCTTTATATATATCTGGCACAGCAAAAATCTTTGTATCTTTAAAGCCATTTTTATCAAGATAATTTCTACTTGCTTTTTTATTTGACTCTAATTCTACAAGCAATGCTAAGTTTATTTTTTTCTTTTTAAAGTAATTCAAATGAATTCTTTTTGCATGTGGTCCCATTCCAACTAAACATACATTTTTCATATACCTTTTTCTCCCCTGATATATAAAGATTATAATGCATATTTTTTTATTTACATAATACAAAAAAAAAAAGCACTATGCAAAATTGCATAGCACTTATTCTTCACATTGACTAATATAGTTATTTAAAATTTCTAAATCTCTTTTCACAATAAATTTAGAATGATAAACACTTAATGGTCCATCATTTTTAGATGGTTTAACATCATTTAAACTTTTTGTTAATAATTTTTTTGCTAAAGTTGGATAAACCCACTCGATATAAGATCCATCTATTATTTCTTCAAATGTAAAACTTGGCTTACCTATCTTTAAAATTTTTGCTATATAAACATATGATACTTGTATGAAATTATCTAAAGATTTTTCTTCGTGAATTTCACCTATATATTTTATATTGCCTATTTCAGCCCCTATTTCCTCTTTTACCTCTCTAATAAATCCTTCCATTGGTGTTTCATTATCGTTTAATCCACCACCTACTAATTTATATAAATTAATATTTTTTTTGCAAAGTAAAGCAATTTTCCCTTCATCATTAATTACTATGCCTCTTGCAGAATATCTTATTTTGGGATTATTAAATTCAACTGGTTTTATATTAAAGTCTAAATCAGTAATCGTTTTCATCGTTATCTTTATTCTTTCATATTATTTACAATTTCAACAAAATGTTCAGCAATAGGATTTAAAGAATTTTTAGAATAAATTATTCCGATTGAATTTATTGGCATTTGATTTGCTAATTCAATCTCCTTTAAATCATATGTATTTATCTCGTCTTTAATAAAATAGCCAATATAGTCATTATCTTTTACAAAATCAGCCATCAATTTTGAATCTGGTAATTGAATATTTGGTGTTAATTTAACATTATTATTTTGTAAAACTTCATCCAACATTTGTCTTCTACGTGAACTTCCAGAAATTACTAATGAATAATTGTTTAAGTCACTTAATGTATGAAGACTATCTTTTATTATTTCGTAATATTTTTTTGAACAAGCAAAACAAGTCTTATAATATCCGATGGGTTGAATAACAAATTCTAACTTTTCACTAAAATTAATGTTTGGTAAATAATCTATTAATACATCAATCTTATGTTGTAGTAAAAATTCATTTAAATTAGTTGCACTATCCGTAAATACATTAACTTTTATTTCAGGATACAATTTATTAAATTTGCTAAGATATTTTGGCAGTGTAAAATCAGCAATATTTCTAGTAGTGCCAATAGTAAGAGTTACATCAAGATTTGATGCCAAATCTTTTGATGTAAAAGCATGGATGCTACTAAAAAATTGATTTAAATAATTGTACAATCTTTCCCCATCTAATGTTAATTCAAATCCTTTATTACTTGTATTCACAAGTTTTAAGTCAAGTAAATTTTCTAATTTACTAATGCTTCTTGTTAAACTAGATTGAGATATATTATGTTTTCTACTTGCTTCGGAATAACTTTTTTCTTTAGCAGTTAAATAAAAATCATTGTAATACAAAAAATTTTCTCGTAAATCATACAATTCATACATATTTCTTCCCCCATTAAATTTAACTTATACTACTATAATTAATTTAAAATGTCAAATTTAAAATTAATTATGTATGTTTTTTAATCTACGAAATTTTTATTTTTAATATGGACAAAAAATTTATTTTTCTAATAATTTAGTTAACTCGTTAAAATATTGTTCTTTTAAATACTCATTTTTTATATTATCAATACCTAATGTTCCATCATTATTAATATTTATTGTATTAATTAATTCATTACTTTCATCATAAAGTGATAAATTCCAATTATTTTTTTCAATATTTTTGCTATTTTCAATTGGTATTGTTCTTGATAACAATTCAGTTATTTTAGTTATATCTTTTTGATCACTAATAGTATTAACTTCTTTATTGTTATCATCTTTTACAACAATTTTTTTAGTTTTAATTAAATTTTCGATTAATTTAGGCTCTACGTATAATTCTGTACCCCAATCATTATTAATAACATCCGTACCTTTGTATTGATACAAAATATTGTATGTATAACACAATTTATTATCAACATAACTATAGTTAAGTAATGTCTTTTCTCCTGCAATAGTGTAATATTCTTCATAATCTTGGACAAAACCTTTTTCTTGTTTGTAATGGTTAATAAAATAATTATATCTATATAATACTTCATTTTCATTAATTGTTTTATCTAAATAAGCATAAGCGATTTTATCTATAACACCATTATTAATGGTAAAAGAAATATATTTATTAGTTGCAATAATATTATCGATATAATGTGAAAAAGTAATATAACCAAAAGATAAATCAGAAGACGGATAATGAATGGAATATTTCCATGAATTATCGATGGTAATATTAAATTTATCCTTAATAATTTCAACAATATCTTTAAGTTCTTCATTGTTGTTATATGTAATAGCTGGTACAGTTTCAACTACTTTATTTAAATCTATTTTATAGTTATAATCAATTTCTTTATATTCAATATCTGGAATATATATATTAACATCTTCCCAGTATTGAAGGTTTAATAATTTCTTGTAGTCTTCATTAGCCTTTTCATCTATAACTTCATATGATTTTGCTTGATTATCATTACCTTTATTGTCGTTATTATTTTCTTTTTTTAATTTATTTGCGACTAAAAATAAACTGCAAATAAATATAATAATTACTACAATAATAATCAAAATTTTCTTTTTCATATATTCCTCTTTTCTAGTATAGGATAACTATAATTTGTGTCATTTAATTATTTTAAGTGTAACATATATTATTATAAATTAAAATAGCCAAAATTATAAAAATATTGGCTACGTAAAAATATTGGCTATTAAATGTTATTTATAAATTTATTTCATATCCTTCAATTTCACTAAATGTATTATGATTTCCAACTGTTAATGATAAATTGTATTTTAATGTATTATCATTATAATCGTAGATGTATTTTTCGGTAACTTTTTCTATATCGTCATTAAAATTTTCTAAATTTATCACGTTATTTTTTAAAGAACTTTTTACATTTTTTAATTTTAGATTAGTAGCTTTATTTATTTTTTGTAATTTATCTTGCTCAAAAGAATTTATTTTTTTAATTAATTCATTTTCGTTAACATTATTAATTTTATTTATATTAATTTTTCTTACACCTGCAAGATTAATTCCTGTAATTTCATAATTATTTATATCTGCACTATATACTTTATTAGTTTCAATTTTTCCATCAATATAGTAATAGAAATTTAAAAATCCAAAACCTTCCTCTTCATTAACTAAGTTATATATAACTTTGTAATCATTAATATTAAATTGATTATCAAATGCTGATATCTCATCAATTACAGATTTAAAAATATCCTTATATTTGCTTAAATCATCCAAAACAATATTATTTAAACTTTTAAAATCAATATTGTCTATTTTTTTATCAGAAACTAATTGAAATAATTCATTTATATCCATTCTAACTTCATTATATGTTTCCATATCAATGTCTGGATTAATTAATTTAGTTTCATTATAAGATTCATCAACTGTTTCAAGTGAAAGTGATAAGGAATGTGTGTTTGTTGTTCCAATAGTTGTATTACCGTCTCCTACTATACTTACATACTTTGTTAGATCTTCGTTTGGATAATATGTTTTTGCTTGGTTAACTGCAGTACTGACAGAATTTCCTGCTCCCAAAGAATAATTATATTTTTTTAACCAATCTGGACCTTTATAAAATCTAGAAGTAATTGAATTTGTAAATCCTATTGCTACTTTGGCACCATTATTATAGGCTTTCTTTGTTATCGTATTTGAACCTTCGTTTGTTGAACATCCAGCAAAAGTTATAATATTGGTTGCGGCAAAACTACGATTACCAATACCTACTAATTTAAAGGTTTTGTTATTAAACTTTTGTGACACTTCATTGTATGGGTTTGTAGAATTTAAACTTAATCCAGTACGATATTCTGTAGAATCTTTTGCGGCTGTATATATTGAAGTGGGACCAGCATGTCCATTAATAAAGAAGACTCTTGAACCACCGACTTTTGTTCCGTTTAAATAAGAATACGTTGGATTATTTGTATAATATGAAGCAGTTAAAGTTGAATGTGGATAATATCCTTGTGCTGCATTAATAACATTTTGTGTAAAATCACTTTGAGTTGAATCTATTGTTGAAGCATATTTTGAACCTACACTGAACGCTGATGTAGATGCCAAAACGTTTGGAGTTGTTAATAGCATGGAAAGAAGTATTCCACCTATTAAATAATAATTTTTTTTCATTTTATTTCCTACTTTCTTTTTTATTTTATTTATACATCAAAATAAATTACTCACCTCCCGAATTTTGATATATTACGACTATTATCGATTACATTCTTTAATAGAACATAACCTTATGTCTTGATTCAAGTTTAATTTAGTTTTTTTAAAAAATAAAGATTAAAAAATGAAAAATGTCGAATTGTGAATGCTTTTCACTTTTTCTTGTACATTGTGAATGGTGTTCACATAATCAAATATCTTAAATAAACATTTATATGTGCATATCTATAATAAATTATACTTTATTAATTAACTTGTAAGCAATATTATTATCATGTCAAGAAGTTTTATTTATAATAATATAATAAATGCAGTATTTAAATTCCTATAAATTTACTATAAAACCTTTTAATTAAAATAAATTTATTTTTATTTTTTAAATATTGTTCAATAATTTTAGTATAAAAATATAAATATTCTTGATTTACTTGTTGAACAATTTCTAATTTTGATTTATTAGGAAATTCGATTTCTAATCTATCCATCCTTTTAGCATAATTATCAAAAAGTAAATAAATATTTTCATTAGTTCCTAACGATAATGATATATCTTTTAACAAATCAAATACTTTATTAATGTCCCAATTATTTAATTCATAATATGATTTATATTTAATTTTATAACTATAACTGGATGGGAATTTATCTTTAATTTGCTTATAAATAGTTAAGAAATTATGGCAAATGGCTATTTTCATGTTATCTTCAAATATTTTTTTGGAAGAATCAACATTTAGATCAACCTTTGTAAATAAAAACTGATAAGTTTGTTGTGTGCTTAATATAAGTTCTATAATATATTTTTTATTTTTCATGAATGGAAAATTTCTATAAAAATAATCAAAAAAATTAGTTAAATTATTTATAAATACATTTTCTGTTAGATTATTATTGTTTTCACATTTCATATATTATTTTTCCTTTTCTTAAAACTACGTATTACAATTATATATCTTTTTAAACCTATTTGCCAGACTTTTAAGGTTAAAATTTAATTTAATGGGAAAATTAATATAGGTGGAAGAAATATGATAGATAATAATTTAAAGTATGCAAGAGAAGAATTGGAAATGACACAAGAGGAACTAGGATTCGTATTTGGTGTTAGTAGAAAAACTATATCTGGTTGGGAAACTGCAAGTAATCCAATTCCTTTTAATAAACTAATCAAATTTTGTAATTTATATAATTTTTCTTTGGATTTCATTGTAGGATTTACTAGAAGGAATATTAAATATAATTCAAAAATTAAAACTAACAAAATACAAATAGGAAATAAATTGAAGGAATTAAGAAAAAGTCTAAAGCTATCACAATTAAAGTTTGCAGAAAATTGTGGGATTTCACAAACAACTTATAGTCATTATGAAACTGGTTTTAATTTAATAACTACCATGAATGCTTATGCTATTTGTAAAACTTATAATGTTTCTATGGATTGGTTAGTTGGTAGAACTAATAATTCAAAATTACAAAAATGAGAGTATGCTAATAAAATATATTCTCATTTTAATTTTATAATATATAGTTTTATTAATTTATCTTTCTAAATCATCTTCGAGCCAATTATATTCATTATCATTATTGCAATTATTTAACTTATTTATATTACTTATTATAGAACTTTTAAAATATCCAAATTTATTTTCTATTTCTTTACCATCTTCATCTTTAAAATCTCTTTTTACTACTTTTAGAACAATATAATTAGTTATTGTTATTAAATCACTAAATTCATTTCTATCTTCTATTAATTGTTCAAACAATTTATCATAATAAAAAACCTGTGAATCATCACAAGTTATATATTTATTTCTAATTAATTCTTCAGTAAGATAATGATGTTTTGAATCATTTAAAATTTTTTTATCATCTTTATCTATTTGTTTTTTAGTATTTTGTTTATTAGTATTTATTTGTATCGTTTTTTCCATATTTGGACTATCCAGATGTGGATTTTCCATATCTGGATTTATAACTTCTTTATTCAATTTAATGAAATGTGGGATTTCATATATTAAATAATTATATTCAAATAGTCCCTTATCATTTCTATATTTCTCTATTTCTAAATAATGTTGTTCCTGCAATTCTTTCAAAATAGATCTTATTCCATCTCTACTTTCCTTACTTATTGCTACCAAGCCATTTAGAGAATAGTCCCAATCTTCAGGTAGAGACAACATAAATGATAATAACCCTTTTGCCTTATAACTTAAACTTTTATCTCTCAAGTGATAATTTGACATAATTGTATAATCCTTTGTTTTTTCTATTTTAAATACTGACATTATTACCTCCTAAAAAAGCCAAATAATTGGCTTTAGTTATATATACAATTTATAATAATACTCCAAATTATAGGTTGACATAATGTTTCTTAATTTGTTTCCACGCCTATAACTTGCGACTGCTTTTTTGACACTGCCACATCATTAGCTGAAGCAATAATAATTGATTTAAGTAAATCTTCTACCTTTAAAGTCGTATTAGGATCTAAAAACACTTGTGATCCTCCCATACTAGAAGCATTATTGCTAATTATCACATCATCTGTTAAATTAAGTTCTCCTCTTTGAATAGCCTCTTCAATAAGAAGTATTGTCATAATTTTAGTCATCGAAGCCGGAGCCATTTTTTCATCCGCATTTTTTTCATAAAGTATTTTACCAGTTGAATATTCCATTAATATAGCACTTGGTGCATCAATAGTGAGTTCTTCAGCTTTTGGAAATAAAGGAACTAATAATATAAGCATTAATAATAATTTTTTCATACATCACCTATATAAATGTATTCTTTTAAAATTATTTTATTCTCTTACTTACCATCAAAAGGAATACTATCATTTTATCATTTAATCTTTTCCCTCTAACATAGCAGCATCCTCTAACATTGAAAACGATACAAATAAATTTCGATATCTAAATTTAGCTTCAATCATTGGTAATTTCTTTTGTTCTTCAGTTAATGGGTTAAAAATACAACCACAAACATTTCCTTTTTTAGCTATTGATTTAAATGATAAACATTCATTACATTTAACTACATCATAATAAGAACATTTTCCATCCAAATTAAACACTTTAAGAATAGAATGCACTTCAAATTTACAAATATGCCTAAATTCTTTATGTTTATCTTTATAAATTGTATCTCTTTCAATTAATTTTCTTAATTTTAAATTTCCCATAATAATTCTACTTTCTTTTGTTTTATCTTATTAATTCTTTTCATTATTATTAATAATAAAATGTTCTTTTAATTAATTTATTATTCATAAAAAAGGTTGCTTCATATACAATATTATCAAGAAGTAATAAGTTATATCTTTTTTATTTAAAGTAAACATATGTAAATTATTCTTTTAATCTTCTAAATAGTTCATATTAATAAACTAATCATTAATGTTATAAATCTAAACTATCTTTATTAAGTAAAAATTCATGAATACCAACAACTAATATTCCTTCTTCGGTAATCCAGTGCTTAATATTATCTTTAACAACAATAATTTTTTTAAAATTATCATTAATGTTCATAAATGGTCTTTCTTCTTGAATTGTTTTTTCTCTTGTGTCCAAATTTAATGTTGATTGAATATAATATCTTTTATTTCCTAAATTACAAACAAAATCTATTTCTAATTGTTTTCTACTTTTATTTTCATCTCTTATTTCAACAACACCTACATCAACGTTATATCCCCTAACAATTAGTTCATTATATATTATATTTTCCATTAAGTGATTTTCTTCCTGTTGTCTAAAATTTAATCTAGCATTTCTTAATCCAATATCTGAAAAATAATATTTTTGCGGTGTTTGAATATATTTTTTCTTTAACATCATATCTGTCTGATTTATTTACGATAAACGAATCTTCAATATATTTTAAATAAGTATTTACCGTATTAGATGATATTTTCTTTTCTCCATTACTAACAAATGTGTCATATATTTTTTTAGGATTAGTAAGTGATCCTACAGAAGATGCAAGCATATTAATAATTGAATCAAGTATATCTACTCTTTGAATCTTATTACGTTCAACAATATCTTTAATATAAGTTCTTTCAAACTCGTCCTTTAGATATTGTGACTTTTCTTCATCTGTTTTTTTAGATAAAATTAATGGTAATCCACCATATGTAATATATTCTTCCCAAGCATCATATCTATCGCCATTATAAGCACTTAAAAATTCATCAAATGAAAGTGGAAAAATTCGAACTTGATCTCCCCTGCCTCTAAATTCAGTAATTATATCTGATGATAAAAACTTAGAATTACTTCCCGTAACATATACATCTATATTTTTTTCATAAAGCAAACCATTTAATACAAATTCAAATCCTTCAACTAATTGAATTTCATCTACAATAACATAATACATATCATCATCTTTTATATTCGAAAATATATACTCATTTAATTTTTTTGCATCATGATATTTTTTATTTTCTTCTTTATCAAGAGCAAGTCTAATAATATGATCTTCTTTTACACCTGATTTTGTTAAGTAATTTACAAACAATTCATTTAATAAATAAGATTTACCACATCTTCTAATACCAGTCACTATTTTAATTAATCCATTTTCTTTTCTACTTATTAACCTATTTAAATAAATATCTCTTTTTATTTCTTTCATGCATGCCTCCATTGAGAATTTTTGCCACTTTTACCACTTTTTCTCAATGAAATATTAATTATCTAAACTATTTTCTTCTATTTTCCCCTATTAATTCTTTATTATTAGTTAAAAACTTAATTCTTTCCATTATTCGTCTAGCCTTAATTTTTTCTTCATCATTATTCTTAATAATAAAGTGTTCTTCTAATTCATTTAAATTTAAATTAGATGTAAAGAATGTACTCAACTTATTATCCATTCTATATTGCAAAATAGTACCTAATATTTCATCCCTATTCCATAAAGAAGTTGCTTCTGCCCCAATATCATCAAGAAGTAATAAATCACATTTTTTTATTTCATTAAGTCTATCATTAAAATCCTCGTTACCAAAACCTTCTTTTAAACTTCTAAGTAATTCAGGATAATAAACAATAATAGAACTGTATCCATCTTTAGCAAGTTCATTTAATAAAGCACTAACAATAAATGTTTTACCAGAACCAAAAGATCCACTTAAATATAATCCCTTTTGTTTACTATCTTTTTTATAATCTTTATAAAATTTAGTTATCCATTTAATTATTTCTAATCTTTCTTTACTAGATGGATCAATATCTTTAATTCTAGCCCTCTTAATTTCATAAGGTATTTCAAAAAACTTAGATTTAATCTCTTCTTTATCTTTTAAATCTTTCTTCATATATTTACAAGCTACATAATTAAAATCTATTGTGTTACCATTAACTTTAGGATAATAAACTAAACCATTACATTTATTCTTACATGACATTAAATTCTTACAATTTTTACAATTATTAAGTTCACTAACACTTCTTTCTAATTTAGAAGTATATTTATATGCTATATCATCTTTAATTTTTAGAGAAACTACTAACTTTTTAAAATCATCATCTTTTAAAGCTTCAATATAATCATGTTTCATCATCATCTCTAAATTATTATTTTTATAATTATCTATATTTAATTTATCCATTATTTAAACTCCTTAAGTAAAGCTTCTATTTCTTTCTTTTCTTCTTCACTTACCTTATTATCTTTTTGTTCATTATCAAACCAAACAGGTAATTTAACACTCTTATTTATTTCTTTTTTAGGTTTCTTTTTATATTCTCTTTTAGCCTGTTCCATTGCTGACTTTGCAGTCTTTATTCCTAGTCTAGTCCATTGCCCTGCAATTGCTTCTACATATGCCTTATTAAGCTTATTATCACTAATTTTTAAAACATAATCAATTAAAACATTTATAACAGCTGGTGGCATACTTAAATCTAACGCTAAAAACTCTAATAATTTTAAATCTCTAGGTGTTGGATTATTATTTTTATATTTACTCTTTAAGAAATCATAAGGAGTAGTATTTTCAAATATATAAACCATTTTTCCTGTATTAGATACATCCCCTTCAGGACTCTTTAAATACTCAGGCTGAGTTCTATAAATAATAGTAGGTAAACTTCCTCCATTATTATATTCATAATATTTTCTTACTTCTTTAATAAATAATTCTTTATTAATAAGTCCATTTTCATCAATAGTAAGTCTTAATATCTCTCCTACTTTTAAAGTATCTAAATTATATACAAAGGCAAGATTATTAATAAGTTCTTTAGATTTCTTATTAAATGCTCCACTACTAAGCACTTTATTAGGAATACTATCTTTTAAAGAATCAAAATCAATTAAATTATCTACTTTAGGTTTATTACTATTTTTATTCTTAATATCTTCATTATTAAACATAGAACCAACACTACTTTTAAATGTATCATTAAGTTTACATGATATATCTACATAATCATCATATTTAAGATTAACTTTTTTATATGATTTAACTAAATTATTGTATTCATTAACACCGATATTATTATATAGAACTATATTTAAAACAGGATGATTAAAGAATTCATAAGCACTTATTGGTGAATATAATTCATATATATAATAATTTATGTTATCTCCATTTTTATAATATGTTTTAATTAATCCGACTGCTTCTAAAGCATTTCTTGCTTCTTTTATTTCTTTTAAGCCACTTTTTAAAAATGTCATTAAATGATGATGATTATAACTAGTACTTGCCGTTAGTGTTCTATCTAAATCACTCCATAATGTTAAATATAAACTTATTGGTAACGATCCTATAATAGGCTCATATAAATTAATTAAATTTACTTTATCGTTATCTGTTAATATTGTTTTATTAACTACTACATAATTATCTGCTGGTAATAAATTTGCATCATTCATATATATTAGCCTTCTTTCAACATCTATTTTATTATTTAAATCAATCAAAAGCAAGACAATGTTTAAAATAAGCATATACTTTACTCTTAACTATTTTAAAATAAAATGTTATGATTAGTTTAATTGGAGGATGTAATGAAATTAGATGTAATAATTCCTTGTTATAATGAAGAAGGAAATATATTTTTATTAAATAATAAATTGAAAGATATTTTAAAAGATATTAATTATAAGTTAATTTATATTAATGATGGTTCTCAAGATAAAACTTATGAAAAATTAGAAACTATATATAATCAAGATAAAGAACATATTAAAGTTATTAACTTTAGTCGTAACTTTGGTAAGGATGCAGCTATATTTGCGGGAATGAAATATAGTAATGCGAAATATTGTGCTATTATTGATAGTGATATGCAACAAAATCCTAAATATTTAATTAAAATGTTAAATTTTCTAGAAGAAAATCCTGATTATGATCAGGTAGCTATGATTAATAAAGAAAGATCTAATGATAATTTCTTTGTTAAATCTTTAAAAAAATTATTTTATAAATTTATTAATTTAATTAGTGATACTAAATTTAAAGAAGATGCATCAGACTTTAGAATGTTTAGTAAAAGTGCTAAAGAAGCTATTCTAAACTTAGGTGAAATAAATAGATTTTCTAAAGGAATCTTCTCATGGATAGGTTTTAAAACTAAATATTTAGAATATAAAGTGGAAAAAAGATATTCAGGTAAATCTAATTTTAATTTAACTAATTCTTTTAAATATGCTTTTAATGGTATTATTAACTTTAGTACTAAGCCTTTAAGAATGGCAACAATTACTGGATTACTAACTTCTTCTATATCATTTATTTATTTTATTATAATGTTATTAGAGACTTTAATTAAGGGAAATGATGTTCCTGGTTATCCATCTATTATATGTTTAATTTTAATATTAGGTGGTATTAATCTTCTTGCTATAGGTATAGTTGGAGAATACATATCTAAAATATATTTAGAAATTAAAAAAAGACCTATATATATTACTAAGAATACATTAGGTTTTGATGAAGATGTTTTATAGCATCTTTTTTATTTACTTATTTTTTAATTCGTTTACATAATTAATTCTTTTATTTATTTGATCTATTATTTTATTAATTCTTTCCTTAGACATAAATGGGTTTTTAGATAATATTTCTCTCACTTCATTAGTAAATCCTTCTAGCATGTTAATATCAAAGAAACTAAAATCTTTAACTAAATTAATTTGCATATTTTCATATTCTTCAAATGGCTTAGTTAAAAAGAATTCTCCAACATACATATCATTTTCGTCATACCATAATGAACAACCATTATCAAATATTGGTGCAACTTTTATAAAATCTAAAGAATTTACATCTCTAATTACTCCAAAATTATTAAAATGTCTATCTTTATTAGCTAAAAGATAATCACAAACTATCATTTTATCAACTAATTTTCTAGCATCTTTTATTTTAAGTTCTTCTAAACATCTTATATAATGATCGTATTTATTCTCATTTTCTTTATATTCAAAATTATCATTAATTTTCCAAGCGGGTACTAATTCAGTATCCTTGTTAATAAAATTTTCACATACTGATATAGCATTATTATTTTCATAAATTATTTCATATTTAACATATTCATCATCATTTAATAATCTTTCGTACAATTTGGTAGCTATTAATTCATTGTATGGCTCTTGATTTAATATTTTACTGCCTGCTTTAAGCAAATATCTTTTTCCATTAATAATCTTCCATCTTTTACTATAATTACCATTACTTGTCATGTCCGGTGTATTTAAATTTAACTTCATAGGAGGTGTTTTACCACCATTAAATAATATTTTTCCAATATCCTCAGAAAATTCATTATCAAAGAAATTAATGTTTTCCCACAATATATTATCATTAGGCCTTTTAATCCAGTATTGATCAGATAATGATAAACAATATGCTTTAGCATCTAATAAATCAAAATTATCATCAGAAATTATTTCTTTTAATCCGTTTCTCGATGCCGGTATTTGTCTATTTTTCCACCATTTATTAAACTCATTCTTATTTACTATTCCATCTTTAACTAATCCAAAAGGCGCATATTTTAAATTATTAGAATAATTATAATCAAATTTTACAATTAAATGTTCTTCTTCATCATACCAAAAATCAAAAACTTGCGTTTTTTTATTCATTAGAGTATACTCTTCCATAATTGTTCCTCATTTCATCATAATTATTATATCAAAAAATCAAAAAAACTTATATACTCTAAAATGAATATATAAGGCTTTTAAACGTTTTAAATTATATACTTAATTCTTTTTATTTAGATAATCTTCATCAATATTAATATCATCAGTTAAACTAGAATTATCTTCTTCATAATCATCATAGTCATCTAAAACATTAATTTTAACTTTAATATCTCCAACTATTTCTACTCCTAATTCTTTTTCAACAGTAAGTTTTAAAGTATTATCTTCAACATTAACATTACTTGCACTTGGAGCAGTTAAACTTCTTACAATAATCTCATTACCATCTGTTAATTTATCTTTTAAATTAACATTTATTATATCACTATAATTAAATGTTCTTGCTATAACATTTGTCTTTGTATTATTATCATAAGAATACCATACATTAACATCATATGATCCATTTACAGCCACTTTTCCATTGGAATTATAGCCTTTGAATGTATGATTAATCACCCAACAGCCAAGCACATTACTAATATCTTCTTCTACTAAAATACTATATTCATCTTTACATATTTTTTTACTTTTACCAATAACTGCTTTAGTAACTATCTCTTTATAATTATTATTCATCCTATCACTCCCTAATTTAACTTATGCATAATAGGCATAAAAAGTGATAATAACCCAAAAAGAAAACAACATAGTTTCCTACATTGTTCTATCTACTATACCAATAAGTATATTTATTTGGTAAATTAAGTGTCTTTTTAGCATCAAATAAATTACTAATCCAAGTACTGTATGAACTATATGTTGATCCATACCATCCATAACCTAGCATGAAATGTAAGTGAGCACCAGTTGAACAACTTTCCCAGCTTTGAGTTCTTTTACCGCCACCAACATAACCTATTATAGTTTTACTTGTAACCTTATCGCCAACTTTAACGTTTATATCTAATAAATGCATGTAACCTGACGTATATTTTTGCCCATTAATTGTATGATAAATATAAACTTGTCTACCTCCACATATCTTTTTACTAGTATTATCAATAATCATGCCAACTACACCATTGGCAGTAGCATAAACATTAGTTCCTTCTGCATTACCACCAATATCAGTACCACTATGAAATTTATAACTTCCCCTAATCGGGTCAATACGATATCCAAAATAACTTGTAATAGTTCCTTTAATTAAAGGTTTTCTGAACATTGTATCACCTTTAACAGAAACACATTCATTTAAATCTTGACTATCTTTGCAACCTAATCCTTCATAATATTTAATTAAAGAATTAATTCCATCTATTTGTTCCTGAATATCCATTGTTATATCACTAATTTTTTCCAAATCAGTTCCAAGTGAATCAATACTGCTTTCAAGAGATGCTATTTTCTTATTAAGTTCTTCTTCTTGTTTAGCTAAATCAACTTGTAATTGTTCATTATAAGTAACCTTTTCTTCCCAAGACTGAATTTGACTATTATTATAACCTAAAATTTGATTAACAACTTCATAACGATATACTAAATCAGCATAACTTTCAGCTTCAAAAATATATTCTAAATAAATATTATCGCCTTGTAATAACTCATAAGAATTAATTAATTTCTTAATGCTTTCCTTAGTACTAGCTATATCTTTATTTAATTCTTCAATTTCTTTTTTAGCGTTTTCGATTCTTTCTCTATTTTGAGTTATCTCATTTTGTGATGTATAAATATTATTTCTTGCACTTTCTATCTCATTTTTAGTTCTTTTCTTTTCATTTTCTTGATTAGCTTTCTTATTTTTTAAAGTTGCAAGTTCACTTTTTAATTCTCCTAGTGTTCTTGCATTAGTAGCAAACACATTTGGAATAAATAATATAAAAGTTAATAACAAAACAACAAACTTTTTCATATCGTTAAATACTTTCTAACAGCTTTAACTGATGAGAACGCTCCAATTACAGTTCCAATCAATATTAATAACAATGATACTTTATAAACTACTTCTCCTGGACTAACTAAAGTAAGAATATTCATTATGTTTGATAAATTAACTGTATTTAAAGCATTATAAGCATAACTATATCCAAATATAGTAATAAGAACAGGAACTATACTACCAATAAATCCAATAAAGAATCCCTCAATAAAGAAAGGTAATTTAATTACTATATTGCTTGTTCCAACTAATCTCATAATATCTATTTCTCTCTTTCTAGAGAAAATAGTTATCTTAATTGTATTATTTATTAAGAATGCTGTAACTAAAATAAGTCCAATAACTAAGCCAATTGTTACTTTTTTAACTGCTTCAAAAACTTTAATTAAATCATTAACAGTTGTTTCTCCATATTTAACTAAGGATACTTTTTCTAAATTCTTAATAGTTGTAGCTGTCTCATTTATATCTTTAACATTTTTTACATCAACTATAAATGAATCTTGTAAAGGATTTTCTCCTTCTTCCCAAGTACTTATTATTTTATTAAATGTATCATTTTCATTAGCCATACTATTTTTAATATCTTCCTTAGATTTAAATGTTACACTTTTAATATTATCAATATTTTGTAAATCTTCTTTAGTTTTATTAAGTTCGTCACTTGTAATATCTTTATCCATAAATATAACGATTGTTAATTCATCTTCGATATTCTTAGTTATGTTATTAATGTTATAGGAAAGTAACATTCCAATAGATACTAATATTAAGGTTATAATAGAACAAGTAATAGATGCCATACTTAAACTAAAATTACGTAATATACTTTTACCAGCATTTTGAATGCTTCTTAAAATAATTCTAAATATCTTCATTTACTTTATATCTTCCTTTCGCATAATCTCCACTAATTAAGCCATTCTTAATTACGATTACTCTTTTTTTCATTCTATTAACTATATCTTGATCATGGGTTGCCATGACAACAGTTGTTCCTGTTTCTTTATTTATTTTATCAATAACTTCCATTATTTCTTTACTAGTTTCAGGATCTAAGTTTCCTGTTGGTTCATCACAAATTAATAATTTAGGTTTATTAACGATTGCTCTAGCGATACATACTCTTTGTTGTTCACCACCTGATAATTCATAAGGAAATGATCTTGTCTTATTTGATAGTCCTACTTGTTCTAAAGCGGCAAGTACCATTGGTCTTATTTCTTTGGAACTAAGTCCATAGCTCTCTAACGGATAGGCAACATTTTCATAGACAGTTAATTTAGGAAGTAACTTATAATCTTGGAAAACAATACCTATTTTTCTTCTTAATTTATAAATTTTACTATTTCTTAATTTAGCAACGTTTACTCCGCCAACAGTTACATTTCCTTTACTTGGTTTTTCTTCACGATAAAGTAATTTAATTAAAGTTGATTTACCAGATGCAGTTTGACCAATTATAAAGCAAAAATCCCCTTTTTTTATTTTTAAATTCACTCCAGCAAGTCCTGTTACACCATTTTTATATATTTTATATACATCTTTAAGTTCTATAAATTCCATCAAAACATCTCTACTTTCTATAGTAAACAATTAAATTATACCATATATTGACAATTTTTGCGTACCAATTTATGGAAGTTTACATTTTATATAACTCAAAAAAGGCTTATTGTTTAAAGCCTTTTATATATTAATCTTTATTTATTTTTTGGAACAATTTTTTCTAATCCACCCATATATGGTTGTAATACTTTTGGAATATTAATACTTCCATCTTCATTATAGTTATTTTCTACAACTGCAATTAATCCACGTGGTGTTGCTAAAACTGTGTTGTTAAGTGTATGTAAATAATAATTTCCATTGTCACCTTTAACACGAATTCCTAATCTTCTTGCTTGAGCATTTCCTAAATTAGAACAAGAACCAACTTCAAAATATTTCTTTTGTCTAGGACTCCATGCTTCAATATCACATGATTTAACTTTTAAATCTGCTAAATCTCCAGAACAACATTCAAGTTGTCTTACTGGAACGTCCATATTTCTAAATACTTCAACGGTATATTTCCACATTTTATTATATTCTTCCATAGATTTTTCTGGTTCACATAACACGATCATTTCTTGTTTTTCAAATTGATGAACTCGGTATAATCCTCTTTCTTCTAATCCATGAGAACCACCTTCTTTTCTAAAGCAAGGTGAATAACTTGTCATTCTAATTGGTAATTCATCTTTTTTAACCATTTGGCCTTTAAATCTACCTATCATTGAATGTTCAGAAGTACCTATTAAATATAGATCTTCTCCTTCAATTTTATACATCATTGCTTCCATTTCTGGAAAAGACATAACTCCTGTAACAACATCAGCATGAATCATAAATGGTGGAATTGCATAAGTAAATCCTTTATTAATCATATAATCTCTAGCATAAGCAATCATCGCTTCATGTAGTCTTGCTATATCTCCTAACAAATAGTAAAATCCTTCTCCACTTGTTCTTCCTGCTGCTTCTTTATCCATACCACCTACAGCGGTAATTATATCAGCATGATAAGGAATCTCGTAACTAGGGACAACAGGCTCCCCAAATCTTTCAACCTCAATATTTTCACTATCATCCTTACCAATTGGAACTGATGCATCAATAATATTAGGAATAACCATCATTTTTTCTTTAATAAGATTATTCTTCTTTTCTTCAGATATCTCTAATATTTTAATTTGAGCATCCATATCTGCTATTTTCTTTTTAACTTCTTCAGCCTCATCTTTTTTACCATCTTTTAAAAGAGCTCCAATACTTTTAGATAAATTATTTTTTTCACTTCTTAAATTATCGCCTTTAAGTTTAGCCTCTCTAGCTTCTTTATCAAGTTCAAAAACTTCATCAACTAAACCAAGTTTTTCATCTTGAAATTTCTTTTTTATATTTTCTTTTACTAATTCACGATTTTCTCTAATTAATTTTATATCAATCATGATTTTATCTCCCTCCTCATTAAAGTTTTACTCAAGCTTTATAATCAAATTTTAGCATATATTTTATTTTTATTCAAAAATTATTTAAATAATTCATTATATACTTCATTAAAATTACTTACATACCTCAATTTAACATTCTCAAGTATCTCAATAGGAATTAAATCTTCATCTACTTTGTTTTGTAAAGGCAAATAAATTATATTTAATTTATTATTATATGCTGTAATTATTTTATCTTTTAATCTATTTACTCTTAATATTTGACCATATAAATCTACGGCACCTATAAAACAAATATTATTATTAATTTTTTTACCAGATACTGTGCTCATTATAGAAGCAGCAATTCCCAGTCCCCCAGAAAATCCATCTAATTCATATTTATTAACATTAAAATTTAAATGAATATTATCTTCTGATTTTAAATATTTATTATTTTTTAAATAACTTATAACCATTAATATAGAACTATTTAAATTTTTTCCTACATTACCAGTAACAATCATTTTATCATTAATTATTGAAGATACTTTAACACATGCACCTCCATAACCACTAACTCCAACGATGTTTGCCTCACCCACATGTAAATTATTATCAACCAAATTATTAATAGGTCTTCCTAATATTTCATTAAAATTAGGTTCTTTCTTTATTCCATTAATTAACATATATCTTATTATTTTATCTAATAATCTTTCTAATTCTCTAATACCAGGATCACATATATAACTATTAATTAGTTCTAATATTTCTTCTTTAGTTATATTTATCTTTTTAATGTTATACTTATGACATATCTTGGGAATTAAATAATTTATAGCAATATTTTGTTTATCATAAGGAGTATAATTATCAATATATATTATTTCTAATCTATCTTTTAATACTGGATTAATATTATTTACATCATTAGCAGTTAATATAAATAGTACATTAGTTAAATCAAAAGGTTCTTCGATGTAATTATCCGTAAATGATTTATTTAAATTATTATCTAAAATATCTAATAAGGTACTAGAAGGATCTCCTTTATAATCTTTAACTATTTTATCTACTTCATCTATTAAAATAACGGGATTATTCGTATTACACTTAATAATAGCCTCCATTATTTTACCAGGAGATGCACCTAAATATGTTCTTTTATGTCCAATAAGTTCAGATGAATCATTCATTCCTCCAACACTTATTTTATAAAATTTTCTTTTTAATGCTCCAGCAATTGATGATGCAATTGTACTCTTACCAACACCTGGTGATCCAACTAAACATATTATTGGATTTTCTAGTTTTGGATTTTTTCCCTTAAAATAAGCATATTCTTTAATTCTAGTTTTAATACTTTCCATTTTATAATGGGTATTATCTAAATATTCACTTATTTTCTTTAAATTAGTTTCTTCCTTACTTGCCTTATTAAAAGGTAAATTAATTAAAGTATCTAAATATGATCTTATAACACTTATTTCAGGATTATTAGCCGGAGTATATTCATACTTTTTAAGTTCACTTAACAACTTATTTCTAATCTCGTCACTAACATTTAATGAATTAATTTTATCTAGATATTCACTTATTTCAGTATCTTTACTATTTTTAACGCCTAATTCTTCATTTAACTTATCAATTTTATTTTTAATAATAAATTCTTTTTGTTCTTTTTCTAATCCACTTCTTATTTCATTATCAATTTTATGATCTAATGAAAGTATTTCTAATTCAACACTTATATCTTTAACAAGCATTTTAGCTCTTTCTACTTCATTAAATTCATTCATATAGGCTATTTTTTTATCTATTGGAAATTTCAAAAAATTAACTATTATATCTGTTAATTCATCTAACGATAATTTATCATTTATTTTAGCTAGTATACTATTAGATACTTCAGTAGATGATGTAATATATTGTTTTAATAAACTAATTAATTTTTTCTTTAAAGCAATACTTTCAACTGATTCTCCATTATCAATATAAATCATTTTAACGTTACCTATTAATATTGATTTATTATATCGATAATTAGAATATTCATTTATTTTAACTCTATTTAATCCTTTTAATACTACTCTATAATTTTTATTAGGTAAAACGACACAAGATTTAACTAAACAAAGAACTCCTACATTAGGTAAATCTGATACTCCAAGCGATTCTTCTTTAGTCTCATTAGGTAAAATAACAACTACTTTTTTGTCATATTTATTTTGAGATACTTCTATAATTTTTTGTGATAACTCATTATTTAGTTCTAAACGTACTTCGGCAGTTGGTAAAATAGATAACTTCTTAAGTAACAATATCGGTAAGTTTTTATCCACTTTTGCACCTCCTGAATATGTAATTTATTATAGCATAATATTTTTTTTCGTAAATAGTTTTTAAGTGATTTTTTAAATTTAATATATTCATATTTAATCAAAATAAAAATAGGACCTTTTGTCCTACTTAACACTATAAAAATTTATATCATCTTTATTTAATTTGATATTTAAATCATTAACATATAACTTAGCAAGTATATCACCTTTTTTAACAGAATCACCTGATTGTTTTAATAATTTAATACCAACACTATAATCAATTTTAGAATCTTTAGTTATTCTACCAGCTCCTAATTTAACTGATAACTCTCCAACTTTTAAAGCATTAATATGACTAATTATTCCATCTTGATTAGATTTAATTAAGATAACTTTATCGCTAATCTTTAATTTAGATAAATCTCCACCTTGACTAGATATCCATGTTTTAAACATTTCATAAGCTTTATTATTATCTAGCACTTCACTTGCACGATTATATGCTTCTTCATAAGAAATATTTAAATACATACTTGCTAGATTTCCGACTACTTCTAAAGAAGTTTCTCTTAGTTTATTTTTTTCTCCTTTTAAAACATTTATGGCTTCTTCTACTTCTAAGGCATTACCTATACAAGTTGATAATGGTTCATTCATATCGGAAATAATTGTCTTAACTTCTCTATTAAATCTCTTACCTATCTCTATTAAATAATTTGATAAAACTACAGCATCTTTTTTAGTTTTAACTAAAGCACCACTTCCCCATTTAACATCAATTAAAATATAATCGGCTCCACAAGCAATTTTTTTACTCATAATACTTGAGGCAATAAGAGGGATACTTTCAGTTGTTCCAGAGACATCACGTAACGCATAAATTACTTTATCTAGTGGAACTAAATCATTAGTTTGAGCACCTACTACAACTCCAATTTTTTCTAAATTATTGTAATAATCTTCTTTAGTTAAATTAACATTAAATCCCGGAATAGATTCCAACTTATCAATAGTTCCTCCAGTTATTCCTAGTCCTCTACCACTCATTTTAACTACCGGAATATTTAATGCACCAAGTACGGGAATAGCCACTAATGTTACGGTATCGCCTATTCCACCAGTTGAATGTTTATCACAAACCTTTTTATCAAATTTAAATGTCTCTCCACTATCAATAAATATTTTAGTTAAGTCAAATGTTTCTTCAAAAGTAAGTCCATTAATAACAATTGCCATTAGTAATGAAGTCATTTGATAATCTGGTATTTCTTTATTTAAATAACCATTAAAAGCATAACTTAGTTCTTCATGAGTTAAAACTTCTTTATTTTTCTTTTTAGTTATAATATCTAACATATTCATTATAAACCACTCTCTATTCTATAAATATTATAAATTAGATTAAAAAAAAAAGAAAGATTAATTTCTTTCTTTAACTTTAAATTCTTTAACCATTTCGTCAAGGAAGTTAAGTTTAGCTCTTCTAACCATTCCTTTTTTAACAACTGTAATTTTGTCAATTAATGGTGAATTAACAGCAAATGTTCTTTTAACAACAACGCTTCCTGATTTCTTTCTAACAGTAAATCTTTTAGAAACTGATCCACCTTGAATGCTTGTTACAATTCCTTCGAATGCTTGAATTCTTTCTTTTTTACCTTCTTTAATCCATAAATCAACTCTAACGATATCTCCAACTCTAAATTCAGGAGTATTAGGTTTGATTTGTTTAGCATTAATCTTATCGATTAAGTTCATAAAGCACGTCCTTTCATAATATATTTCACTGATAATCATATATAAATATAGCGGATTATAGGAGCTTTTACATCAAAAAGCATTTTGATTATATCAAAAGAATACCTAAATTACAAGGTTTAATTTAGGTTTTTTCACTATTTTGTTTTAATAAATACAGTATCTATTAATGCAATAATATTACTTTCAGTTGATACTCTCGTAAAAACTATTTAATATTTCTAGTAATACTGAAGTTGTTGCATTATAAATTTTATAAATCTAAATTATTAATGTATTCAATAAAATATAAAGGAATATTAATTATTTTTCCGTTTTTACATAAATTATTTAAAGAAAATCTAAATGAAATTTCATTGTCATTATTAGCATTATATTTTGTTAAACTATTATTATTTGTGCTTTTATCTGATTTTACTTCTATTGGGATTATTTTATTATTTCTTTGAATAACAAAATCGATTTCATTTCGATCAAACGTATAATAATTAGGTGCTTCTTCTTGTAAATAATTTAATACATTAGCAACATAATTTTCGGTAAATGAGCCCTTAAACTCTTCAAATAATTTATTTCCTTCAATAATAATACTACTATTTAAATTAGACATTCTTCTTAATAATCCTACATCGTTCATATATATTTTAAATGAAGATAGATCATTATAAGCTTTTAATGGAAAGTCGCATTTAGTTACTGAATAGCACTTAGTTACTAAACTAGCATTATTAAGCAAATTTAAAGCATTTTCATATTCTCTTGCACGTGCTCCTTCTTTTACCACTTGATAAACAAATTTTTTATTTTCTCTTGCTAATTGAGATGGGATACTGTTCCAAATTAAGGATATTTTATTTGCTTCATTAATATTCGTATGTTTTGAAAAATCACTTTCATAAGCATCAAGTATATTTTTTTGAATTTTACTTACTTTTTCAATATCTTTATCATTAACCCAACTATTTACTGCTTCTGGCATACCTCCAACAATATAATATACTTTTAATTTTTCAATAAGTTCGTCAGTAAATATTTTGGGTATTTCTTTTATTTCTTTTGTCTTTTTCATAACTTCTACTAAATTTTCTGAATTATCTGCTATTAAAAACTCACTAAAAGTCATTGGATATAGATTTAGAAAATCTACTTTGCCGACTGGAAATGATGTTTTAGATAATCTAATTCCAAGCAGTGATCCTGCACATGCAATATGATATTCTCCGGCTTCCTCACAAAAATATTTTAAAGAATTTAAGGCATTTGGGCATTCTTGAATTTCATCAAAAATTATTAATGTTGTACTAGGATTTATTTTTTTACCGTTAACAAGAGATAATTGCTCTATTATTCGTTTAGGATCTTTAGTATTTCCAAATAATTCAGCCAATCCTTCATCATGATCAAAATTAAAATATGCAACATCATTATAATTTTCTTTTCCAAATTCTTTTAAAATATATGTTTTCCCTACTTGTCTTGCACCTTTTAAAATTAAAGGTTTTCTATCTTTACTATTTTTCCAATTTATTAACTTTTCTATTATAAATCTCTTCACAATATCAACTCCTCAATAACATATTATCACACTTTTGCAAGAAATATTTACATTTTTATCACACTTTTGTGTATATTTACGTTAAAATTATCACACTTTTGTAAATTTAAGATAAAAAACCATACTATAGTATTTTCTTAATTACAAAACACTACTTCATTATTTTCATATTTTAAACATTTATCTTTACTAACTTCTTCTTTTGTTACAGGATCAACTAAAACACCAACGTAACCTTTACTTGCTAAATCTCCTAAGGTTATCTCGCCTTCACAGTTTTTCTCTAAAAAACATTTTTTAGCTGATTCTTTAATTTCATTATTAAGAACTAAGTATAATCTATCAACGTGGTTTTGATAAACTTTAACTGCTCCAATAATAAATAAACCAATTAAAACAATTATGATTATTAAACCTTTTTTATTTATCGCCATAATAATCCTTAATAAATTGTTCTCTAAATTCCAACATACGATCTTCTTTTATTGCTTCTCTCATTTCTTTAGTTAAATTAACTAGGTAATTAATATTGTGAATAGATAAAAGTCTAGCTCCAAATGTTTCATCACAATTAATTAAATGTTTAATATAGGCTTTAGTATAATGCTTACAAGCATAACAATTACATTCACTACTAATTGGAGTAAAATCTTCTTTATATTTAGCGTTTTTAATATTTATTTTGCCATATTTTGTTAAGGCATGACCATGTCTTGCTAGTCTGGTTGGAGAAACACAGTCAAAGATATCAATACCACGGATAACATTTTCAACTAAATCGATTGGATCACCAACACCCATTAAATATCTAACCTTATTTTCTGGTAAATATTTGGTACTCATTTCAACCATTTTATACATTGTTGGTTTGTCTTCACCTACACTTGTACCACCAATTGAATAGCCATCGAAATCCATTTTGGTTAGTTCTTCGGCACAATGTTTACGTAATTCTTCATATTCGCCACCTTGAACTATTCCAAATAAGCTTTGTCTTTCATTATTAAAAACATCTTTTCCTCTTTTAGCCCATCTAAGAGTTCTTTCAACACTTTGCCTGCAATAATCATAGGTTGCAGGATAACCAATACATTCATCAAAACTCATAGCAATATCACTATCTAATTTATTTTGAATTTCAATTGATTTTTCAGGAGTTAAAAGTAAAGCATCTCCATTATATTGATTTTTAAACTTAACTCCTTCTTCTGTTATATCTTTTCTTTTAGCTAAACTAAATACTTGAAAACCACCTGAATCAGTTAAGATTGGTCCATTCCAATTCATAAATTTATGTAAGCCACCCGCATGATCTATAACGGTCTCACCAGGTCTTAACCATAAATGATAGGTATTAGAAAGAATTATACCACAATCTATTTCTTTTAATTCTTCTGGAGATAATGTTTTAACAGTTGCTTGAGTACCAACTGGCATAAACATTGGAGTTTCATATTCGCCATAATTAGTTTTAATTTTACCTAATCTAGCATTACAATTTTTATCTTTTTTAATTAATGTATATTCTATTTTCATATATACTCCTTTAAATTTTATCTGG
>ERZ808252.796-NODE-796-length-27384-cov-6.524388_pt1 | contig 27384 bp, 18 predicted proteins | sample MGYA00521242_ERZ808252 | MGnify/ENA primary metagenome ERZ808252 (study PRJEB31516, sample SAMN03275581) | gut metagenome | biome: mammalia-associated habitat; material: feces | host: Papio cynocephalus | place: Kenya | collected 2012-08-07 ...
GGCGACCAGAGTTTCAGACAGGGTTTGTAGTCGTCTCCGTTGCCGTAAATGGGTATGTGGCTGATCAGCACCCTATGCTGTGCTTTTTTAAAGGCTTTGCTTTTTATTTCCTGCCTAAGAAAATCGATTTGCTCCGCTCTCAATCGGGTGAAGTCGTTCAGTCCGGCATAGACGGAGACTGAGTCGGGCTTGTCTTCGCCGCAGTCGAGCATAACGAAGCGTGTTGCTCCCCAGGTAAAAGCTCCGTAGGTCTTTTCGTTGTAATAGCCTATGAGGTGGTGCATTCCGGCTGAGTAGAAATTGCGTATTTCGTGGTTGCCGCGCAGGAATATGACGGGTTTTTCTGCCCCATTCACATAATCCGCCAGATTGTGAATCATGTCGATGGCATGCCGGCGGTCGCGCGGCTCGGGCAGACAGTCGCCGTTGAATATGACGAAATCATAGTCTGTTCCATCAAGGAGACTTCTCAGGTAGTCGAAGCACTCTTTGTTCTCGTGCAGGTCGTTGAATATGACGCATCTGAAGTCGCTCATGGCTTCATCCGGAGTCTTGAAACTGTAGAAGCGGGTGGTCAGTGTGTCGCCGAAATGGTTCTCATAGGCTTTCTTCGAGACCAGTTCAACGGCACAAACGCGGTAGTAGTAGCGTGTAGCCGGCTTTAGTCCTTCGAGACGTATTCTGTTGGCGATGTCGTAGCATATTTCCTGCCCGTCGAGCAAGGCGCGTGCGCGTTTCGTATGCAGGGAATCCGTGCCATATTCCACCCAGCAGTGGCAGACGCTGTTGGTCTGGAACATAACGTCCATAGTTGTAGGCGTGGGCACTTGCAGATAGGGTTGCGTGGTCATGAGTTTTTGCGAGGGAGTCGGCAGAATGAGCGAAACAAAAACCGGACGGTGGTCGGACGCTGTCTTCTCGTCTATGACTTCGGCGTGTTCAACAACAGCTGCTTCGCCGGCATAAGGCCGGTAAGCGGCAAATTCGCCGTTGGCATCTCCAATGCGGCGCATTTGCTTGTCGCCTTTATAGATGGCAATGTAGTCAATGCACGTTTTGGGCTTGTCGGCGGGGAATGTATAGGCGTTGGTGTTGGTGCAAATCTGGAATTTCTTTGTCAGAGTGCGAATCAGTAAGCTGTTAGGGTCATCGTTCCAGTCGCCTGCCACCAGAAACGGCTTCGTATGGCTCGCGGCCTCGCGCTCTATGATGGCAGCCGAGGTCAGACGTTCATCTTCTTCGAGCGACAAGTGGGTGCAGGCGAATACATAATCGTCAAACTCGGCTACCAACAGCATGCGTGCTTCATCTTTTCCCGGAAGGGGTATCCGCTTTACTTTGATGGGGCGTTCCTTGCTGAGAATGCCGATGCCGTATTTGCCGCCTTGCAAGTCGATGCAGGGACCGTAGGTGGTGTAATAGGGGGCTTGCTTGACCATTTCTTCCAAGGCATAGGTGCCTTTTGCGCGTGTTGTCACACTGTCGACTTCCTGTATGGCAACAACGTCTGCGTCCAGCCGTTCCAATAATGAGCCGATGCGTTGAAAGTCCAGTTTGCCGTCCAGGCCTTTTCCGTGGTGGATGTTGTAGCTTGCGATGCGGAGCTTTAACGGATAGGCATCTTTGGCTTGTATCGCTGTCAACGACAGGCCGATGAAGCATAATAAAAGGAGGATTCGCCAGCGACAGGCTTGAAAAAACAGATGTGGTGTGGTCATGATATGTGTTTGTTGCATTGATATTCTTTTCACAGCGACAAAGTTAGCGAGTAAAAGGCGAAAACCGCAATAAAAGTCCTTAATATTTGCCCTGTCCGTTAACGACGGATAAGGGGCTATGCGCTGTTTGTTGCACATAGCCCCTTGTAGGTTTCTGTTTGGGCCTAATCGAAAGCGTGGTTACTCAACTTCCACGAAATTGCATTGATCCAAGCCTTGGCCTTTCCAGTCACTATCTGCCTTGAACGCACTGGCCATGTCTTTCTTGACTTTGAAAGTTACGTTGCTCGGAGTTCTTCCAAAAAGAATGTTGTCTTCTATTTCAGGCACTGAAGTGCATGTCGACAAGTCGATGGTGAGCTTTACATTATCCTCGGATTCACGGGCGAAAGCGTAGGTGTAGATTTTAGTAATGTTTCCTTTAACGATTACTTCTTTCAAATTGTCGCAGCAGTAGAACATGTGGGAGTTTATGTAGTTCACTGCTTCCGGTACAGTAACGCTTTCTATTTTCGTGCATAAATGAAACAGATCGGTACCGATTGTTTTGACAGAATTTGGAAGTTCAATGCGTCCCGTGAGTCCTGTACTGTTGAATGGGTCATCACTAATTATCTCTAAAGCTGTCAGGTCGGCCCAATTTGTCACAACCAGCTCAGAGTTAAAGGCGAGAGCTTGCATTCCGATTTTCTTTAAAGTCTTGGGTAGCGCAATCTCTTTGATGTAGCTGGCTCTCACTAATGCTTCTGAAGGAAGTTCTTCAGTTTCGGCTTCCGACAAATCCAAATTGATGAGAGATGACGGTTTGTATTCTTTCAGTGTGGCAAAATCGTTGCTGTTGATGGAACCACGAATCTTGAGCTCGGAGCCGGTGTTTAATGCTTCGTCGATAAGTTCTTTTGTCAGTTGGCCGGCTTCCAGCAAGGACACGGTGTGTGTGGTGGCATCGGCTGAGGTTGTCATGTCGGCTTCTCCGCCTGTGATGGTTTCGCCTTCTGTCCAATCTGAAAGCGTGATGCTGCCGGCGATAACAGTTTCTTTGCCGACCGTCAGCTCCAAACGGTGCTTCTTGCCTTGCTCCAAAGTGACATCCGAAGGCGATGTCCATACATATTGTTTGTCATTGATTTTGAACGATACCCGGAAATAGTTGGCGGTAACGGTCTGAGGAATGAGAATGCACGAATATGTGGCGGTGGCGTTGCGGTTCTGTTCGGTTGCGGCGGTGAATGTACCCGTTTCGGCCGATACGGGGTCTGCTCTTCCGGCACCGGCGGCCTTAACAACGGGCTCTTCTGCTGTAAAATTGCAAAAACCGTCGAGAATGGAACCGCTTACTTTCATGTCGGTGATGATGTTGTCAGCGAGTAGTCCGTTGCTGTTGAACTCTGTGCCGAATTTGACGTGGATGTCAAGCAGACTGAAAGCATGCTGGAACGTAATGGGTACCGAAGAGTTGTTGTCCAAATCTTTCTTGGGAACAAATCCCGTTTTCTTATAGACGAGAAAGTCGGAAGAATAGTCAGACTTGTCGGTTTGGTCGGCCTTCACAGAAACCTGATAGGATGATTGATTGGCGAGGTTGCTGGTTTCGTTTGGGTCGTAAGGGAAACAGGCGACGATGTTTACCGGTTGTGTGGCATTTTGCCAAAGCAATTGTTCTTGGGGTTCCCATACTCCGCCGTCGTTACGCTTGACTTCTACATTTTTATATGTGTAGGTGGTGCTGGCTTCATTATTGATACAGAAGCCGAAGCTCGAAAGCAGGTCTGCATTGCTGCCGAGGGTAGCCCTTGTCGTGGCATCGCTCAGGTTAACCGTAAAGCGTACTTTGCCATCTGTCGGATAGTTGGTGGGGGGGGTAAAAGCTTCGTCGCTTGAACAGCCCGACAAGGTCAAGACTGCCGATAGTACCATTGCAAAGATGTTGGTTTTTCTCATGTGTTATGCTTGTTTTGTTTGAGGATGCAATATCTTGACATCAATAATAACTACAAAAGTAGGCAAAAACAACGAATTTCATATCCGAAAAGCCGGAAAGTTGTTGGAATTCATCGTTGTTTTATCCGTATTCGGGTCTTTTGGCTTTCTGCCGGGCCATCAATTCTGCGGATTTACTGCAAATGTGCGACCTGTGTCAGGCTATTCGTAGCGATTTTATGTGATTTTTGAGCCGTAGACGCCGAAAAATCGTCCAAGATTTGGCAGATAATGAAAAAGTAACTACTTTTGCATCGAATACAAAGTGAATTAGTCATAGTAAAATGATAACAATAGATAGTTTGAGGTTCGTTTGTGTTCGTGCTTTGTAGAGATTACACGGTACGCAACTTTATTTGCTTTTTTAAAATTACGTGGATTCTTTCGGGAATCCACTATTTTTTTGCCTGTCTTTTTGGTGCTGTTTTGATACAAATAGTAAACAAAACGCAGGGTTTCTGTGTCGTTTTTCAAGTATTTCAGTGATAAATCGAACAAAATTTCTGTTTTTCTTGTCTGTGAATGAAAAACTGCTTACTTTTGCAACGCATAAGGATAAGACTTGGCAATGCCGGGTCGAAAAAAGTTGAATAGTAGAAAAAGAATAGTATATGTGTGGAATCGTTGGGATTTTCAATATAAAGGGGCCGACAGGTGCACTGCGTGCCAAGGCCTTGAAAATGTCGGCTAAGATACGTCATCGTGGTCCCGATTGGAGTGGCATCTATGAAGGTACGACAGCCATTCTGGCTCATGAACGGTTGTCGATTGTCGATCCGACATCCGGTCGCCAGCCTTTGTTCAGTCCGGACAAGAAACAGATTCTGGCTGTGAACGGAGAGATTTACAATCATATGGATATCCGGAGACGTTATGCCGGGAAGTATGAGTTTCAAACCGGTTCCGATTGTGAAGTAATACTTCCTTTGTACAGGGAAAAAGGCGTCGGTTTTTTGGAAGACTTGAACGGAATATTCGCCTTTGCCCTGTATGATGAAGAAAAAGACGATTTTCTGATAGCTCGCGACCCAATAGGAGTTATACCATTATATATAGGACGTGATGCCGACGGGAAGATTTACGTGGCAAGCGAATTGAAGGCTCTTGAAGGGCAGTGTGATTCCTATGAACCGTTTTTGCCGGGTCATTACTATCTGGGAAGTGAAGGCAAGATGGTTCGTTGGTACAAACGTGACTGGTTTGATTATGACAATGTCAAGGACAATCCGTCTTCGGTCGAGTCTGTACATGACGCCTTGGAAAGTGCGGTCAAGCGCCAATTGATGTGCGATGTGCCGTATGGCGTTCTGCTGTCAGGCGGATTGGACAGTTCCGTGATTTCGGCGGTAGCTCAGAAGTTCTCTTCAAAACGGATAGAGACAGACGGCAGGTCGGGTGCCTGGTGGCCTCAGCTTCATTCATTTGCCGTTGGTCTGAAAGGTGCGCCCGATTTGGCTAAAGCGGCCGAAGTGGCCAAGTATATCGGGACGGTTCACCATGAAATCAATTATACGATTCAGGAAGGCATAGACGCATTGCGGGATGTAATCTACTATATAGAAACCTACGATGTTACGACGGTCAGAGCATCAACGCCCATGTATTTGCTGGCTCGTTTTATCAAGAGCATGGGCATCAAGATGGTATTGAGCGGTGAAGGTGCCGATGAAGTGTTTGGCGGTTACCTGTATTTCCACAAAGCTCCGTCGCCCAAAGCTTTTCATGAAGAAACTGTCAGGAAACTCGGCAAGTTGTATCAATATGATTGTTTGCGTGCCAACAAAAGCTTGGCAGCCTGGGGCGTTGAAGGACGTGTGCCTTTCCTTGACAAAGAGTTCTTGGATGTGGCCATGCGCTTGAATCCGGCCAGCAAGATGTGTCCCGGAAAAACCATCGAAAAGAAAATTGTGCGTGAAGCATTCTCCGATATGCTGCCTGAAAGTGTCGCATGGAGACAGAAAGAGCAGTTCAGCGATGGTGTAGGCTATAGTTGGATTGATACGCTCAAGGCAATGACTTCGGCAGCAGTGTCGGACGATGAAATGGCACATGCCTCGGAACGTTTCCCAATCAATCCGCCGCGTAATAAAGAGGAATATTTTTACCGGACCATCTTTGAGGAGCATTTTCCAAGCGAAAGTGCAGCTCGCAGTGTGCCGAGTGTTCCCAGCGTCGCTTGTTCGACGGCCGAAGCCCTTGAGTGGGACAAGTGTTTCAAGGATATGAACGAACCGAGTGGCCGTGCAGTGAAAGACGTTCATCAATATGCAGATTCTGAAGTTATACGCTAAATGTTTTTATCATACTGAAAACCGGCGGAGTAATTCTTTTTAAAATGATTCAATCAAGACTTGTGTAAATTCTACTTATTGTGTTCTGTATTGGTTACAGAATTTATAATTAGCCGGTTTTAGAATTGGGAGATGCGATGTGTTATCGCGTCTCCTTTTTATGTACAGATAAAAACTCCATTGAAAGTTTTCTTATCCACACCAGTTATAAATATCTGATGAAGCTCTTGAAAATCGATGCTTATCATAGTCACGAAAATGCATAAGTGTAAAAAACCGGCCATGCCGTTGGAGTCAAAAAGGTTGCTGCGGCAGCTCGGTTTTTGTATGTCTCGTCCAAGAACAAATGCCGAAGCAGTACGGATGTTCACAATCGTTTACTCCACTTGGATTGTTTCTTACAAATCTCTTATAATGAGATTTTTGCTATTGCTGATGAATGAAGGAGGTTTTGTCTTGCTTTTTTTATTGAAAAATGTGGTGAATTGTGGAGAATTGCGTACTTTTGTTCGTCAAAAGCGTTACATCGGAAGCAACATGCGATTTATAGGAACAATAGAAGCAAAAGTGGATCAGAAAGGACGTGTATTCCTTCCTGCCCAGTTCCGTAGGATATTGCAGGCTGGTAATGAAGAACGCTTGATTTTGCGTAAAGATTTGTATGAGGATTGTCTGGTGATTTATCCCGAAACGGTTTGGAACCATCGGTTGGATGAGTTGCATGCGCGTCTCAGTGTATGGAATAAGAAAGAACAGCAACTGTTTCGCCAATTCGTGAAAGATGTTGAGTGGCTGTCGTTGGATGGAAATGGCCGTTTCCTGATTCCCAAACGTTATCTGAAGATGGCTGCTATCATTCAAAGCGTTGTTTTTATAGGAATGGATGAGACTATCGAGATTTGGGCCAAAGAGAAGAATGACAGCGAGGCCGAGAATGTGAATCTTGAAACGGAAATGGAACGAATAATGATGTCGGGAATATGAAAAATGCCGGAACCTATCATGTACCAGTACTGTTGAAAGAGAGCGTGAAAGGACTTGCTATTTGTCCTACAGGTATATATGCCGATGCCACTTTCGGCGGTGGAGGGCATAGCCGTGCCATATTGGCCGAAATGGCCGGTGGAGGCCGGCTGTATGGCTTCGATCAGGATGTAGACGCTTTGGCAAATGTTCCTAATGACGAACGTTTCGTCTTTGTGCATTCAAATTTTCGTTTTATGGCCAATTGGATGCGTTACTACGGTGTGTCTCGGTTAGACGGGATTTTAGCCGATTTGGGTGTTTCGAGCCATCATTTCGATGAAGCCGCCAGAGGCTTCTCGTTTCGGCAGAATGGCCCGTTGGACATGCGTATGAATCGGGACGCAACCGTTTCGGCGGCCGATGTTGTGAATACATATAGTGAAGAGCGTCTGTCCCAACTGTTTTTTTTGTATGGTGAGATGCGCAATGCTCGCCGTCTGGCTTCAGCGATTGTGCAGCGACGAAGGGAAAAGGAAATACGGACGGTGGACGACTTTGTTGCGATAGCTTCACCGTTGTTGGCGAAAGCACGGGAAAAGAAGGAAATGGCCAAGGTTTTTCAGGCGTTGCGGTTGGAAGTCAACCATGAGTTGGATGCTTTGTGCGAATTGCTCGATGCCGCGATAGCACTGCTCAAGCCCGGCGGCCGTTTGGTGGTTCTGACATATCATTCGTTGGAGGATCGTATAGTAAAGAATTATATGCGGTCGGGAAATGCCAATGGCAAAGTCGAGAAAGACTTTTATGGAAATGTCTTGAGTCCGTTAAAACCGGTTAATAACAGAGTGATTTTGCCTGATGCCGAGGAAGAAATGGAAAATCCGCGGAGCAGAAGCGCCAAGTTGCGTATAGCAGAGCGGGTGGAATTCAAGAAAGGAGGCGAAGATGACTAACAGGAAAACTGATGACAGCTTTTTGGATGAGTTGCTTCCTACTGCGGACGAACTAAAGGACGAGGTTCCTGAAAGCCCGTCAGAAGACATCCGGCAGGAAAAAGATGATGGAATAGGTAATACAACAGATGTTCATGCAGAAGAGCAGACCAGTGCTCAAAAGATGATGGACGCCTTGACCGACGACGATGATGAAAAGGTGAATCTGTCGTTCGGGTCGGTTTTAGGCGGGGATATATTGACGGCTGCATGGATAAAACATCAGGTGCTTTTTATTGTTGTGATAGTATTGATGATCATAGCCTATATAACGAACAGGTACATGTCGCAGCAGTCGATGATAAAAATAAATTCCTTGAAAAAGGAACTTGCGGAAATCAGGTATGAATCGATGACCCGTTCTTCGCAATTGTTGCAACGTACGAGGGAAAGCAAAGTGATAGAGTTTCTGAAAAACACGCGTGACAGCATGTTGAACATCTCGGCTCAGCCGCCTTATGTAATCAAAATAAACGAAGAGCCCGAATGAAGAGATTCCCTAACAAACAAGTAATAAGCCGCTTTCATGTAATAGCGTTTTTGTTTACCTTGATTGGAATTCTGATTTTAGGTAAAGCCGCCTATATCATGTTTATGCAACGTGACCAGTGGAAAGCACTGAGCGAGCGTTTTGTAAAGGAAAATGTGGTGGTAAAGCCAACTCGTGGAAATATCTTTTCGGCTGATGGGCAGTTGCTGGCAACTTCTTTACCTGAATATAAGATTTACATGGATTATGTCGTGGTGGAAAGCGACAGTGCGAGGCAAGTAAAAATCCAAGCCGAACGCGATTCTCTTTTGAGGGTCAAGATGGACAGTATCTGCATAGGACTGAACCGGATTCTTCCCGCCAAGCCGGTGGGGTGGTATCGCTCGCGTATTGAAGAGGGAATGGCAAAGAAAAGCCGCCATTGGCTGTTATACCCGAAGCGCATATCATTCATCGACTACAAGGAAGTGAAATCATTGCCGTTGTTTAATAAAGGAGTGAACAGAAGCGGTTTCCATGCAGAAGAATTCAATGAGATAAAGAAGCCTTTCGGCTCTTTGGCTTCAAGAACTATCGGTGATTTGTATCCCGGGAAAGATTCAGCCCGATCAGGGTTGCAACTGGCATTCGATACGCTCTTGCGTGGAAAACCCGGACTGGTGCATAAGCAAAAAGTGAGAAACTGCTATTTGCCAATCGAAGATGTGCCGCCGGTGAATGGTGCCGATCTGGTGACAACCATAGATGTGAAAATGCAGGATTTCTGTGAAAAAGCCATTGTCGACAAGCTCAAGGAAGAGACGGTTAATGGAGAAGTGGGCATTGTCATCTTGATGGAAGTCAAGACCGGTGATGTGAAAGCCATAGTAAACATGACCCGTTGCAGCGATGGCGAGTATCGCGAGGTGAGGAACCAAGCTGTAAGCAACTTGATGGAGCCCGGTTCCGTATTTAAACCCATGTCGTTTATGGTGGCCTTTGACGACAAGAAAATCCGTATGAACGAATATGTGGATTGCTGCAATGGCATAAAGATGATGTATGGCAGGAAGATGAAAGACCACAACTGGCATCGCGGAGGGTATCAGATGCTCAGTGTCTCGGAATGTCTGGAACAATCGTCAAACATCGGTGTCAGCGTGCTGATAGACCGTAATTATCATAATCATCCCGAACAATTTGTCAACGGACTTTACAGGATAGGCGTGGCCGAAGACCTTCATCTGGATATTCCCGGCTATACACCTCCGCGAATACGCCGTCCGAATAAAAACCGGAGCAATTGGTCAAAGACTGCATTGGCCTGGATGAGCATCGGTTATGAAAGCCAGGTTCCACCCATTAGCGTTTTGAATTTCTATAATGGCGTGGCCAATAACGGGCGGATGATGCGTCCGCGTTTTGTCACGGCCGCAATGCGCAACGGCGAAGTGATTCAAGAATATCCGCCTCAAGTGGTGCGTGAGCAAATGTGTTCTCCTCAAGCGCTGAAAAACATTCAGATATGCTTGGAGAGAGTTGTCAGTCGGGGACTTGGGAAAGGTGCCCGTTCCAAACTTGTCAAGGTGGCAGGGAAGACCGGAACGGCACAAGTCTGGAACAAAAGCGGCCGGTCGGGTGACTATCTCGTATCTTTTGCCGGATATTTTCCTGCGGAGGCTCCGGAATACAGCTGCATAGTATGCATACAGAAACACGGTTTGCCGGCATCGGGCGGAGCGCAATGCGGCCCGGTATTCAGACAAATTGCCGAAATGATAATGTCGCATACCTTAAAAAGAGATTTGGCATCATTGGCAGATACACTTCATCCGCATCTTCCAACGGTGGAACGCGGTAATCTGCGATATGCCGATAATGTCTTAAAGGATTTGAATGTGGCAAGAGCAACAGATTGGAGCGACTCGGAAGGCTTCGTCTGGGGACGTGCCGTGACCGAGCGGCAGGATGTCAGACTTTTCCCTTCAGAAATAAACAAAAAGATCGTCCCGAATGTTGTAGGGATGGGAGCACGGGATGCACTCTATCTAATGGAAAAGATGGGCTTGCGCGTGAGGATGAGCGGTGTCGGAACCGTAGTGCAGCAGTCCTTGCCTGAAGGACATCGTTTGATAAAAGGAGAGACGATTCGTTTGAAATTGCAATCAGAATCTCAAAATAAAAAAAAGGAAGTGACAGCCGTTCGCCCGGATTCATTGCACAAGATACTTCCGGCAAGTGCCGCTCATAAAGACAGTGCAAATCAAAGAGCGGTGCAACCCCGAAAAACTGTTGAAAAGAAGCCTGTAAAGAAAGACGTGCAGGCAGCGAAGGCGCATACAAATAAGAATAATTAAAAGGAAACAAGATATGGTACTGACAGATGTTTTCAAGAATGTGAATGTGTTGGAATATATAGGGGCAACCGATATTCAAGTGACAGGCATAAACATCGATTCCCGCTTAGTGAAAAAAGGCGATTTGTTTGTAGCGGTATGTGGCACTCAAACCGACGGCCATCAATACATACCCATGGCTATCAAGCAAGGTGCCGTGGCTATTGCCTGCCAAAAGATTCCCGAAGACCGACCTGCAGATGTGACCTTTATAAAACTTGCCGACACAGAGGATGCAATAGGGAAGATTGCAACAGAGTATTACGGCAATCCTTCCAGCCGTCTGAAACTGGTTGGCGTGACCGGAACGAATGGCAAGACAACGGTTGCAACATTGCTGTATGAATTGTTTACGGCATTGGGCTTCAAGTGCGGCCTTTGTTCGACAGTCTGCAATTATATAGGTGAACGAGCCATTCCGGCAGACCATACAACGCCCGATCCGATTACGTTGAACAGGCTTTTGTCGGAAATGGTTGACACAGGTTGCACATATGCCTTTATGGAATGCAGCTCTCATGCCATACACCAAAAACGTATAGGAGGCTTAAGTTTTGCCGGTGGCATATTTACTAACCTGACACGTGACCATCTGGATTATCACAAGACATTTGAAAATTATCGCAATGCCAAAAAAGCTTTTTTCGATGGTCTGGGGCCTGATGCGTTTGCCGTTACCAATCTGGATGACAAGAACGGAATGATAATGGTGCAAAACACCAAAGCCGTTGTGAAAACCTACTCCCAGCTGCGTTCGGCAGATTTCCATGCAAAGATTTTAGAAATGACTTTCGAAGGGATGGAATTGGACATTAATGGTATTGATGTCCATGTTCCATTGGTCGGAAAGTTCAATGTTTCCAACCTGCTGGCAATATACGGGGCTGCCGTCATGCTTGGGCGCGAACCACGAGAGATATTGACGGTGCTGAGTTCCTTGCGTTCTGTTTCGGGACGTTTTGAGGCTTTGCACTCGCCCAAAGGGTTTACGGCAATAGTCGATTATGCCCACACGCCGGATGCCTTGATAAATGTGCTGAATGCAATAGATGAAATATTGTGTAAGAAAGGCGAAGTGATAACCGTGTGTGGTGCAGGAGGCAATCGTGATAAGGGGAAGCGCCCTCAGATGGCTTATGAAGCGGCTCGCTTAAGCGATAAGGTTATCATAACGAGCGATAACCCACGCTTTGAGGATCCTCAAGACATTATCAATGATATGTTGGCCGGCCTTAAAGAAGACCAAAAGAGCAAGGTTGTGTCGATTGCAGACCGTCGTGATGCCATCCGCACGGCTTGCATGATGGCCAAAAAAGGTGATGTGGTTCTGGTTGCAGGAAAAGGGCATGAGAATTATCAGGAGATAAAAGGTGTCAAGCATCATTTTGATGACAAGGAAGTGCTGCGTGAGATATTCAAGATGCAATAAGTCCTGAACTGAGTAAATCCGAAAACTATGCTGTATTATCTCTTTAGGTTCTTAGACCAGTTTGGCATTCCCGGTGCGGGAATGTGGACTTATATTTCGTTTCGTTCGTTATTGGCATTGATTTTTGCCTTAGCAATCTCGGCTTGGTTCGGCGGTCATTTCATCCGTTTCATGAAGCGCCACAACTACACGGAAACCCAGCGCGATGCTTCGATAGACCCTTATGGGGTGAATAAAGTCGGAGTTCCTTCGATGGGAGGCATCATCATTGTCGTATCAATGCTGGTACCTGTATTGCTGTTCGGCCGATTGCGAAATATATATCTGATTTTGATGATAATAACGACTGTCTGGCTGACGATATTGGGCTTCTCGGATGATTACATCAAGATATTCAAGAAGAAAAAGGACGGCCTGCATCCAAAAGTAAAGCTGTTGGGGCAATTGGGATTAGGGCTTTGCATAGGATTGACATTGTACTTAAGTCCCGATGCCGTTATTCGTGAAAATGTCGAGGTGACAAAGAACGGGCGTGTGGCATCTGTGGTGCATAAGACAGACCCGGTGAAGTCGACCAAGACAACCATCCCGTTTTTTAAAAGCAATAATTTGGACTATAGTGAAATAATGTCGTTCTGCGGCAAATATAAGACCTTGGCCGGTTGGGCACTGTTTGTCATAATGACGGTCATCGTCGTAATGGCGGTATCTAACGGTGCCAACTTGAATGACGGCATGGACGGCATGGCAGCGGGCAATTCTGCCATCATAGGCATTGCTTTAGGCTTGTTGGCTTACGTTTCCAGTCATATCGAGTATGCTGGTTATTTGAACATCATGTATATACCCGAATCTCAAGAACTGGTAGTCTTTATCAGTGCATTTGTCGGTGCTTTGATAGGTTTCCTGTGGTATAATGCTTATCCCGCCCAAATATTCATGGGCGATACGGGCAGTTTGACCATTGGTGGAATCATCGGTGTCTTGGCTGTGATAATTCATAAAGAGCTGTTATTGCCATTGCTTTGCGGAATCTTTTTTGTGGAGAGTCTGAGTGTTATTCTTCAAGTAGAATACTTCAAAATGGGCAAGCGCAAAGGTGTGAAGCAACGCTTGTTTAAGCGGACGCCCATACATGACAATTTTCGTGTGCTTCCTTCACAGTTAGACCCACAATGTACCTATAAGTTTCGTAACTGGCCTCGCGGATGTTGGCATGAAGCAAAGGTTACGACACGTTTTTGGATTGTCACGGTGATATTGGCAGCGGCAACAATCATAACATTAAAAATCAGATAAACAAGAATACAAAATGAGTAGAATAGTTGTTTTGGGCGGTGGCGAAAGTGGTGTAGGTGCCGCTGTGCTTGCGCAGAAAAAAGGTTTTGATGTTTTTTTGTCTGATGCGGGGACGATAAAGGACAAATACCGCAGCATGTTGGACAAGTATGGACTTTCTTGGGAAGACGGCGGCCATACAGAGGAGTTGATACTCAATGCAGATGAAGTGATAAAGAGCCCGGGCATTCCCGAAAATGCACCTATGGTAGTGAAGCTAAAAGAGAAGGGCGTACACATCATCAGTGAAATTGAATTTGCCGGCCGCTATACCCATGCGAAAATGATTTGCATAACCGGAAGCAACGGAAAGACAACTACAACTTCCTTGATATATCATATATTCAAGGCTGCCGGCTATAATGCCGGTCTTGCCGGCAATATCGGACGCAGCTTGGCGTTGCAGGTGGCAGAGGAAAACTATGATTACTATGTGATAGAGCTGAGCTCTTTCCAGCTGGACAATATGTATGACTTCCGTGCCAATGTGGCTGTGCTGCTCAACATAACACCCGATCATCTTGACCGTTACGATTACAAGATGCAGAATTATGTGGATGCAAAGATGCGCATCATACGCAATCAGACAAAAGAAGATGCGTTTGTCTACTGGCAGGATGACCCGATTATTTCGCGTGAACTGAAGAAGTATCATATAGAAAGCCGCCTTTGTCCGTTTTCCGAAATCAAGGAGAAGGGAGCCATTGCCTATATCGATGACGGAAAATATGAAATAGAGTATCCGATGCCAATCAATATGGAGCAAGAGGACTTGGCTCTTACCGGCCGTCATAATATTTATAATCAGCTGGCAGCCGGCATTTCAGCTGAGCTGATGGGCATCGACGGCAAGATAATTGTTCAGAGCCTGAAAGATTTCAAGGGAGTTGAGCATCGTCTTGAGAAAGTTACCAAGGTAAAAGGCGTTTTGTATGTAAACGATTCAAAGGCAACAAACGTGAATGCCTGTTATTATGCGCTTGAAAGCATGAAAACACCGACCGTCCTGATTCTGGGCGGAAAGGACAAGGGCAATGACTATAATGAAATAAAAGACCTTGTAAAGCAAAAATGCCGTGCGTTGGTTTATCTGGGTGCCGACAATTCCAAGCTGCATGCTTTCTTTGATTCGTTGGGATTACCGGTGGCTGATACGCATAATATGAAGGATTGCGTAAAAGCCTGTTACAATTTTGCGCACGAGGGGGATACAGTCTTGTTGAGCCCATGTTGCGCAAGCTTTGATCTGTTCCGCAACATGGAGGATCGCGGTGAGCAGTTCAAGGCGTTGGTAAGACAACTTTAAAGAACGGAAAGATGGGGATGTCTATTGAGAAAGTGTCTCATCGTTATGCAAATATCTTTCAGGGTGACCGTGCTATATGGATGATATTCTTCTTCCTTTGCACCATTTCTTTGATTGAAGTGTATAGTGCTGCCAGCAACCTGTCATACAAGTCGGGAGACTATTGGACACCTGTCTTGCGGCATGCCCTGTTTCTTTTTATCGGAGCCATTGTGGCAGTGGTGATTCACAACATACCTTGCCGCTGGTTCAAGTTCTATCCCGTGATAGTCATTCCTGCATCTTTTGTGATGCTGCTGATGGCCATGTTTGTCGGGGTCAAGGTCAATGAGGCTTCGCGTTGGCTGTCAATTTTTGGTGTTCCCTTGCAGCCGTCAGAGATTGCCAAGGGAGGTGTTGTCGTCGGTACGGCTCTTATCCTGTCGGCTCTTCAGACCGATAAAGGGGCTGATCGCCATGCTTTTAAATATATTATGTGGATTACGCTTCCGATAGTCCTTCTGATCTTTTCCGAGAATATCTCTACGGCGTTGCTGCTGTTTACTGTGGTGGTGCTGATGATGTTCATCGGTCGGGTTCCTTTTGCCCAGTTGGGCAAGTTGTTAGGCGTTTTGGCAATAATTGCCGTGTGCGGCATTTCGGTCTTGACTCTGGCAGACAAGAGCCAGTTGGGCAGCATTCCTTTCGGCAACCGTCTGGCTACGTTGAAAACGCGTGTCATGACTTATGCCGAAGGCAACAGCAAGCCTTTTTCCGTCCAGGACTTTGACATGAACGAGAATGCCCAGATAGCTCATGCCAACATCGCTATTGCTACGAGCAATGTAATAGGAAAGTTTCCCGGCAACTCTGTAGAGCGCGATTTTCTGAGCCAGGCTTTTTCCGATTTCATTTATGCCATTATCATTGAGGAGATGGGCATTTTCGGAGGGGCTTTTGTAGTGCTTTTGTATGTGGTGCTCCTATTCCGAGCGAGTAAGATTGCCAATCGTTGCGAGCGCAATTTTCCTGCCTTTCTGGTTTTGGGCCTTTCCTTGCTGATGGTGATTCAGGCTATTATCAACATGGCAGTTGCCGTAGGTCTTTTCCCTGTGACCGGGCAGCCGCTGCCGCTTATCAGTCGTGGCGGAACCAGCACCATCATCAATTGTATTTATATTGGCATGATTCTCAGTGTAAGTCGCTTTGCCAAGAAGCGCATACCCGAGAGTGCTGCGGTGAAGACCAATATAGTGGAATCCGAGTTTACCCGCGACGAGGGCATTCAGTAGTGTGATTAAGGCTGTTGCTCTTCGGCTTCGTCTTTGGTCATAAGTACCTTGGCGATGCGGTTGCCGTCCATTTCTACGACTCGCAATGTGAACATCCTCCATTTGCATTCTTCGCCGACGGTGGGTATATGGTCCAATATGTCGAGTATCAGTCCTGCGAGTGTCTTGTATTCTCTCTGGTACAAATCTTCTTCGTCAAAGTATTCTACAAAGTCATAAAAGGGGCATTGTCCGTCTATAATCCAGCTTTTTTTGTCGGCGCGTTCTATGATGTCGGGCACTTCGGCTTGGTCTTGTATGGTTCCCACTAAGCCTTCAAAGATGTCGCGGAAGGTGATGATGCCCAACAAGGCTCCGAACTCGTCGCAGATGAATGCTATGGATGAGTGGTGCTTTTTCAGGTGTTCCAGAGCTTTGTATACGGTGATGTGTTCCGGAAAGTAGATGGGTTTTTGGATACACGACTTAAGGTTGAAGTCTGCTTTGCCCAGTTGCATGACCAGGTCTTTCAGGCTTACAACGCCGCAGATTTTCTCGATGTCGCCGTCGATCACCGGATAGTTGGCAAACGGTGTGTCGTGAACGATGCTTTCCACTTCCTTGGAAGTCATGTTGATGTCGAGGGTCACCACTTCCGTCCTGTAGGTCATGAGGTGGTCAACTGTTTGGTCGCCCATTACCATTGCGCGTTCCATGATGTCTTGTTCCACCTCTTCCACTTCGCCGCTTTTGGTGCCTTCCTGTATGATTGATTTGATTTCTTCTTCGGTAACTCCCTGTTGTTCTTTCTGAAGGTGGAACAGTTTGGCCAGAGCCGACGTATTTACAGACAGCAGCCATACGAAGGGTTTGGACAGGTTGGCAAAGAACAGCATGGGTGGTGCGCACAGTTTGGCCATGGTGTCGGCCAGGTCTATGCCTATGCGTTTGGGGAAAAGTTCGCCAAGTTCACACTGCAGGTAGGTTGCAGCAATCAGGATAAGGACCTTTGATACGAGGGGAGCCGATTCGGCCGACAGCCCGTTGGCGATGAGCCAGGCAGTGAAGTCGCTGCTCAGTTCGGCACCCGAATAGATACCGGTCAGGATGCTCACCACAGTGATGCCTATCTGTGCCGTTGAAAGAAACTTGTCTGTGTCGTTGCTAAGGTCGAGAGCCATCTTTGCGGTGCGGCTTCCTTTTTTCGCTTCCATCTGGAGCCTTGTCTTGCGGGCTGAGATAAATGCTACTTCAGACAGTGAGAAGAATGCATTGAAAAATATGAGAATGAGTATGATTGCTATGTCAACCATGTTTGGCCTTTTAGATGTTGTATGCTGCAAAATTACAACATTATGCCGAATATGTCTGACAATTAGTGCTGTTTAGTGCTTCAACTTCGGCAAAAAATGGTATTTTTGTCTGTCCGGATGCTTTTGGCCGGGCGAATTTTGACTGACATTTTGATTATAATCCATGAGAGTGAAGAGCAGTGTCCTGCTGGCATGTAGTTTTGCGATTGCAGGTTTCCTTTTTTGCGTAGTGCCGGTTCGTGCGCAGCAAATGAAGTTTGGTGACACGTCGAGGACCGGAGTTCCCTTTTCCAAAGACCCGCATGTGGTGAATTTCGGCGGCAGATACCTGATGTATTTCTCTATACCTCCGCGCAAGGGCGACAAGGCATCGGGATGGAACATCGGCATTGCCGAGAGCCGTAATCTGACTGATTGGGTGAAGGTGGGTGAGCTGACTCCGGCTCCCGGTGCCGAATATGAGAAGAACGGCCTTTGCGCTCCCGGGGCTTTGGTGAGGGACGGCAAGGTGCATTTGTTCTATCAAACTTATGGCAATGGCCGCAAGGATGCTGTGTGTCATGCCGTTTCTGACGATGGCATCACTTTCGAGCGTGACCCTTCGAATCCTATCTTCGCACCTTCGGGTGACTGGACCTGCGGCCGTGCAATCGACGCGGAAGTGTGTGAGTTCAAGGGACGTTACTACCTCTATTTCGCCACACGTGACAAGGATTTCAAGGTGCAGCAGATTGGCGTTGCCACTGCCCCGAAGACTACGGACTTCCGGCGTTCCGACTGGACTCAGGCTGTCGACGGCCCCATTCTTGCGCCTTCGTTGCCTTGGGAGCGCAAGTGCATCGAGGCTCCTTCGGTGCTTGTCAGGGGCAATAGACTATATATGTTTTATGCCGGTGCCTACAACAATGAGCCGCAACAGGTGGGTGTGGCTGTGAGTAAGGACGGCATCCGATGGAAACGTTTGTCTGATGAGCCCTTTTTGTCAAACGGAAAGCCGGGTGAATGGAACGAGAGTGAGTCGGGCCATCCGCATTTGTTCAAGGACAAGGATGGCAAGACCTACCTGTTTTTCCAGGGCAACAAGACCAAAGGCAAGGACTGGTTTTTGTCGCAGAAACGGGTTTATTGGAAGAAGGGCAAGCCTTATCTCAAGCCGTAGTGTGTGAAAGTGCCCTTATATAATCAGCGGGCTGCTTGATAGATTCAGGCAGCCCGCTGATTATGTTGTGGTGGGGTTAGGCGTCGATGTTGGCAAATGTTGCGTTCTGTTCTATAAAGTCGCGGCGTTGCTCTACGTCGTCTCCCATCAGCATGGAGAATATATGGTCGGCTTCGGCTGCATTGACCAGTGACACTTGTTTCAGGAGTCGTGTGTCGGGATTCATGGTGGTTTCCCACAACTGCTCGGGGTTCATCTCTCCAAGTCCTTTGTATCTTTGGGTGGTAATCCCTGTTTCCGACCCGTCGCCATACTGTTGCATGAAGCGTTGTCTGTCGGCATCGGTATAGCAGTATTCCTCGATGCTGCCTTTCTTGCACCTATACAGGGGTGGTGTAGCCAGGTACACGTAGCCTTGTTCTATGAGTTCTGGCATGTAGCGGAAAAACAGGGTGAGGATAAGGGTGTCTATATGTGAGCCGTCGACATCGGCATCGGTCATGAGTATAACCTTATGGTAACGAAGCTTTTCTAAGTTGGCTTGCTTGCTGTCCTCTCCGTCTACTCCGAATCTGACGCCTAAGGCTTGTATGATGTTGTTTACCTCATCGCTCTCGAAGGCCTTGTGCCACATGGCTTTTTCTACGTTGAGTATTTTGCCTCGAAGCGGCAGTATGGCCTGGAAGGCCCTGCTTCTTCCTTGCTTTGCTGAGCCGCCTGCCGAGTCACCCTCTACAAGGAACAGTTCGCATTTTGCGGGATCCTTGTCAGAGCAGTCGGCCAGTTTGCCGGGCAGGCCCCCACCGGCCATGGGGTTTTTGCGTCTTACGGTTTCGCTGGCTTTGCGTGCTGCTATGCGCACGGTGGCGGCCAATATCACTTTGTCAATAATGATTTTGGCCTCGCGGGGGTGCTCTTCCAGATAGTTCGATAAGGCTTCTCCTACGGCCTGCTGTACGGCACCGGCCACTTCGCTGTTGCCGAGCTTGGTCTTGGTTTGTCCCTCAAACTGGGGTTCGGCCACTTTGATGGAGAGCACGGCTGTGAGGCCTTCGCGGAAGTCTTCGGGCGAGATTTCCACTTTGGCCTTCTCGAATGCCTTGGTGTCTTCGGCATATTTTTTCAATACACGTGTAAGGGCTGTGCGGAAACCCGTCAGGTGTGTGCCTCCTTCTACGGTATTGATGTTGTTGACATATGAGTGGATGTTTTCGCTGTATGAGTTGTTATACATGATGGCGGCCTCGATGGGGATGCCTTGCTTCTCGGTCTTGAGATATATCACGTCGTCGAACAGATGTACGCGGTTGGCATCTACGTAGCGTACAAATTCTTTCAGTCCTTCTTTCGACAGGAATACATCTTGCTTGATGTTTCCCTCAGCGTCCTTTCTGAGGTCGGTGAGTGTGATTTTCAATCCGGCATTCAGGAACGAGAGTTCCCGCATACGGTTGGCCAGTGTATTGTAGTCATAGTTGACTGTGGTAAAGATGGTTTCATCGGGCCAGAAGTGTTGGCGTGTGCCGTGTTTGGTGGTTTCGCCCACTACCTTCACGGGATATTGAGGCTTGCCGTAGGCATATTCCTGCTGGTATATCTTGCCGTCGCGGTATACTTGTGTAACCATTTTTTTCGACAATGCGTTTACGCAGCTGACACCTACTCCGTGGAGTCCGCCACTGACCTTGTAGGAGCCTTTGTCAAACTTGCCGCCGGCGTGGAGCACGGTCATGACCACTTCGAGAGCCGACTTGTGCTCTTTGGGGTGCATATCAACGGGTATGCCTCGGCCGTCATCCTCAACGATGATGGAGCCGTCCTGGTCTATGGTGACTTCTATGTGGGTGCAGTAGCCTGCAAGTGCCTCGTCGATGGAGTTGTCAACCGTCTCGTTGACCAGGTGGTGCAGGCCGCGTGAGCTGATGTCACCGATATACATGGCAGGACGTTTGCGCACTGCCTCCAAGCCCTCAAGCACGCGTATGTTTTTGGCGGAATAGTCCGCTCCTATTTTCTCAAAATCTTCCATGATTTTCTTGTGTTTCTAAAGTTACAAAGTTAGTGATTTTTGCCGAAATGGCAGGGCTTTTTCATCGATTTTTTGCAGGCTGTCGGGGTAGGTTCTGCCTTTGTGGCTTTCGTGCTATGGCTGTGAGGCGTTTGCCGTGTTGCAGGGCTGTGACGACGGTGTGTGTCTTTACAGGTTGTTTCCTGTAGGTGAAACACATTGTTTCCTATACATGAAACACATTGTTTCCTGTACATGTCACACGTTGTTTCCTGTACATGTCACAGGTTGTTTCATGTGCATGTCACAGGTTGTTTCATGTGCATGTCACAGGTTGTTTCATGTACATATCACACTCTGCGATATGTACATATCTGTGGCCGGGGTGTGTGGCTTCGCTGTTTGTTTTCCGGCTTGGCCGTGCAAGGGCTCTTTGGCAGGCCGACGTGCAACAAGAAAGCGGCATGGAAAAGAAGCCTTGAGACTTTTCCCGTGCCGCTACGTGTCTTTGATTACCGGTCTGTGTTATTCTATGGTCCAGGTGTCGTTGGTTCGGAGCAGTTCGGCAAAGTTGTGATAGTTTTTCTTTGCCTTCACTTCTTCTATCTGGTCTTCAACGGCCTGGTCGTATGTAGGAGCTTCAACGTCGCGTATCACTCCCAGGGCTATCGGAAAGTCGGGACCTTCCATCAAGGCCAGCTTCAGTTGCAGGGTGTTGTCCTGGCAGTGGGCATCGTGAACGAGGATATCTTTTTCCGTGATGCCGTTTTCGCCTATCTTGACCACCTTGAGGCTGAACCCGTCCTGCACGAGGCCGTACTCTCTGTTTTCACCGAAAATCAACGGTTTTCCGTGCTCCACGTAGATGGCGTTCTTGGCTCTGCCTTCTTTGCTGTAGATGGCATCATAGGCTCCATTGTTGAAGATGACGCAGTTTTGCAGTATTTCGCAGACCGAGGCTCCTTTGTGCCTGTAGGCAGCCTTGAGGATTTCGATGGTCGAAGGTGCATCGGTGGCCACGGCACGTGCAAAGAAGTGTCCTCTGGCTCCGAAGCATAGCTCGGCCGGACGGAAGGGGTCTTCAACGGTGCCGTAGGGGCTCGATTTGCTCACGAAGCCACGGGGCGAGGTGGGTGAATACTGACCTTTGGTCAAGCCGTATATCCTGTTGTTGAGCAATATCATGTTGATGTCGATGTTGCGTCGGTTGGCGTGGATAAAGTGGTTGCCGCCTATGGCCAGCCCGTCGCCGTCTCCGCTTATCTGCCATATGGTCAGTTGGGGGTTGGCTATCTTGCATCCTGTTGCAATGGCGGCTGCACGTCCGTGAATGGTATTCATGCCGTAGGTGGCCATGTAGTGGGGCAGACGCGACGAGCATCCGATGCCCGAGATGACGGCTGTATTGTTCGGGGCTACACCGATTTCGGCCATAGCCTTATGAAGCGACGCAAGGAAAAAATGATCCCCGCAGCCCGGACACCAGCGTGGCTGTCCTTTTTTGAAATCTTGTGCTGTGTATGCCATAGTGAATTACTTGTTTATGATATCGTTGAATGCGGCCACCAATTCGTTGACTACGAAGGGTTGGCCTTTGACCTGGTTGAACTGATAGGGCACAAAGCCGTCTACCTTCATGCGCAGAAAGGCTGCCAGCTGTCCCATGTTTTGCTCTGCAACCACCACCTTGGGGTATTTCCCGAGCACTTCGGCCGTGTTTTTGGGCAGGGGGTTGATATATTTGAACTGTGCGTGAGCCACCTTTTTGCCTGCGGCCTGTAGGGCATGCATGGCGGCACGCAGGTGACCGAAGGTGCTGCCGAAGCCTACTATGAGCAGCTCTGCGTCGTCTGCATCGCCGGCTACTGTAAGGTCGGGGACTTGTATCTTGTCGATTTTTGCCTGACGAAGTCTGGTCATCAGCTCGTGATTCTCGGGATTGGTCGAGATGACACCTGTGGCATTGTCCTTTTCAAGGCCGCCCAGGATGTGCTCGAATCCCTCGCGTCCGGGCACGGCCCAATAGCGCACACCATCGCTGTTGCGCATATAGGGAGTCCACTTTCCTTTCAATTCTTCGGGAACATATGGGGGGCGTATGTCGGGATATTCGCTCAGGTCGGGCAGCTTGAAGGCACCCGAGCCGTTGGCCACATAGGCATCGGTGAGCAACACCACGGGGGTCATGTGCTCCAATGCCATCTTGCAGGCCTCATAGGCTGCGTCAAAACAGTCGGTGGGCGAGAGGGCGGCAATGACAGGCATGGGAGATTCACCGTTGCGGCCGAAGAGTACTTGCAGCAAATCCGTCTGCTCGCTCTTGGTGGGAAGGCCGGTTGCAGGGCCTCCACGCTGGACATCGAGCACCACCAATGGCAGTTCCATGATGACGGCCAGGTTCATGGCCTCGCTTTTCAGGCAGATGCCGGGACCCGAAGTCGACGTAACGGCCAGTGCACCGCCAAATGCCGCACCTACGGATGAGGCACAGCCGGCAATCTCGTCTTCACATTGCACGGTGGTAACTCCCAGCGACTTGTGCTTCGACAACTCGTGAAGCACATCGGTGGCCGGCGTAATGGGATAGGAACCCAGATACAGCTTGAGTCCCGCCTTCTCGGCAGCGGCAATGAAACCATAGGCAGTGGCCTTGTTGCCCGTTATATCCATGTAGCAACCGGGTGCCTTGGTCTTGCTCTCGATGCGGTAGACGTTGGTGGCCGTACTGTGGGTGTTGTGACCGTAATCATAGCCGGCCTGTATCACCTTTATATTGGCATCGGCTATTGCAGGCTTCCTGACAAACTTCTCCTTTAAGTAGTTAAAGGCAATGCTGATGTCGCGGCTGTAAAGCCAGCATACCAGTCCCAGGGCAAACATATTCCTACACTTCAGCATGGCTTTCATGTCCATATCGGTGTCTGCAAGGCAGCTCTTTACCATCTGCGTAATGTGGCAGGCAATCACGCGGTCTGCGTCAATGCCCATTTCGGCCAGCGGGTCATCGGTAGAGAATGCGGCCTTTTCCAGATCCTTCTTCTGGAAAGAGTCCAGGTCAATGATGATGGTGGCACCGGGCTTGGCCTTGCTGTATTGCGTCTTCAGAGCAGCCGCGTTCATGGCAACGAGTACATCACACTGATCACCGGGTGTATACACCTTGTCGGCTCCTATGTGTACCTGAAACCCCGAAACTCCCGTTAGCGAACCTTGCGGAGCACGGATGTCTGCCGGATAATTGGGGAAGGTGCTGATGCTGTTTCCCACTGTGGCGGATATGGTGGAGAATATGTTTCCTGCCAACTGCATACCATCGCCCGAATCACCCGAAAAGAGGACAATGACATCCTCAATAGTCTTGATTGTCACATCTCCTGACATAATATGTTTTCTTTATGTATGGTTATTAACTTTGTACAGCCTATGCCACTCTTGTCTAAAACAATGAAGGCCGAACTCTCGGTTCGACCTTTATGGTTTCTTTTTCTTTGCAGAATGCACCTGTAGCTGACTTATGCCAAACTACGAACATGAAGTGCAAGACTCGATACGATGTTGGCTGCCTTGTTCTTGTGGATAATGTTGGTCTTGGCCAACTTGTCCAACATCTTCTGTACGCTTGGCAGGAGCTTTTCAGCCTCTTCCTTGTTATCCAATGCACGCAACTTGCGCACGGCATTGCGGGCCGTCTTAGCATAATATCTGTTGTGGAGCGTACGAGTCTTCGTCTGACGAATTCTTCTAATGCATGAACTGTGATTTGCCATATTGATATTGTTATTTAGTAGCCCGTAGCAGAATCGAACTGCTCTTTAGAGAATGAAAATCTCTCGTCCTAACCGATAGACGAACGGGCCATCGCCTGAATGCTCCGATGCGGCATTCAACGGACTATTTCCGTTTTTGCGGTGCAAAGGTAGATGTTTTATTTTATTTGGCAAAGTGTTTCACTGATATTTTTCCTCTTTTTTATTCGCGATGCGTTTTTTCGTACCTTTGCAGGCAGAAACCATAGGTGGAAAAATGTTTGTCAAGTCGCGCGCGTTGGTGCTCCATACCTTTAAATATAATGATGCCGCTTCGGTCTCGGTACTTTTCACCGAAGAGAAGGGGCCGGTGTCGTTTCTTGTCAGGGTGCCCAAGACGCGCAGGGGAAGCGGACGCCACAAACTGTTTCGTCAGCTCAACGTACTGGAAATAGAGTGGGAGCCGCACGAAAGCCGTTCGCTGCAGCATGTGCGCAATGTGTGTGCCATATATACATATGTGTCCATTCCCTTTGACCCCGACAAAATGGCCATCTCCATGTTTATAGGTGACTTCCTGTATCACAGCCTCAAGGGAGAGCATGCCGGGAGGCCGCTCTTTGAATACCTGTTTTCCTCGTTGCAATGGCTCGATGCTGCCTCTTCGTCGTTTGCCAACTTCCATCTGGTGTTCCTCATTCGCCTGTCACGTTTCCTGGGTTTCCTGCCCAACGTCAGCGACTATGTGCCGCATAGCAGCTTTGATCTGCTGAACAGCTGCTTCACGCTCTCGCCTACGGTTCATTCACACCTCCTGGGCGAGGCCGAAGCGGCAGGCATACCTCTGCTGCTGCGCATGAACTATGACACGATGCACCTCTTTCACTTTAGCCGGGAAGAGCGCAACAGGTTGCTGGATGTCATCAATGAATACTATCGCCTGCACATACCCGACTTCCCGAAACTGAAGTCTTTGGAGGTGCTCCGCCAGCTCTATGAAAAGCCCTGAGGTGCTTATTCGATGATGGCACTAAAGCCACCGTTCCTTACCATCTTGATGTTGAGTATTGAAGACTTGTCAACATCTTTTGTCTCTATCACATAGTCCATGGCCTGCCATCCTGCGTTGAAGCCGTCACTCACAAGGGTCATCTTGTGCGAGCCGTCACCCAGGAAGTCCAAAGGTATGTTGAACGAACGCTCTTGCTCCTTTCCGTTGCAGATGCCTGCCACAAACCATTTCTTACCGTTGCGCTTGGCTACAATCAGATATTCGCCAATGCTTGCTTGCAATGCACGTGTCTCATCCCACGTAACTGGTATTTGGGTCAGGAAGTTGGTGCAGTCGGGATTCTTGTAGTACTGGGTGGGTGAGTCGGCAAGCATCTGAGTGCCGGTCTCCATGATGGTAAACAGAGCCATGCTGTAGGCACGCGTACCTATGGCAGAACAGTTGGGAGCAGACCATTTGTCGTATTCCGGCTGGGTGTTGATCATGGCTCCGGGGGTGAAGTCAACGGCACCTACGGCATTTCTGAGGAAGGGAATATACAATGTGTTGTCGGGACGGCAACCGCCCATTTGCTCCAATCCCAATACGCCTTCATAGGCCAGCAGGTTGGGGTAGCGGTGCTCCAGCCCGGCAGGCTTCATGGCTCCGTGGAAATCCACTATGATATGATGCTTGGCTGCCTCCTTGATGGTACGTTCATACCAGTTGATCATCCATTGGTCCTGACGGTCCATAAAGTCTATCTTCGTACCGGCCACGCCCCATTTCTCATAGGTCGCGAACAGCGTGTCAAGGTTGCGCTCCACGCAAGTCCACGTGAGCCACAGGATGATGCCTACACCTTTCTCCTTTCCATATCTGATACATTCATGCAAATCCAGATTGGGGTTGGGTGTGAAAGGCTCGTATGTGCCCTTAGCCCATCCTTCATCCATGATGATATACTTGATGCCGTATTTGGACGCAAAGTCGATATAATACTTATAGGTCTCCGTATTGCATCCCGGTTTGAACTTCACATCGGGTCCGTAAATGCTTTTGTGGTTCCACCAGTCCCAGGATACCTGACCCGGCTTTATCCAGCTCACGTCTTCGAGTTCGCATACCCCTGCAAGCTGCGCTGTCATGGTTTGTTCGACAAGACCCCTTGAGTCGGTGATGACAATATACCGCCATGGAAAGCTGCGTCGGCCGGATGTGCGGGCAGCATACTTGGCCAGTTCCTTGACGTGCGTGCCACGGTCGCCTGCCACTTCCCACTCCTTATAATAAGGTACGAGACGTCCCGTGATGCATCCCTTGTCACCATTGCCGCACAGGTAGAGCCCCGGGTAGTCGCGCAAGTCACTTTCGGAGATGAGCAATTGCAGGTCGCCCTTTGTGGAAGAAAGGCCTACGGGGAGCACTGCCATATTTTGATCCGCTTTCCAATCGGTCAGACGGCAGTTGGTATAGGGACTTTCTGATGCCGTTCCCCATCCGCCGGTGCCTTGGTAGTGGACATTCATTTCCGCAACAGGCTTGATGCAGATGTTTTCATCAATGACATAAACCGAGTCTCTCTCGTTGAGAATGAAACGATAGGCCACTGCGTTGTCGAATACCCTGAAAGCCATCTTGTAGTTGCCTTTCAGGGAAATCACGGCTTCGGTGTAGTCGTTGTGTATGGCTGCCTGTTTGATGGGAACGGCCGGCCTCAGTTCTTCGCTTATCCTTTTTGTCGTGATGCCCTTTATCTTGGTGTCTTGCCCCAAGGTCTTGCCCGACAGTATCATCTGTATGGCTTCTTGGCTGAAAATGTCTTTTCCATTCAGGGTGGCAGTATACGACAGGCTTCCGTTCCTGTCGGTCAGTGAAACGGCTATTTTCCCGTTGGGCGATGTGATTTTCACCTCTTTGGCCTTTATGGCTGTTGTCATGGCCAGTGCAATGATGAGCAGTAGCAGGTTCTTAATTCGCATTGTATGGTTGTTTTAGAAAGGCAAATATACTTATTATTCTTGGAAAACGC
>ERZ808252.798-NODE-798-length-27373-cov-9.659419_pt1 | contig 27373 bp, 25 predicted proteins | sample MGYA00521242_ERZ808252 | MGnify/ENA primary metagenome ERZ808252 (study PRJEB31516, sample SAMN03275581) | gut metagenome | biome: mammalia-associated habitat; material: feces | host: Papio cynocephalus | place: Kenya | collected 2012-08-07 ...
TGAAGTGGCGCGCTACAACGCTGCCGGCCAGCGCGTTGACGCTCCGGTGAAGGGCCTGAACATCATCAAGTTGAGCGACGGCCGCACCGTGAAGGTCATTGTGAAGTAACGCTTCGCACTACTCATCTCGCGCAAAAGAGCGCGAAGAAATAAAGCAAAAGGCTTCAGCTATGTCTCATGGCTGAGGCCTTTTTTGATGCTTTTGCTCAAAGATGATCATGCGGAGACGAGGCTGTGCCCTTGACTTTGGACCGTTGCTTTCCGTGTTTCCAATGAGTGGAATGGCCTCCCGATTTCACCCGAAAGTACAGTCTGCCTTTGGTTTCGTTTACCCATGCTTTACAATAGGGGCTGAATGGCTTTGTAATAGGGGCTGAATCGCAAGCTAATATAGCCTGAATCGCAAGCTAATATAGCCCCTATTGCAACGCCATTCAGCCCCTATTGCAAGACCATCTTTTCTTGTTGTGGAAAGCAGGGGAGTGGGGTGGCTTTATGATTATGCCGCGTCAACGCTTGATGGAAACAAAAATCCCCTGCTGCATCACGCAGCAGGGGACTCCGTTATTAAAAAGCATTCATCTTCTTTTTAGGTAGGCGCATTGGCTTTTCTGGCCGAACCAGGTGCCAACTTGCCCAAAGAGAATGCAAGAGAGACTTCATTTTGCTGTGCCGTCGTCTTCCTTTCTGTCGCTTTTGCGAAGCGGGAGACCCGGCCTTTGGACACGTTTCCGCGCCCGTTACTCCTTGTTCGGCTCGCGACGTGGGCCGCCTCTGCGCTCCCCGCGTGGCCGGCGTGGCCGCTCTTGGTAGCCCTCCGGCTTCGGCTCGAGGACCCTGTGGGAGAGCTTGTACTTGCCCGTCTTCGGGTCAATCTCCATGAGCTTCACCTTGATCTTGTCGCCTTCGTGCAACCCGGCATCCTCAACGGTGTTGAGTCTGTTCCAGTTTATCTCCGAAATGTGGAGCAATCCGTCCTTACCCGGGAGGATTTCGACGAAGCAACCGTAGGGCATGATGGAGCGAATGGTTCCTTCGTACACCTCACCCACCTCGGGAATGGCGACGATAGCCTTGATTTTCTGCATGGCAGCGTCTATACTCTCCTTGTTTGGCGCGCTCACTTGCACCTTTCCTACGCCGTCCGTCTCGTCAATCGTAATCGTTGCGCCTGTGTCTTCCTGCATTTGCTGGATGATTTTTCCGCCCGGACCGATGACCGCACCAATGAATTCCTTCGGGATATCGAAGGCTTCGATGCGCGGTACTTGCGGTTTCAGCTCCTTGCGCGGCTCTGCTATGGTCTCGGTGAGCTTCTCCAAGATGTGCTCACGGCCGGCCTTGGCCTGCATGAGGGCCTTTTCGAGAATCTCGAAGGACAGTCCGTCGCACTTGATGTCCATCTGTGTGGCGGTGAGACCGTCTTTTGTGCCCGTCGTCTTGAAGTCCATGTCGCCCAAATGGTCCTCATCTCCGAGGATATCGGAGAGGATGGCGTACTTGTCTTCGCCCGGATTCTTGATCAATCCCATCGCAATGCCCGACACAGGCTTCTTCATTGGCACGCCGGCATCCATCAAAGCCAGTGTTCCTGCGCACACTGTGGCCATCGACGAGGAGCCGTTCGACTCCAGAATCTGGCTCACCAGCCGCACCGTATAGGGGAAGTCCTCAGGTATCTGACCCTTCAATGCGCGCCAGGCCAGGTGACCATGGCCTATCTCGCGGCGTCCTACGCTGCGCTGTGCCTTAGCCTCGCCGGTGCAGAAAGGCGGGAAGTTGTAGTGAAGGAGGAAGCGCTGGTAGGACTTGTCGAGCACATCGTCGACCAATTTCTCGTCGAGCTTCGTGCCAAGAGTGCAAGTACTGAGGCTCTGTGTCTCTCCACGGGTGAATATTGCGGAGCCGTGAGGCATGGGAAGCGGCGAGATCTCGCACCAGATGGGGCGTATATCGGTGGTCTTGCGGCCGTCCAGTCGCACGCCCTCGTCCAAGACGCAGCGCCGCATGGCGTCGCGCTCCACGTCTGCGTAGTATCTTTCTGCCTCGGCGTGCTTCTCTTCCAGCTCCTCGGTGTCGAGATCGCTGTGTGCTGCGTCGTATTTCTCAAGGAAATCGGTAATCAATTGGGTGAAAGCCTCTTCGCGTTCCTTCTTCGGCAGGGCCTTCTTCACGAGGTCGTAGGCACTCTGGTAGAGCTCGTCCCTGACTTGCTGGCGCAGCTCTTCGTCGTTGGTCTCGTCGTCATATTCGCGCTTCACGTCGGTGCCCAGCTCTTTCATCAGCTCCTCTTGCAGCGCGCACATGGGCTTGATGGCCTCGTGTGCGGCCTTCAGCGCGGCGATAAGGTCTTGCTCCGACACCTCGTTCATCTCGCCTTCCACCATCATGATGTTGTCCTTTGTGGCACCCACCATGAGGTCCATGTCCGCATTCTTCATCTGTTCGGCCGTCGGGTCGATGACATACTGGCCGCCAATGCGTGCCACGCGGCACTCAGAGATGGGGCATTCGAAGGGAATGTCGCTGCAAGCCATGGCGCATGAGGCGGCGAAACCGGCCAGCGCGTCGGGCTGATCCACTCCGTCGGCGGACAAAAGCATGACCTGTACATAGACCTCCGTGTGGTAATCGGAGGGGAACAGCGGCCGCAAGGCGCGGTCAACGAGTCGGGAAGTGAGGATTTCGTTGTCACTTGGCTTGCCCTCGCGCTTGGTAAATCCGCCCGGGAAACGCCCGGCTGCGGCGTATTGCTCGCGGTAATCTACCTGCAAAGGCATGAAATCGGTACCTGGTACTGCTTCTTTGGCGGCGCAAACAGTGGCCAGGAGCACGGTGTTGCCCATCTTTAGGACAGCGGAACCATCGGCTTGCTTTGCGACCTTTCCCGTTTCAATCGTGATGGAACGCCCATCAGGCAATTGAACTGTTTTAGTAATCACGTTCATCTAAAAAATAATTAATCTTTATTGTTTTGACCTACATCTCAAGGGAAAGGCAAATGGTCCAACCGTTCACCTACCAGCTTCTTCGTTTATCAGCCGTGACAATGTCTTCCCAAAAAACTAAAATCACGCAAATTTAGCCATATTTTCTCAGATATGTGCCGTTGCTGGGATAGTTTTCGCTTTTTTTAATGAATAGGTGTCGGCTGGTTTCCTTTCCGTTGCGACATATTCCCTTTCTCCCATGGGCATTACCGTTCTGCTTCTTGTGCGCTCCTGTTCTGTCCCTCGGCCTCTTCGGCTTCGCTTTGTCGCCTTGCCGTGATTTCACATGGATTGGGAAAAGTGGCGGAAGAATGGAAAAAGCCTTGCCCAGGCACGTCCTTTCGGGTGAAAAAGCGTACTTTTGCACCCATAATCAAAGCCACCATACACCATGGATGTCCATATAGAGCAGAGCTGGAAGACCCGTTTGGCCCCAGAATTTGCCAAGCCCTACTTCGCACAACTTGCCGAATCGGTGCGCAAGGAGTATGCCTCCGTCCCGTGTTATCCGCCGGGACGGCTCATCTTCAACGCCTTCAACCTGTGTCCTTTCGACAAAGTGCGGGTCGTTATCATCGGGCAAGACCCCTATCATGAGCCGGGACAGGCCATGGGACTGAGCTTTTCCGTGCCCGATGGCGTTGCCATCCCACCCTCACTCGTCAACATCTACAAGGAGATCAAGGACGACTTGGGCATCGACTCGCCCCCTTCGGGCGACCTTACCCGCTGGGCAGAGCAGGGCGTGCTGCTCCTCAACGCCACACTTACGGTGCGGGCGCATCAGGCCAACAGCCATCAGCGCATGGGATGGGGCACATTTACCGATGCCGCCATCCGTGCTTTGAGCGACGGACGCGACCACTTGGTGTTCATGTTGTGGGGAGGTTTCGCCCGAGGAAAGAAGTATCTCATCGACGCTTCGCGCCATTTGGTGCTCGAAAGCGTCCATCCCTCACCGCTGTCTGCCAACCGAGGCGGCTGGTTTGGACAGCATCAGTTCTCCCGTTGCAACGCCTATCTGGTGGCACATGACATGAAGCCCATACGCTGGTGAGTCCCTCCGAGGGGCAGCCTCATCCCCCAGATCGGCTGTAAGAAGCAAAATCGCACTGCGCCCATGCACCTCTCATAGGGCACATGGGCGCAAAAGACAAGACCATAATGGAACTACACATCCTTCAAGTGGGCGACGTGCTGGTGTCGCCCGACCTGTTTACCGAGAAATTCTGCTGCGATCTCGACGCCTGCAAGGGTGCTTGCTGCATTGAAGGCGACGCAGGCGCACCCGTGACGGTGGACGAAACGCTGGCCATAGAGGACGAATTGGACACGGTATGGCCTCAACTGTCGGCTCAGGCGCAGTCGGTCATCGACCGGCAGGGCGTGGCTTACACTGACAAAGAGGGCGACTTGGTGACGAGTATCGTCGGAGGCAAGGACTGTGTCTTCACCTGTTACGACAAGGGATGTTGCCTGTGTGCCCTCGAAAGCGCCTATCGCGCAGGGCGAAGCGGGTTCGTCAAGCCCATCTCCTGTGCCCTTTACCCCATCCGCGAGAAGCAGTTTGCCCCCCATCTCTACGGGTTGAACTACCACCGGTGGAAGATTTGCGCCCCCGGCCGGCGGAAAGGCGAGGCGCTGGGGCTGCCCTTGTATCGCTTCTTGGCCGGGCCGCTCGTCCGCCGTTTCGGAAAGGCGTGGTATGACGAGCTGTGTCAGGTGGCCAAAGAACTGGGATTTTAGTCTGTCCACAGTGCTGTCAGGGGATGATTTCCGCCCTTGGGCCTGCCCATTCCCGCCAGTTCTTACCGCTATACTTAGTAGGGCACGATGACAATCGTGATGCTTGCGCTGGGCATGTAGGACGGATTGTCATATTTCAGCATATAGATGCGGGTGCCCTGCTTGTTGTCCGTGACGAGCGTCATGGTGGTCTGGCCGTTCTTTGTGTTGGTCACAGTGTGCCGATGCCGCTTTGCCTCGCGCTTGAAGCCGCTGATAAACCTCTTCGCATTGACCCCATCCACGTGCAGTTGCTTCACCACTTTCTTCACCCTTCGGGTCTTTGGGTCGCGTTCCACGGCCGATGTGAATCTCGAACCTCCCACGGTGGAGTATTCTTCCACCATGTTGTCGATGCTGTTTTGCGCCCTCATGGGTGGCGTAAGCAGCAGTATCCATGCGATCAATAGGATAAGCCTATAATTCATTTTGTCCTTCCTTTCTTCCTTAGTTTCTCAATATGTCCTTGAGCCGCTGCCTTTCGGCCGGGTCTCCTACGCTCTCGAGCACCTCCTGCTCGGCTTTCTCGATGACCTCCTCGCCATCCGCCTGCCGCTCAATCTGGTGTCCATCGGCGAGCGTCTTGCGTATGTCGTCCTTGATTTCCACCAGGTCGTCGCACCGTTTGCCGTCCACAATCGTGTAGCTTCCGCCGTAAAGTTGTGCCAACCGCTGCTCCTCCTGCTGTCTGTACGTCCACATTCCGCCCACAACGAGCAGTGCGGCGGCCGCCGTTCCCACAGCCATGCGCACCCATCGGCGTGTCCAAATGGGCTTCATGCGTTTCCTTACGGCCTTTTGAGGGGGCGGAAGCACCGCCAAGTCGCGGAAGTATTCGGCGTAGGGAAGCAGTGCTTCGCTGACCTGCTTCGTCCGTGAGAAGTAGTCGTAGAGCCGCTTCTCCTCGTCGAGCGTGGTGTTTCCGTCGAGGAAACGAATGACCAAATCCTTTAATTGTTCTTCTTGCATGATGCGGAATGATATTGTTTGAGAATGGTTTGGCGCGCTCTGCTCACCGTTTTGCGCACCGACTCGGGCGTAGTGCCTACGATTTCAGCAATGTCGGCGTACTCCATGCCCTCCATGTGGCGCAGCCTGAAGACCGTTTGTTGCAGGGTGGGCAACCTGTTGAGCAGCCCGACCACCCTTTCGTAACGTGCGTCGGTTTCCTTTGTGGGCGCTTCCACGGCCAGATGCTCCACCGTCACGGTGCGTTTGCGCCTCCTCAGCCCGTCGATGGCGAGGTTTCTGACGAGCACGAAGGCCAGCGGGGCTATCGGCATGTGCAGGTTGTCGCGGATTTGCCACAGCCGGAGGAGCACGTCCTGCACGATGTCCTCCGCCCAGTCGGCCACTCCCGTGTGTCGTTGGGCAGCGGCCAGCAGGCTGGGGCGCAGCCTTCGTGCCTCTTTTTTGAATAGCGTCTCTTCCATTATGGCATGTTTCCGTGTGACGTCAGGGGCTGGGTAGCGGTGGCAATTAGTAGCAATTCAGTCCCTTGGTATTGATTTTCCCCATGCCGCCGTTCTTGATTTCGGTCTGGTCGGCAGTGCCTTTGAGCTTCATGGTGGCCACACCCGTGTTGCTGGCTTCCAGAATCTTGCAGTCAACCTGTGCGGTAAACTTTCCCACGCCGCTGTTATCGAAGCTGGCTTTTGTGCCTTTGAAGTCCAGGTTCGTCGTTCCCGAGCCCGAATTGTGCACCTCAAGCTCCTCGCCCGCAATGGTTGCGTCTATCGTGCAGACCCCACTGATGTCCAGTTGCGTCTCGTTGCATTTCAGGTCGGGCAGCTTTATCTGGCATACCCCTTTCGATTCCACTTCCAGTTTCGGCACGTTGAGGTGCTCGGCGGTAAAGGAGCACACCCCCGACAGGTCCAGCTTGCGCAGCGAAGGGGCTGTGATGTAGAGGTCCACCTCCTGCTGTGCGCTGTGGCTACCGTCCAGCTCACCGATATATACACGGTTTTTCGGTCCCACACTATACTGTCCCTTGGGGTATTTCCCCCATGTTGTCCTGAGCTTCAGGCATCCATTGTGTGTGGAGACCTCAAGAAAGTTGAGGTCTCCTTGGCGCAGTTTGGCCACGACTCGGGTCTCGTTGCCCTGCGTAAAATAGATGTGTGCCACCGTAGAGCAGTCAATCTTGTCGAAGTGATCCACTTTGTACTCCCGCGTGCTCGACGAGTTGTCGTCATTTCCCTGTGTGTTCTGTTCCCCTATATTGGGCGACAGGCTTGCCGTGAGGGGTTGCAGGTTGTTGGCGGGCAGTTGCTTGGACAAGGTGTTGAGGCCGCGTTGGCAGGCGGATGAGGTTCCGCTGAAAAGCAGCGCGGCAAGCAAGGTGATGAATGTCTTCTGTTTCATAATTCCTAAGTTTTTTGTTTGACTTCTGCCCTTAGTACGCACAGCGCGCCATTTTGTGACACAAAAATACGATTATTTTTTTGCAGGCAGGGCAAGTCCGCTCTAATTCGCATCGCCAGCGGTGTGTATTCGGGCATTAAGGAGCGATAATCCTGCACTGATCCTCAAACCGAAATCGACAAAGAAAGCGAGGAATGTTCTACCTTTCCGACGAAACCCAATGATAGAATCGGGATAATTCCTGCGTTGTCCTATTGTGGAAGCGGGAGAGAGTGGTGGTTATTATTCTTTACAAAAGCACCCATCGCCCATCCTTGCCGGTGTGTTTGCGTGCCGATGCCATTGATTTTGAATGGTAATAGGGCCGGTATGGCGTTGCCATTCAGCCCCTTTTGCATCCTAATATAGCCCCTTTTACAAGCCAATATGGGCTGAATTACAAAGTGTTGATAATCAGTATGTTATATTGCTATATTTGGCTTACTGATCCATCGTAAGCCTTATTTTCTGGATTAAAACCTTGTGCAAGTGTGTTTGGACTGGTTCTGAAATATTATTACATTCGTGTGGTGTGGTAAACCGCCTGTGCCTTGCTTCGCACCCTGTATATCCAGAATCCCGTTTTAAGCATGGTGAGCACGGCGTAGGGCAGAAGAGGATGCGTTTATGCCTGTGCGCCCTTCACCATTTTCGTTCGGTCGTCATTCAGAAGGTGACGTAATGTCGCAGCCGCTCGATGGCTTCGGGTGGGAAATCCTTGCGTAAGAGGCGCAGTTGGTCAAGGCTTCGCAGCGGGCCTTTCAGCCTTCGGTAGTCGCAGATGGCCTTGGCCTGAAAGTAGTTGATGTAAGGATGCCGGCGCAACTGGCTCAGCGAGAGCTGGTTGAGGTTGAGTTTGGTGGTCCTCTCTGCCTTCAGGGTAAGGAAGGGGAGCGACTCGACGGGGAAATCTTCGAGGTCTCGCAGCTGGCTGACGCTGTAAAACCCGCCCAGCCGGCTTCTGTAGCCCACGATGCGGCGTGCCCAGCCGGAGCCTATGCCCGGTATCTTCTTCAGAAGTGAAGTGTCGGCGGTGGCAAGGTCTATTTGCTCGCCCGCCTTTAGTTTCACGGGGAAGCGCGTAGTGTCGCGGTCGTACTCCTTGTAAGGGACGTAATGGTCGCTCGCCTTGTACGCCTCGTAGCGCTCTCGCGCCTCCTCGGCCCGCGACTTGAATAGGGTATAGGCCGGCTGATAGTCGTCGCCGATGCGTATGTAGGGCTCCAGCTCCTCATATTGCTTGCGCGTCATGCCGTAGAGCCGTCCGAAATCGTGGGGCGTGCGGTAGACTCCGCCCTTGGCCCGGTACTTGTAGATGGCGCGTACCTGCCAAGGCTGCAGTCCAAGGCGCAGGAGTTGTGTGCTGTCGGCGGTGTTGGGGTCGAAAGGAAACAGCTCTACCTTTCGCCCGTCTGGTGTCTGGTAGGCGTAATATGGCGGGGCTTCCCTTCCTTTTCCATGTCTCTGGGTCTGTCTGGTGGCCAGGCTGTCGGCGGCAGAGAGCGTGGTCTCGTCGCCGCTGTTGCCCGTCAGGTGAATCAGCAGGACAATGACGGCAGCTAATGCAAGGAGGAAGGAGAGTGCCTTGCGGTCGGATTTGTGGAGCAGGAAGAGGTGGGAAAGTCGCATAGGGGGTGGTCAATGGTGGTTGAGGCCGTTGGGCGGGTGTGTCGAAGCGATACCCTTCCCCCTCCCGATGTGCGGGATAGGGGAGGGTAGGTGTTGACTATTCTCTCGAAGCCTCGATGAAGTTGCGTGCCGGGTTGGCATACATGGTGAGCAGTCGCTCGCGCAAATACTCCTCGTCCTTGTTGGGAATCTTGATTTTCGCCAGCTGACTTTGCAAGTACAGGTTGAACTTTTTCACGTCCTCCTCGGTGTAATGGTCGGTGTGTTCGGTTCCGTCCAGCTCGTCCATGGCGATGTAATTGTTGGGATAGAGGCGGTAGTTGCGGTGAATCTCGTGGTCGATGTGGGCGCAAATGTTGTCGAGCAGGTCCGACTTGTTGAGCTTTTGCTCGCGCAGACTGTCGAGATAGCCGTCAATGCTGGGGGCGACTTGATAGTGGATCTTCCCCTTCAGTCCGAGGATTCCCGTCCTCATGCTCACAATATCGTCATAAGGGCCTTTCTTCCAGTTGGGGTCGTCGCGCTTGAGCTGATATTCCTGAGCCTTGAGGAAGTCGCATGGGTCGTACTCATAGCTGATGGCCAGTGGCACGATGTGCAGTTCGGCGAGCCGTTCGATTACGTCACCCTCTCCTCCGAGGGCCAACATCTTCAGTATTCCTTTCTGCGTGCGGTCGTTGGAGTCCTTTGCGCGGCCCTCACGCTGCGCAATCCAGAGGTTTTGTCGCTTCTCCGCGATGGCGAAGTGCATGTAGCGGGATAGTTTTTGGCTTGCCTGCAGCCGCTCGCGCGCCATGAGTCCGCGCTTGACGATGAACGACTTGTTGAGCCTCACCACGTCGAGCACCCATGGAATGGACAGCAGGTTGTCGCCAATGGCAATCTCGCAGGTGGTCTCGAAGCCGTGATCGATGAGCAATACGTCGAGTAAGGCCGAGTCGAGGACGATGTCTCTGTGGTTGCTCATGAACGTATAGTTGTGCTTGTTGTCTATGTCCGTCACGTCCATGTCCAGCCCTGTGCTCGCCTTGGAGATGAGTTTCTTCAGGAATCGGTAGGCGAAGACGAGCTGGAAGTCCATGTTCGTCTTGCATTCGTGCATCTTCTGGGCAATGGTCTCCGCTGTTGCCTCGGGGAAAAGAAACTTGACCATCTGGAGAAACTGCTGGTTTTTCATCAGCCGGTCATACACTGCGGGCAACTCTTCCGGCTCATAAGGTCGGATGTCGTTAAATTCTTCGGGGATAACCATAATGAAATCGTAATTGAAAGGTTTTTGTATAGGTGGGTGTCATGTGTCCCGTTGTCTCCCCGCCCTGTTAGGTTCAGGGTGGGGAGAGGGGTGTTCGTTAGAATTGATTCTCGATGATTTCGGTCAGTACATCCTTGATTTCGAGTCCCGCAGCGCGCACTTGCTGAGGGATAAAGCTCGTTGCCGTCATGCCAGGCGTGGTGTTCACCTCCAGCATATTGATGACTTCGTTGCCCTTTGCGTCGTGGGTGATGATGTAGTCGATGCGGATCAGTCCGTTGGCATGGAGAATATCGTAGATGCGGCTGGTGGTTTCCGTGACCCGCTGCGCCGTTTCGGGGCTGATTCTGGCTGGTGTGATTTCGTTGACGTGGCCGTTGTACTTCGCGTCATAGTCGAAAAACTCGTTGCTCGTGACGACTTCGGTGATGGGGAAAGGCACGCTGTGCTCCTTGGTCTTGTAGATTCCCTGCGTGATCTCCGTCCCATCGAGGTAGGATTCGACCATCACCTCGCTGCTTTCCATGAAAGCGACGCGCAGAGCGGGCGGCAACTGGTCGGCATTCTTCACCTTCGACACGCCGAAACTGCTCCCGTCGTTGGCCGGTTTGACAAAGCAGGGCATGCCGAGGCGCTTGGCAATCGCCTCTTCGTCGTACTCTTCGCCGCGTCGGAGCAGCACACTGTCGGCCACATGGATTCCATAGCTGGACAGATAGCGGTTCAACACAAACTTATCAAACGTCATTGCCTCGACCAGCACGCCGCTTGTGGAGTAGGGAACGTGTATTAAGTCGAAGTAACCCTGCATGGGACCGTTCTCTCCAGGCTGTCCATGGATGGTGATATAGGCGTAGTCGAAGACGACTACCGTGCCGTCGGCTTTGACAAACGAGAAGTCGTTGCGGTCAATCTTTGCCTCCTCGCCTCCGGGAAGCTGCACGCGCCAGTCGGTTCTGCGCACGTCCACGATGTAGACATCGTAGCGTTCCTTGTCGAAAAAGGAGTAAAGTCCCTGGGCTGAGCGCAGGGAAACATCGTGCTCGGAGGAGTCTCCGCCACACACGATGGCAATAGTTCTCTTTAAGTTTTTCATCTTTATGATCTGTGTCTTATTTTTCTTGTTGAGTAATCGGGCCGCCCTTCTCCTGCCTTGTGTCCTTATGGCTCGGCAAAGGTGTCCTGTGTCGTCCCTCCGATGTATGTCCGCCACTTGGCGATGAGTTGCTCCATGTCGGATGGCAGGGGTGATGTGAAGTCCATCTGCTGCCCTGTCGAGGGGTGGACGAAGCCCAGTGTGCGGGCGTGCAGAGCCTGTCTGGGGCAGATGCGGAGGCAGTTCTGTATGAACGCCTTGTAGGTGCTGCTGCGCTGTCCGCGCAGAATCTCCGTACCGCCATAGCGTGCGTCGCCGAAGAGAGGATGCCCAATGTGGCGCATGTGGGCACGTATTTGGTGCGTTCTTCCCGTCTCGAGGACACATTCCACGAGCGTTGTGTAGCCAAACCGCTCGATAACGCGCCAGTGGGTCACCGCCGGCTTGCCCGTTTCTGAGCCGGAAGGAAACACTGCCATGCGCAGCCGGTCGCGTGGGTCACGCGCAATGTTGCCCTCGATGCGCCCGCTATCCTCGGTGAAGTTGGCCCAAACGAGCGCGACATAGCTCCTATGAGTGGTCTTATGGAAGAACTGCTTGCCCAATATCGTCTTGGCCTCGGGGGTTTTGGCCACCACCAGCAGCCCGCTGGTGTCCTTGTCGATGCGGTGAACCAGCCCTACCTCGGGGTTGTTTGCGTCAAACGACGGCACGTTCCGCATGTGCCACGCCACGGCATTGATGAGAGTGCCGTGGAAATTGCCCGCTCCTGGGTGCACGACCATGCCCGCCGGCTTGTCGACGACCATCAGTTGGTCGTCCTCATAGGCGATGTTGAGCGGTATGTCCTCCGCCACTATGCTCGTGTCGTGCTTGGGCTGGTGGAGCATAAGGGTGATGACGTCGCCCGGGCGCACCTTGTAGTTGCTCTTCACGGGCACGCCGTTGGCGTGAATGGATCCCGCGTCGGCGGCTTTCTGAATGCGGTTGCGGCTGGAATGCTGCATTCTGACGAAGAGATACTTGTCGATGCGCTCCGGCTCCTGCCCTTTGTCGACCTCTACGCGGAAGTGTTCGTAGAGCTGTCCCGTGCCGTCTGGCAGCTCCCCTTGAGCCGTGTCGTCGTCCAGGTCCAGCAATTCGTCGTCGATTTGTTCTTCTTCCATTTCCTTATACCTTATCTATATATGCGCGTGAGGACCGCTTCCGGTGGGTGGCATCTCTTAGTCGGTCCAGCCGGATGGCCTTACTCTCCCGACGACGGCACGTCACCGGAGATGATTTCGTCCCCCGGCCGTACCTCGTCGATGGGCACTTCGAGGATTTCGTAGTCCTCCTCATAGACGGGCACTTCCTCTTCCACCTCCTCATAATCATCATCCTGCTGCCCGTTGTCGAGCGTGTCGGCTGGCAATCTCGTCCCATCGCCTACCTGTATGACGATTTTTGCGTCGGCCGAGACCCGCTCGCCGGCCTCTACCCGCCTGCCATTGACGATGATGGCATACACCCAGTCTTTCTCTCCGGGCGTGTACTGCGGCTCGACGGTCTTGAATCCCATGGCCAGCAGGGTGGCACGCGCCTCGCGATAGGAGCTGTTGTCGGCCAGGTCGGGCATGGTGAGCATGGGAGGAGTGGCGGCGTTGATGGTCACATAGACGATGTGGGTCGCCTTGATGCGCTTTCCCTGCCCCGGACTTTGCTCCAGCACGCAGCCCGGCGGCATCGCCTTGACGTAGCTGGTGTCCTGAACGACGAGTTGAAGCCCGGCTTCCGAGATCTTCTTCTCAGCATCTTCGATCTGCATGCCTATGACATTGGGCACGACAATCGACTCGCCATGATGGGTATAGTAGTCCAACCCATACTTCACTCCGATGAAAAGCATGGTGATGACGATGGCGATGGCAACGATATTGCCCAAAACATAGGAGCTGAAAAGATTGCCGAAAAAGTTCTTAACCGTCATTCCGTTATCTATATATTGGGTACAAAGTTAGCAATAAGTTTAGAAACTGAACAACAAAATGCTTTAAAAATCCTTTATTGTTACGCAATGAAATCTCTACTTTCGCTTTGTCAACTTTCGCAGTACAATCCTCTTGTGTGACAGGAAGAACCCATTGAGTAGGGGGTGTAAAATATCTTGACGATTGATATAGGTCAAAAAGGTAGTAGTCCAAGCGTTTTTTTAGGAGGGAAAAAGTCCGTCAGCAGCAGAATAATATTTACCTTTGCATTGTCAATAGCAATAAATTGGTTTGATAGTAATTGATTTTTTATAGGTTTTAGTTGTTAAATTTTAAGGTAAAAGGTGGGCAAGCGAGCCTGTTTACACTTGAAAATAGGTGTGAGTAGTTTGAAAAGGTGATTGGATTGTATTACAACACGGATGACCTCTTCCGCTAAGCGGTGGGATTGCGCTGGGAGGCGCGGCCTGCAAGCAATGGCGGTATCAAAGAGGTGGGGGGGCTTTAGGCTCTGAAACGGGCAGGGTGCAGCAGCGTCCTGCCCGTTTTCGCATCTGTCGGAGGCGCATTCCTCCTGCCTTGTCTATCGCAGTCCCAGCGAAAGGGGACGCAATGACAAAGTGATAGTGCCTCTTTTGTGTTGCCATAAAGCCCCTATGGCAACACAAAAGAGGCACTATTGCACGCTGATTTGGGCTGAATCGCAAAACCCTCCAGTTTTTAACCTTAGTTAATATATCGTGTAAGCAAAGTTAGTTAAAATGATAACATTTTGCTTGTGATGGTTGACACATTGCTATTGTCGTGTTATGTGCAACCTTTTATAGTGAGGATGGGTATCAGGTAAATACCCTACAGAACTTATATTTGTCCATAAATGATAGTCATCGTATGCTAACCGACTGCAAAATTAACATACTGTGCTTGGGAAATTTTGCTGCTCAACGGAATATTCGTAACTTTGTGGGTATGGAAAACAGAAAAAACAAACTATTACTAACCCTCTTTCTCTTGTTTCTTGTGGGCATGAGGAGTGTGGGAAAGGGCATTGCGACCGCGCCTTACCGCAACCCCCAACTTCCCGTCTCACAGCGTGTGGCCGACCTCCTTGGGCGCATGACCCTTGAGGAGAAGGTGGGACAGCTGCGCTGTGCGCTCGCCTGGGACTACTGGGAGCGCAAAGACGGGCGCATTGTGGTAGCTGACCGCTTCAAAAAGGATTTGGCCGACGGGTGCATAGGAATGCTTTGGGCGACCTACCGTGCCGACCCCTGGACACGGAAGAGCCTGATCACCGGGCTCAACCCTGCTGATGCCGCAAAGGCAGGCAACGCCTTGCAGCGCTATAACGTCGAGCACACCCGGTTGGGCATACCCCTCTTCTTGGCCGAGGAGGCGCCACACGGACACATGGCCATCGGGACGACCGTCTTTCCCACCGGATTGGGGCTGGCGGCGACGTGGAATCCGCGGCTCGCCGAGCAGATGGGGCAGGTTGTCGGGCGCGAGGTGAGGCTGCAGGGAGGCCACATCAGCTATGGCCCAGTGATGGACTTGAGCCGCGACCCGCGCTGGAGCCGCGTCGAGGAGAGCATGGGCGAGGATCCCGTGCTGACCGCACGAATGGGTGCGGCGGTGGTGCACGGACTCGGCGGGGGCAACCTTGCGCGCCCGTACAGCACCATCGCCACGCTGAAGCACTTCATCGGCTACGGCACTACGGAGGGCGGGCAGAACGGCAGTCCCACTTTCCTCGGCGAAAGGGAAATCCGCCAGCAGTTTCTCTACCCGTTCCGCAAGGCCATTGAGGCAGGAGCACAGTCGGTGATGACCTCCTACAACTCTTTGGACGGCGTGCCCAGCACGATGGACGACCACTACCTGCGCACTGTCCTGCGTGGCGAATGGGGCTTCCGGGGCTTTGTCGTCAGCGATCTGTACAGTGTCGACGGCATCTGCGGCACCCATCATGTCGCGCCGACGCTTCAGGATGCGGCCGCCTATGCGCTTAGGGCGGGAGTGGATGCCGACCTGGGGGCGCAAGCCTACGCCACGCTGGTGGAATCGGTGCGCAGCGGAAAGGTCGATGAGGCGCTGGTCGATTCCGCCTGTGCCCGCATCCTGCGGCTGAAGATGGAGATGGGCCTTTTTGAGAACCCTTACGTTGACCCGGAGAAGGCGCGTCGGGGCGTGCGGACAACTGCCGATGTGGAACTGTCGAGGCAGGTGGCACGGGAGTCGGTAACGCTCCTGAAGAACGAGCACAGTCTGTTGCCCCTTTCGCGGAGCGTGCGCGTGGCCGTGGTCGGTCCCAATGCCGACAACCGCTACAACCTGTTGGGCGACTATACCGCCCCGCAGCCCGACGAAAGCGTCGTTACCATCCTGGAGGGCATACGCTCCAAGTTGCCCGCCGCACAGGTGGAGTATGTCAAAGGCTGCTCCGTCCGCGACACAACGCACGAGGACATTGCCGCCGCTGTGGCTGCAACGCGTCGCGCCGACGTGGTCGTAGTGGCCGTAGGAGGAAGCAGCGCACGCGACTTCCGCACCAACTATCAGGCCACGGGTGCCGCAGAGGCCGACACGCGCAGCCTGAGTGATATGGATTGTGGTGAGGGCTACGACCGTGCGACGCTCGGTCTGCTCGGACTGCAGGACAGGCTGCTCCGCCAGCTCAAGGCCGTGGGCAAGCCGATGGTGGTGGTCTACATCGAGGGAAGGCCGCTCGATAAGACTTGGGCGGCTGCCAATGCCGATGCGTTGTTGACCGCTTATTATCCCGGTGGGCAGGGAGGACAGGCCATTGCCGACGTGCTCTTTGGCGACTACAACCCTGCGGGGCGGCTGCCCGTGAGCGTTCCCACCAGTGTGGGACAGATTCCGGTCTATTATAATAAGAAAGCCCCCATGCCACACGACTATGTGGAGATGTCGGCCCGTCCGCTCTATGCCTTCGGTTATGGGCTGAGCTACACCACTTTCGACTATCACGGGCTGAAGGTCAGCCCACTTGGCGACAGCACAGTACGGGTGGAGTTTGACGTGACCAACACCGGTGCGCGCGATGGCGACGAGGTGGCACAGCTCTATCTGCGCGACCGGGTGGCGAGCGTGGCGCAACCCTCCATCCAGTTGAAGGCTTTTGAGCGCGCGGGCATCCCCGCCGGCACTACCCGCCACTTCGTATTCACCCTCGGAGCGGATGACCTGGCCATCGTCAATCGTGCGATGAGGCGTGTGGTGGAGCCGGGCGAGTTCACCGTCATGGTGGGATCGTCTTCCGACCGCATCCTCCTAAAGGGCAGTTTCATGGTCAACAAGGCGATAGAGTTGGAATAGCTCCGGAGCTGTTCCCTTTCTATGGGCTGCCCAGAGGTGATGAATAAAGTTGGCTGACGGATTGGCATGGAGAAGTATATGGCATACCATTTGTTGCATTATATTTGTAAACCAAAAGCAAGAGAAAACGATGATTACGGTAAAGAATGCGGGAAAGTTCCGCATGGAAATAAAGAATGACAGCGAGTTGACCCACACTGACGTGCCCATAGGGGCTGGCGGACATGGTGAGTATCCCACGCCCGTGGTGCTGCTGGCCGAGTCCTTGGCTGCTTGTGCATTGACCACCGCTGCGATGGGTGCTGCCAAGGACGGCCTGGATGCCACGGGGTGGCATGCCGAGGTGACAGGAATAGGATTCGATGAGGGTCATGATGTGGTGAAAAGCATTGCTGTTCACTTCCATTTCGGGCAGAATGTGCCCGCAGACAAGCGCAAGCGGCTTGAGGCATTCACCCATCGGGGCTGCACGGTAGGCAACTCACTTACCGCCGAGAAAGCCTTCACGTTTGACTACGACGTGTAGTTTCTTCTCCGACACAATAACGGTCAGCCCCGCCTCCAGACCATACTGCCTGAAGGCGGGGCTGATGTTTTATGCCCTTTAACCCAAATCGGTCATTAGACCGAAATCGACAAAAAACGAGATGTTTTCCATCTTTTCGCCCCTTGCCACTGTTTCTTTCGGCATCTTGCTGCCGTAAGTGTTTTGCCATAGCCCGCTATGCCTTCAACACTTACGTTGCAACCTGCACGAAATAAACAGCAACCTGGGACGAAATCTAATGACCGATTTGGGTTTAATCCCAATCGGTCAATCTGCTGTCTGCATCCTGACCTATCGAATGGCATGGATTGTAGCGACAGGAAAGCCTTCGCATGAAACGAGAAAGTCAGCGAACGCTCAGTATCTGCATCCGCTGACTTCTTGTTTTCTGTTCCCCAGTTCAGCCTATTGGCATCAAAACTTATCCAGCAACAGTGAAGATGCGAATCTCCGGGGCTGCCTGGAAGTAAGGTGACAATCCCTTTGCCACGTCATTCTTGAACAAGTCAGACTCCAGATAAGCCTCAGCGTGCTCCTTGCTGTCGAATCCATGCAGCACCTGCACGTCCTCGTCGCGAACCAGCAAGGCCTTGGTCAAGGCACCAGCGATGGTGTTGAGGAAAGGCTCACGATAGTCAAAATAGACCTTTGCCGCACTTTGACGGTCACTCTCTTTGATCTTCATGGTAATCTGAAGATAAGCTTTCACTTTTTCCATTGTCCTAATACTTTAATGATCTAATGATATGTCTTCTGTTATGATGATTGCAAAATTAACCCTTGTGATGAGGATAATCGTTGCATATTCCAGCGAATGAATGGTAAATTTGCGCATAGGGGCTTGCTTTGTCAAAAACAATGCGTAAATTTACCATCACAAACACATAATTCACCATTTCAACTCATGGTGCCATAATGATAGACGATGGAAAAGAAACAGCACACACGACAAAAGCAGGTGGCGTCGTACTCCATTGAAAAGAATGCCCATTCCGGGCTGGAACTGGAGCTACACTTCATGCCCAAGTTCTTTCATGAGAACAGATGTGGCAATATGCCGCCACATATTCATGAGTTTTATCAGATTATATGGTTCCGTCACGGACATGGAATCCATCGGGTGGATTTTGTGAACTATCCCTTCACCGACAACACGATATTCTTTATCGCACCCGGTCAGATTCACGCCTTCGACGGAAACGAAGATGCAGAGGGTGTAATCATCCTTTTTAATGCCAGTCTGCTGGCAGACGAGGAGTCGGGTGAGAGCATCTTCCTTAAATATAACGTGTTCAATGCCTACGACTCATCGCCTTGCTGCAAGATTGACAATGAGGAGGCAGAGCGGCTGATGTTTATTGTCAGTGAGATGAACCGTGAGTATTCGCTCACGGATGCCTTTGCGCATAAGGACTATATGCAGTATCTTGTCCGGCTGTTCCTCATCAGGGCGCAACGGGAAGGTGAGCGGAAAGACGCAAAGAAACTGTATCTCTCCAGTGTTGCCAACCGCACCTTCGTATGCTTTAGACAGTTGCTGGAAAAGAATTTCCGTAGTGCCCACACGGTGCAGGAATATGCCGAATGGCTCAATATATCGACCCGTACACTGACAAAATATGTGAGCCAGAGCACCCATAGCTCGCCATTGCAGATCATCAACGATCGCATTACGTTGGAGGCTAAGCGGCAGTTGCTGCACACCTCGCTGAATATTAAGGAAATAGCGTATGGGTTGGGCTTTGAGGACCCTTCATATTTCGTGAAATTCTTCAAACGACAAACCCACAAGATGCCGAGTGAGTTCAGGAAGGAAAGCGGACTATGAAAGGTGTAGGAATAGAACAGAAAAGCGAATGAGTTGCTAAAAATCAACAAGATGTTGCCATCCTCAAAGAAAAAGAGGATGGCAACGTGCTCTTATCAGTGTTTTGTGCTTTCGGATGCCGCCTGGCATCCAATGACTTTCGGAAATTTTCTGTAACTTCAATCGTTCGTTAGATTTCGTCAGAAAGATGGAAAACGTTTGGTTTACGTTTCGAATTCGGTCTAACGACCGATTGGGGTTGAAGTTATTTTCTGTCGCCCACTTGCATCTGGAGGCGTCTCCCACTGATAAGCTGGGCATGGGAGATGCGGTAGGAGCGCAGCGGTTGGCCGCCAAGCGTCATCGACTGGATGTAGTTGCCAGTGCCCTTGCCGCGCACGACCGAGATGGTGAGGTCGCCCTGTGGATAATATCTCGGGTCGAGATGGAGCGTCACCTCGTCGAACGTGGGGGTGGTGAGCGTGTAGTAGGGCGAGCCGGGGCAGTCAGGATAGAGTCCCATCATGGAGAATACCGCCCATGCCGACATCGTGCCCGTGTCGTCATTGCCCGGTATGCCATCGGGTGCGTCGGTGTAGTAGCGCTTCAATAGGCGCGATACCTCGCGCTGCGTGCGCCACTCTTCGCCTTTGAAGTAGGAGAAAAGGTAGGGGTAGGCGATGTCAGGCTCATTGGCTGGGTCGTACAAATCGTTGTCAAATACCGATTGGAGCTTGTCGATAAACTTCCTCTTGCCGCCCATCAGTTTGGCCAGACCACTCACGTCGTGTGGAATATAGAAGGTATAGTTCCACGACGAGCCTTCATGGAATCCGGGAGCATTGGAGAAGTTGGCGCCATCCTTTGGATCGAAGGGCGTGAGGAAGCTCCCGTCGCCGTTGATGGGGCGCAACACGCCCGTCGATGGGTCGTAGTAGTGCTTGTAGCCGAGGCTCCGCTGGCGGAAAAGGCGGGCGTCCTGCTTGTGGCCGAGTGCCGTGGCGAGAAGCGAGAGGGCGTTGTCAGCCACGTAATACTCCAAGGCGTGAGACACGGAGTTGTCGCCCGAGTTGTCTTGGGCAAACACCCCAAGAGGTATGTAGCCCTTGCTGATATAGGGGTCGATGTCGGGTCGCATCTTGTTCTCGGCTCCAGGGAGCGTTGCGCTCTTCCGGAACGCCTCGTAGGCCTTGGTGATGTCGAAGTCGCGGAGTCCCTTCAGCCAAGTGTCGGTAATGACGGGGATGGCCGGGTCGCCCTCCATCGTCCATGTCTCGCGGCCGAACAGCTCCCAGCGGGGCATCCATCCCCACTCGTCATACATGGCGATCATGGAGCGAACCATGTTCTGTTGCTTGTCGGGAAAGAGCATGGTCTGTAGCTGGTGGACGTTGCGGTAGGTGTCCCAGAGCGAGAACACGGTGTAGCGGGTGCCCTCGGTGTGGCGTGTCTCGCCGCTTTCCATGGCGGGATAGTCGCCATTGCAGTCCTGGAGGATGTTGGGGTGGAGCTGGGTGTGATAGAGCGCAGTGTAGAAAATGCGCCGCTGGGCCTCCGTTCCGCCCTTGACGGTGATGCGTCCGAGTGTCTGCTCCCAATCCTTGTCAGCTTGTTGGGCGATTTGTTCGAAGGTAGTGCCTTGCGGTTGCTCGCGGTTGAGGTTGTCGCGGGCATTGTCTATGCTGACGAAAGACACGCCCATGCTCACCTCCACCTGCTCGCCCTCCGCGCAGTCGAAGGTGTAGTAGTAGCCGATGCCGTCGCCCGCCAGCTCGCGAGTATAGTTTTTGTAGCGCTTCAGCTTCCCGTTGTCGGGGTCCCACTCCCCCTTTACGCCCTGTCGCATGGGCTGTTGCTTCCATGCCCCCTGCTCCTTGGGCTGCTTGTTGACGCGCATGACGAAGTAGATGGGGAACACCGCCTGTGGGTTGTAGCAGAAGGTGCCGAGCAGTCGCACGCCCTCAATCTCCTGGTTGTTCACCCGGCGCACCATACCCCCGGTCTCATTGGTCAGCCCGTCGCCGATGTTGAGCAGCAGGTGTCCCTCACCTTTGGGCATCGTGAAGCGCTCGCGCGAGGAGCGGAGCGTGGAGGTGACTTCGGCGCGTATGCCGTATTTCTTCAGGCGGACGGCGTAGTAGCCCGGTCGAGCCTGCTCACTGTCGTACTCGGAGCCGTAGTCGTGGTAGTCCACGGAGAGCTTTCCGCTGGTCGGCATGGTGAGCAACGTGCCCAGTTCGGGACATCCCACGCCGCTGAGGGTGACATGGGCGAAGCCCGTCAGGTACTTGTTGTGGTACTCATAGGGCGCAGACCACCATCGTGCGTCTTTGTCATACTGGTTGAGGTCGCTTCCCATCACGTTGAAGGGTACGACCGACATCAGTCCATGGGGCAGTACCGCTCCAGGATTGCACACCGAGAAGTTGGTCGTGCCGATGAAGGGATCGACCAAATCGGTTAACTTCTGCGCCATGGCGTTGAGGTTCAGCAGCGCCAATGCGGCCGCGGCCATCCATTTCTTTCTATATTTCATTGGTTTCGTTCATTTGTCTAAAGCGCCGCTAAAGGTACATATTCTAAGTGAGGTAGCCAAGCCTTTGTGCCTGTTTTTCCTTTTTGGTGACGGAAAACATCGGATAGTAAAGGGAAATGGTAAGAAAAATCATTGGAAAAGAACATTTTCTGGATTAAAATTTGGAAAATTAGAAATAGTTTCTTAATTTTGCCCCAACTCACAGTTAGCCCGTTTGTATGGGCGAGTGGGTTATTTACTGGTAAAGGACGTTTACGGACGTATCATCTTCGGATCTCAAATCTCGCAAATTTGACAATCTTCGGAAGAGATATGGCAACGGGAGCGTTCACGATGGGTGTATTATGTCCAAGCTCATCTGCATCAGCTATCGCTGTTTCTTGTGATAGTATGCATTTGTGTTTCTCACTTATAATACGTCATGACGTGGGCTATCTGTGTTGCTTATCCTCGAAGATGGGCAATGCGAGAGCCTGAGGTCTGGGATAAGCGAGAAGTATAGACTCCCACGTCTTTTTTAGTATCTTATCCGAAACAATAATATTAACCGCCTACTTTGGGATGTTCTGCAAGGCTAAACTTTTATCAAAAGATGAGAAAAATTTTGATGGTGTTATCTCTGTTGGCATCTTTGTGCTGCAAAGCTCAGATGTCACCCTCTCAACAACAGGCCTACAACTTTGGAAGGTCAATGGCATTGATAGAGACTGGCAAGTCCCAACTCCTCTCCCATGATTATGATGGAGCATGGGAATCGTTTAGAGAGGCTTTGTTTGATTTGGGAAATGAAGAAGCTGCAGCCTATCTGGGAGTAATGGTGGAGTTGGAAATGGGCCTGAAAAAAGATCTGTCTCTTGTTGATGAGCTATACGAGACAGCCGCGAATGGAAAAAATGGATTTGGCAGAACCGCAGGAAGAGCCGCCCAACAGCGTATAAAACGAGACGGCTATTGGGCTGCTACAGATGAAAACCGGACAGCCTTCCTTCAAAATTTAGCCATCTCTATGCAGGCTAACGGAATGAATTATGGTGTAGGAATGGGATCAATGGGGTCTAATTCTGGGTCTTCAACTTCTTCTGGGAGCTCTTGCTCTGGCTGCGGTGGAACTGGCCGTTGCACGACTTGCTCGGGACAGGGATACTACTGGCACGAAACTGGATATTATACGGGTTCAAGCCGGAAGGAAAAGACAACCTGTCCTGTATGTAGCGGCTCAGGACGCTGTGGAGTATGCTATGGAAAAGGTAGATTATAGATTAACTTAACCGAAACGATAAAACATGAAAAAAAAGAATCTTCAATCGCGTAGAGAGTTCTTTAAGAATGCAGCAAAGGGCGTTTTGCCTATTTTGGGCGTAGTGGTATTGGGTGGAATTCCTAAATTGATAAGGGCAGAACAAGCACCTACGAGTTGTTATAGTTGCTCTGGCGGGTGTCTTAGCACTTGCAAGGGAACTTGCTACCAATATTGTAGTGGTGGCTGTAAAGGTAGCTGCGCATACACTTGCATGGGCAACTGCAACACCACATGTTCTGGTAGATGCTCTGGCAGTTGCTATGGAATGAATTTCTAATGAAGAAGTATAAGTTATGAAAAAAGAAATCATTTCGCGCAGATCCTTTTTCAAGAAGACGGCAAAGGGAGTGTTGCCGATTGTCGGAGCATTAGTTCTGCCAACGAGTATTTTATCATCGTGTGGGGATCCGGATGAAGACGAAGAGGATGAAGGTGGATCTTCTGGTGGCAGTAGTGGATGTGGTGGAAACTGTACTGCTAATTGCAGGAATATTTGTAGGGGAAATGCTGCATATTCCCCCGCATCTTGTAAAGGGGCGACTTGTAAAGGTGCTTGTTTGAATTCTTGCAAAACTAATTGCTCTTCATCATCGACAGCTCATGGAAAAGCCAACGGATGCTCGGGTTGTTCGGCACAATGCTATAATGGCTGTACTTCTTGTACGGGTTCTTGCACAGGAAGTTGTGGCGGAAGTAGCTGTTCTTCGAGATGTACTAAAGGATGCAAAGGAAGTTGTGTGTCTAATTGCCGACTCAGATGTTCTGGCGTAGCTTATAGAAAGTAATGGCAGTAAAAGAAGTGGACACAGCGTGGCAGGATGGTATGGCGAAAAACATCACATTCATTGTCACCAAGGACTGCCAGTTGGCCTGCAAATACTGTTACCTCGTGGGGAAAAACTCGAAAGAGCGGATGACTTGGGAGGTGGCCAAGCAGGCCATTGACTATATCCTCGATCATGAGGAGGACATGAAGGAAGAGAGCGTGGTATGGGACTTCATCGGTGGTGAGCCGTTCTTGGAGATAGAGCTGATAGATCAAATCTGTGATTATCTCAAAACGGAAATGTTTCGCAGGAATCATCACTGGTTCAACTCCTACCGCTTCTCATTCTCGACGAACGGCATCAACTATGGTACTGAGAAGGTGCAGGAGTTCATTCAGAAGAACCACGACCACCTGAGTATCGGCATTACCATTGATGGAACGAAGCGCAAACATGACCTCAACCGCATCTGGAAGACCAAGGAGATGGAGCAAGGTATCATGCCGAGGCCCGAAGAGGAGCGGGGATCATACGATGATGTGGTGAAGAATATCCCTCTGTGGTTGGAGCAATTCCCCAATGCGGGCACAAAGGTAACCATCAGCAGCGCGGATATACCTTATATTAAGGAGAGTGTGCTCCACCTTTATTCGTTGGGCATCCACGAAGTAAACATCAACTGCGTCTTTGAGGATGTGTGGAAAGAGGGCGATGACCAGCTCTTTGAGCAGCAGCTCATGGAGCTGGCCGATGCCATCATTGACGGAGGGTATTATGAGGACAACGCCTGCTCGTTCTTTTCAGAGCACCTTGGTAAGCCGATGGACTGCCAATACCAGAACCAAAACTGGTGTGGAGCGGGACGAATGCTCTCCGTAGATGCTGAAGGCAACTTCTATCCTTGCACCCGATTTGCACAATACTCGCTGCGAAACAAGAGGGCTTGGATTATAGGCAACATCCACGACGGCATCGACAAGAACAAGTTGCGTCCATTCTTGACGCTTGACCGATGCACACAGTCCACACAAGAGTGCATTGACTGCGAGGTGGCGGACGGTTGTGCGTGGTGTCAAGGCGAGAACTATGATGCTGCCGATACACCAACCATTTACCAACGGGCCACTGCCATCTGCAAGATGCATAAGGCAAGGGTGAGGGCAAACAACTACTATTGGAACAAACTGTACCGTAAACTTGAAAAGGAAGGAGGTGAGCAATGATGCAATATATCGTTGTACTGTTGGACGATACTTCGGTATCATTCTGCCATTACGGGAACAGCGGACGAGAAAGGCGTCTCATGCCACTGGAAACACTGCGAGCGGGAGTTGTCTATGCGATGAAAGAAAACCTGAACATACAATTTGTCTACCCCTCTTATGAGCTGCCCAGCGAGTATCGAGAGGTGATTGACAGTGTTGACCACACCGACATCAAGCCGGCAGAAATAGGTGGAGAAGCTGACGTTGTGGTGTTCAATGATTGGAATCAAACCGCAGACTACCACTTTAAGGAGGGCGTCTCGTATGTGTTGCGTACGGACAGGATCAACTTGATTTCTCGTTTAGGGAAAGTTTGTGATATGCTTCGCAAGGTCGGTCGGCTCAATATTGTGATTGTTGATGTAGATAAGTTCACAAAGGAGGATTTCACTACTTATGCCAAAGCTCTTCATATTATGGCTGAAGAGGTGGAAAGGCAATATGTGGGTGGACACTTTGTGCAGCTGAACCTCTTGACGGACAGGATGATGCTTGACAAAATGAACAACTGTGGGGCAGGAGACACCGCGCTGACGCTGGCTCCCGATGGGAAGTTCTATGTTTGCCCGGCATTCTATTTTGCAGAGGGCGAGGATGCTATCGGGCGGTTAAAGGTGTCGGTTGGCGATGTGCATCATGGCTTGGAGATAAAGAATCCACAGCTATACAGGCTTGACCATGCCCCGATATGTCGTGGTTGTGATGCGTACCAATGCAAGCGCTGCATTTGGTTGAACCGCAAAACGACATACGAAGTGAACACGCCCAGCCGTGAGCAGTGCGTAGTGGCTCATCTGGAACGCAATGCAAGCCACGAGCTGATGCTTGCACTTCGCCGGAAGATTAACTTCCTTCCTGAGCGAGACGAGATAAAAGAGATAAAATACCTTGATCCATTCGAGGTGAAAAGAGATTAGCACATTAATTTTAGGAAGCAATATGAAAACGAGAAAAATAGTTGGAAAGGTTACACCTGAGGAAAAACAGGTGATACAACAATTATTTGAACGGCGTAATGGCCTACAGGAATTGGCCAAAATTCTGACGGCAGACAATTCTGACTTGTATGAGAAGTTGTTGAAGGACGTTTCTGATACCACTGCGAAGTTTCAGGCCTGGTGGAATGAAATGAACAAGAAGTACCAGTGGGAAAGTTCGGAAAAAGGGCATTGGGAAATTGATTTTGACACTTGTGAAATCTATTTGATAGAGGAGGCGGTATGACCAATATGCTTTTAATGATAGGTACATCGGAGCTGTTGCTCATTGCGGCTTTGGTGTTGCTGCTTTTCGGGGGCAAAAAACTTCCCGAGATGATGAAAGGATTGGGGCAAGGCGTACGCAGCTTTAAGGAAGGCGTACGGGAGAAGCCTGACCCCGATGAGGCTTCGGACAATGATTCCGGCCAAGTCGTAACTGCTGTCCAAGAGAAAGGCCAACCCTCGGAGACGGCTCATGATCCCGTATCCGAAGACCAAAAAGATGAAAAATAGTCAGGGCAATGAGCTAATGACATTCGGAGAGCATCTTGAGGTGCTCCGCAAGATGCTCTTCCGAATCATAGGAGTTACGGCTTGTTTGGGTATTGCCATCTTCTGTGCGAAAGACACAACCTTCGATTTGCTGCTGGCTCCGACCAACAACCATTTCGTAACCTATCGTGTCATAGAGGACGTGGCTCGCACTTTGGGCATCAACTTTCAGTTCTCGCCTTACGAGATACGGCTGATCAATACCGAGTTGTCCAGTCAGTTCATGACCCACGTCTCTACCTCTGTCTACCTTTCTTTGCTTTTTGTCTCGCCATATATTGTAGTGGAGTTGTACCGTTATGTGGCTCCGGCCTTGTATGAGAGTGAGCGTCACTATTCGGTTGCTGTGGCAGTGTCCATCTTTCTGCTCTTCGCCATGGGCGTTCTGATGAGCTATTTTGTCCTGTTTCCGTTCGCCTTGCGATTTTTGGGAACTTATCAAGTAGCGGACAATGTGGTCAATCAGATCAATCTGTCGTCTTATATTTCTACGTTTGTCACCTTGACGCTGATGATGGGATTTGTGTTTCAGCTCCCTGTCCTTTCTTTCTTCTTGGCGAAAATGGGAGTTTTGGAGGCTGGGCTGATGCGCAGATACCGTCGCCACGCTTTTGTGCTAATAGGTATTGTCGCAGCTGTCATTACTCCTCCAGACTTATTTACTTGCGTGATGGTCATGTTTCCAATGTATGGTTTGTATGAATTGAGTATTCTGATAGTGGAGAGGGTGAATAAGAAATGAAAGCTATGATAAAACAGACGGTTACGTTTCCTCTCTGGTGTGGGTATCGCCTGTTTTTATTCTGACTTGGGATGCTATTCCATTACAGTTGCCATGTAGTTTTAGGCTATTTCTCATGTTTTTTGATTATAAATTTTGTAGTTACAAAAGAAATGATTAATTTTGCATTGGACAAGTAAAGTCAATGCTAATTGATTTTGCTAAATAGGGAAAGTTGGCAGAGTGACCGAATGCGCTGGACTCGAAATCCGGTATACCTTCTTTAGGTATCGGGGGTTTGAATCCCTCACTTTCCGCATGGGAAAGGTTGTAGCCTTTCCCCTTTTACTTTTATGGAGTGGGTAGGTCTACAAGTTTCCAACATCGAATGTAGGAGTTCAGAAGGAAGATTTTCAGAAAAGTTTGGG
>ERZ808252.802-NODE-802-length-27216-cov-5.203601_pt1 | contig 27216 bp, 24 predicted proteins | sample MGYA00521242_ERZ808252 | MGnify/ENA primary metagenome ERZ808252 (study PRJEB31516, sample SAMN03275581) | gut metagenome | biome: mammalia-associated habitat; material: feces | host: Papio cynocephalus | place: Kenya | collected 2012-08-07 ...
GGTAAGTCCTTTATCCCGATGCTGATCGGTACCGGCTGCGGTATCCCCGGCATCATGGCTTCGCGTACCATTGAAAACGAGCGTGACCGTCGTATGACGATCATGACCACCACCTTTATCCCCTGCGGCGCAAAGGTTCCGTTCATCGGAATGATTGCGGGCGCTCTGTTCGGCGGCTCGGCTCTGGTTGCCACCAGCGCATACTTCATCGGTATGGCAGCAATCATTCTCTCGGGTATCATGCTGAAGAAGACCAAGATGTTCGCGGGCGATCCTGCTCCGTTCGTCATGGAGCTTCCCGCTTACCACCTCCCCACCGTCGGAAACGTTCTGCGGTCGATGTGGGAGCGCGGCTGGTCCTTCATCAAGAAGGCAGGTACCATCATCGCTCTGTCCACAATCGTTGTCTGGTTCACCAGCTACTTCGGCTTCACGGCAGACGGCTTCCGTATGCTTGCGGAGGATGAGCTGGATCAGTCCATGCTCGCCGCAGTCGGCGGTGCCATTGCGTGGATCTTCAAGCCCCTCGGCTTCGGCACATGGCAGGCAACCGTCGCTTCCATCACCGGTCTGGTTGCAAAAGAAAACATCGTTGGTACCATGGGTATCCTCTACGGTGCATCGGGCAACGTCTACACCGCGCTTCAGGCAGCCTTCACGGGTGTCAGCGGATATGCGTTCCTCGTGTTCAACCTGCTCTGCGCGCCTTGCTTCGCGGCAATCGGTGCTATCAAGCGTGAGATGAACAGCCCGAAGTGGACTTGGTTCGCCATCGGCTATCAGTGCGGCTTTGCTTATGCAATCGCGCTGATGATCAACCAGTTCGGTAACATCTTCCTCGGAAAGGCAAATCCGTTCGGTATCATCGTGGCGGTTGCGCTTCTGGCGGGTATCGTCTACATGGTGGTCCGTCCCTACAAGGAAGCAACCAAGCTGACCGCATCGGTCAAGGTTGCGAAATAATCGACTGTAAAAATTGTGAAAGGAGCTTCTGCTATGTTGATTTGGGTTGCAAAGTATCTGCCAACCGTGCTGATCTGCGCGGCGTTGGTCGTGGTTGTCGGACTGATTATCTTCTCGCTGGTCCGCGATAAGCGGCGCGGAAAATCGTCCTGCGGCTGTAACTGCGCACACTGTGCCATGGCAGGCTCCTGCCACGGGCAGAAGAAAAAATAACGCTCAAAAGAGAGGGATCTTCTGCGGAGGGTCCCCTCTCTCTTTTCTCCCTCCCCTCTTGCTTTTTTCCGCAAGGCGTGGTATAATAGGGTATATTCCAAAGGAGACAAGGTTATGGAAATCAGAAGAGCAAAAGCGGCAGATATCCCGCAGATTATTCCCCTGCTGTATCAGGTTCACAAGGTCCACTCGGACGCAAGACCCGACCTGTTCCGCGCAGGAGCAAAAAAGTATACAACGGAGGAGCTGGAGGCGCTGATTCCGAACGACGAGCGCCCGATTTTTGTGGCGGAGGAGGACGGCCAAATCCTCGGATACGCGTTTTGTATCTTTCAGAGCCCGCACGCCGACTCCATGCAACCGATTCGCACGCTGTACATTGATGACCTTTGCGTGGACGGTAATATACGGGGCAAAGGGATTGGGAAAGCGCTGTATGACCACGTTCTCGCCTTTGCGGAGGAGTGCGGCTGCTACAACGTGACGCTGAACGTCTGGGCTTGCAACGCCTCCGCCATGCGCTTTTACGAGAAGTGCGGTCTGACGGTTCAGAAGATCGGCATGGAACAGATTATCGACCGCCGAAAAAGTGCAAAAAAGCCTTGACAAACGGCTGAAAAAATGGTAAAATAAAGGGAGCAAAACGGGCGGGCGTGGTGGAATTGGCAGACACGTAAGATTTAGGATCTTATACCTTCGGTGTGCAGGTTCAAGTCCTGTCGCCCGCACCAGCAAGACACACGCAAAGGGAGCATACAAAGTTCCGTTGCGTGTGTCTTTTTCTATGCAAAACAAGGGTACATTGCCGTTCCGTGGCGGTTAAACATATCTGACAATGTTTATTTATTTTTATTGTCTGTTTCATTATCGGGATTCGGGTATACGCGATTTTCTACATACGCCATCATGCGGTTATGCAACACTGCATAGAACAGTACGGCAAGTAAACTGCCAACCGCACACAAAATCGGAAATCCGTCATTGCCTCGCGTTTTTAACTTCAGCAATACCATCATACCAATCCACGCTACAACGCATAAAACAATCGTTGCAAGATGTTCGCGCAACCACTTTTTCTTAAAAAATGTAATTTTCTCTTTCAACGTATAGGTGCTGTTATTGAGCGCGGTCACAAGATTATCGTCGGCGGCTTTCTTAAATTCTTCCGTCCCAAGCCGTTCTCCGGCAATCATCTCGTTAATGCTGACACCGAATTCTTTTGAGAGTAGCGACATCATTTCAACGTTTGGCATATAGTTGCCGTTTTCCCAACGCGAAATTGTTTTGTTCGTCACGCAGAGTTTCTCTCCGAGTTGCTCTTGCGTCATGCCTTTTTCTTTCCGCAAAGCGGCGATAAATTTTCCTATTTTCACTTGATTCATTTGGCTCACCTCTAAGAAAATTATAGCATATTTTTCGTAAAAATGCTTCCCCATAAACAGCGAATTTGCTCCCCACAAACAGCGAAACACCTTTTTTTGCATTGTCCTTAACGATTTTATTATACTATATTTTCCCGCTTTTTTCAATAGCTCTTCAATACTTGTCATTGACAAAAAAGCACCTGCTTTTGCAAGTGCTTTTTGTCTGTCCGAATCAGCTAAAATCCATATCGCCCCAGCTGATTTTTTGCGGGGTTCCGACCTCTCCGTCGGGGGTGGAAAGCGTCAGGATGTCCTGCTCCGTCAGGGTGACTGTCAGGGCATACGGGGTCTCATAAATTCTTTTCATTGCTCTGCACCTCCAACCAAAATGCTGTGGACGCTGACCAAGGTCTTTACGCCGTCCTTTACGGTATAGACTGCCGCGTCGAGGTCCACTGCGGTTTGCGCCTCGGGGATATCCTCCAGCACAACCGCCCAGATGTACGCGGTTTCAAGGCTTGCGGCGGTGTGGGTCTCGCCGTCCGCGAGGATGGAGCCGTAGACCTTTGCAATCTCCTCGGTCCATGTTGCGGTCTTGCCCTCGGTGTTGCGGACCGTCAGGCGGAGCTCCAGCTGTTCATAGTCCAGCGCATCCACGCCGCCGAGCAGACGGACTGCCCATTTGCCGCCCGTGACTGCGGTCTTTTGCCAATTCTTCAGGCAGACCGCCTCCGAATTCGTGCCCTTGACCTTCCATGCAAGCGTGGTGGGGTAGGCTTTGCCGTCGATGACATCCCACGTGGAGAAGCCCGCGTCGGGGTTTGCTTCGTTCCATGCGTAGAAGCCCGCAAGGTCGGCAGAGGTGACGCGCGTTGCGCCCTTTTGGGAGGCAGCGGCAGTTTTCTCCTCGGTGTACAGATTGTTTTCGGCGATATAGATACCGACTTGTGTTACGGTCCCATTCGGATTCCGAACGATGGAGTTGACATTTCCATCACTGTTTGCAGCCACGGTTCCCGCAGAAATGCAGTTTTTAACGGTCAGGGTTCCGCGGTTTTCATCAATAAAGCCGGAGTTCGCGGTTGTATTTTGGGAATCCGCCAGACTACCGTAAAAGGCACTGTTTGTAACCGTAACATTTCCGCCTTGAGCAATAAATCCGGCAAATCCGCCCATTTCTTTATGCTTTTCAGAGGTAATGGTCGCGGCTACGACCGAGCGGTCAACAATCAGCGTTCCCGTAACATACCCTGCGAAATACCCGCCGTTTGCTGGTTGATAGTAAGAATAGAGCTCCATTTCGGAATACACATTGGAGATTGTTGCTGTCCCCGCAACGGTTCCAAAGATTGCCCCGGGCTGGTGCCTGTTGATTCTGTAGATTGAATTCAGAAGAATCAGATTGCGGATTGTTGCGCTGGTTCCCGCCGCAACCAATCCGAATATTCCGGAACCGGACCCGCCGCCGGTTGTTTCCAGCGAATAAATTCCCTTGACCGAATGTCCCTGTCCGTCAAATACACCCGCGAAAGCGGTGCCCTTCGCGTTTGCCCAGACATTGGTCGGCTGGGCGGCGGACACGCTTGCGGTGAAGTCGGGATTCAGGTCCATATCGCGCGCAAGCAGAATCGTCATGCCCGCAAAGGTCTTTCCTTCCGCGTGCAGCTTCGCAAAGCCGAGCAGGTCCGCTTCGTCCTCCAGAACGAACTCGGTTTTGCTTTCGTCATACCAAGTCGTATCCGCCGCAATCGCGGCGGCATCGGCGCCTGTGGGAATCACGGCAAGACCCGCGACCAGCAGAAGCGCCAGACAGATTGACAGTAGTTTTTTCATTGTTTCATTCCTCCGTTTCAATTAGGTAGTCGGGAATTCGTAGGTCGTCATGTCCGCAAGCGAGGTGTACTTCATCGGAAGGAGCTTGCAGGGACCGTCCGCAATCAGGCAGTTTTCCAACCCGATTTTGTCAATCAGGTCGCGGAAGGGCTGGCGGCGCGGCTCGGTGTCGCTTGCGGAGCGGCGCAAATCAAAGGTGGCACGGCTGGTGGTCCAGATGGCAATCGAGGGGTCAATCAGGCGCAATTCCTCCGCCGTTTCGGTCTGACTGCCGCCCGCGTAGCCGTGGTGGTTGATTTGCACGATGTCGGATTTCAGCTCCGCGCCGTACATCTTCGTCAGCACGGGGGTGGAGAATTCCACGTCCCCGAGAAACAGCACGCTCTTGCCGTCAGCCTTCAGGCGGAACACCGTGGATGCCTCATTCGGGTTCCAGATCAGCTCGGGCGCCATGTTCTCATGCGTGTAAAGGATTTCCAGCTCGGCATTGCAGAAGCGCAGGACCTGCCCCGCGTGCGGCATGACGTACTTTGCACCAAGCCGCTCCACAATCTTCGGCAGCTTATCGCGCATCCATGCTTCATAGGCAAAATTGGGGTTCTGCCGCGATTCGGGAACGGGATTTGCAATCACATACTCCACCTCAATGCCCCACGAGGCGCAATTGAAGTAGAACGCATCCAGACAGCCATAGTGGTCGGGGTGGGAGTGCGTCATAATCCATGCCGCGATTTTGATTCCGTCGGTGCGCTTATTGTTGTCGCGCAGATAGGAACGCAGGCGCGAGACATCCGAATCGTACCCGCCATCAATGACAATGTATCTGCCGTCCTCCAGCGTGATGACAAAGCTCATGCCGTTGCCGTCAAGGTTCTCCCCTGTTTCGGGGTCCTTTTTGCCGCCCTGCATGGCATAGTTCAGGGAGATGATCCCTAAGGTGGTATCGGTGACCTTCGTGCTCCCGTCATAGTCCTCGCGCGGGTAGAGCGCGGTGCGCTCCAGCGGGTCGACGGTGACCGTCAGGCTGTTATCCGCCGCGATGTAGCAAAGGCTGACCGCCGTATCCGCTTTCGTCAGCGTGGCGTAGCGGTTCGCTCCGATTTCGTGGCTGTCGTAGAGCGTATAGCCCGCATCGGTCAGCTGCTTTCGGTAGTCCGCAAAGCCGTTTTCCGCGACCTTCTCATAGCGTTTCATTTCGTTTCCGTTTTCCAATTGATATTCCCCCTTCAGGGTCCCGCCGCTGTAGGACGGGACCTCGGGCTTTTCGGGCTTTTCGGGCTTCTCGGGCTTCTCGGGTGTATCGGGCTTCTTGGTCGTTGCTTCGGTCGGTGCGGCGGTCGCGCTCGCACCTGTCTCCGCTCCCGCATCGGTTTTGGCATCGGTTGCCTGCGGCTTCGTGTCGGACGCTCCCGCTGGCTCTGCGGGACGGAACGAGCAGGCAACCGCAAAGAGGGTCAGGGTCAGGACCAACAGCCCCGCTGTCAGCCGTCTCATTCCTCGCCCCACAGCTTCTTTACAAACGTCTCCAGACGTGTCACGGTCTTTTCGTTCCGTGCGTCAAAGGTATCCACAACGCTCTTGTTGTAACGGACCGCCTCCCGCATATAGTCAAGCGGCAGACCGAAGATATCGCCGAACACCTGCGCGAAGTCAATGTAGGAATGGTCCAGAATGTAATAGAACATGGTGCGGTTCTCGAGGGTCTGGAGCGAGCGGAGTGCGTAGGTATCCTCAAAGAGCGCGGGACGGACGTTCTGATAGCTCTCGTAGGACATCATCTCCAGCACGGCGCTTGCGATGTCGGTATTCTTGGTGCAGTTCAGGATTGCCAGTGCGTTGAACTCATTGTGCGAGGAGACGCGGTAGTCATCCTGTACCTCACTGTATTTCGGAAGCGGCAGGAGCGCGAAGGAATCGGACATTCCGCGAATGTTCTCCTGCGCCACCGCCAGCATCAGGTTGGCATGGAACACCGCCTTGCCCTGCACGAAGGGATTCTCCACGTCAACCGCCTTTGCGCCCTTCAGGACCGCGCCGTTGGAGTTGTAGAGCGCCTTGATTTTCTCGTTGCGGTCCTTGTTCCACTCGGTGTTGAACACGCCGTCTGCGGTCGGCTTGCCGTTGCTGTCACGCTGCGTAATCCGAACACCCGAGGCGAGCAGGAAGCCGTCAATCGTGGTGGCATCGTTCCGCACGGTCAAGCCCCAGTAGCTGCTGTTCGGGTTCTCGAGGTCGCCGTCCCCCACCTGACGGAGCATGGAGAGGAAGGTGGTCATGTCCCACTTGCCGTCATAGACCATCTGACGGAAATCATACGCGTTTCCGTCGCTGTCCTTCAGCAGCTCATCCGCCAGCGTCAGGTTGACCAGCATGACGGTCATGCGGTTGTAAACCGAGATATTCGCCTCGCTGACCGCAAAATAGAGCTTGCCGTTCAGCTCGACCTGCTCCTTTACCGAGCTGTTCCACCAGACCTTATCGAAGTCCATATAGTTGGTGCGGTTCGGGTTGAGCGTGTAGAGATCGTAGAGGATGTTGGTATCCTCCGCCATCAGCGGCGGCAGGAAGTAAATCATACTCGAAACAATCCACGGGTCGGTCACGCCCGAGGAATTGATGTTCCGCATCCGCTGTTGGAAGCCCGCCTTGTCCGTGTTGGTCGCGGCACCGCTTTCGTACTGGTAGTCAAACTCCACGTTCAGCTTTTCCATGATGTATTCCTGCCGCGAATAGATTGCCGACTGGACCTTGGTGGGATTTTCGAGGTCCTTCGCAACCTCCATCTCGTTGGTAACCCCCGTTTGGTCCTTGCGCTGGAGGACATGGACCTTTTGCGGGTTTCCGTCCTCATCATTCGGGAAGCGCAGGTCGGACGGCACGTCATAGCGCAGGGAGGGGTCAATCGGCTCCTCGGTCTCGGTGACGTTGTCCTCGGTCGGCAGCTCGGAGCGTTTCTCATCGGTCACGGTTGTCGGGGTGCCCGAGGGGGTTGTCTTTCCGCACGCCGCAAGGCACGGGAGCAGGAGCGCAAGACAGATTGCAAGCAAGAGCAGACTTCGTTTTTTCATTGATTTCTCTCCTTTTGTTTATTTTGATTCACTTTCCGTGAATCCGTACCACTATTATAGCAAAATCAACCGAAGTCTGCAATCAAAAAACAGCATAAAAAAAGACCGAAATACTCACTTTTCGGTCTTTTTGGGGGTCTGCTCCCGCCCGATTCCATTATTTTTTCGCTTTTTCGCTTCCAACGGGGTGCCGCCGACCGCTTTCGTACTGTGCCGCGTACTCCCTCGGGGTCATGCCAACGCTTTTCTTGAAGAAGGTATAGAAGTAAATTTCGTTTTCAAAGCCGCACTGCTCGGTAATCAGGCGCGCGGAGCACTGCCCCGATTGCAGCATTTGCTTTGCCTTGTTGAGCCGCAGGGCGATGATGAATTTCCGCACGCTGGTTTGCATATAGGCGGAAAAATCCTTGTTCAGCTTATCGCGGCTGACGAAAAACGCCTGTGCGATGTCGTTGGTCCGCAGATTCTCGGAAAGGTGTTGCAGGATGTAAAGCGGCACATCGGCGATGTAGCCGCACGCCTCGCGCATGGAGACGGTCCGCGTCCCCTCCTCGGTCAGCTCCCGCAATTGCTCCAGCAGAATGCCGGTTGCCAGCCGCGGAATCATGCCCGGGTTGCGGTCCCGCACCTTTTCGCGGGTCTGCATATCCACAATCATTCCCAGCGTCCGCAGGAAGCTGTCCTCCTTCCCGCGCAGGTCGAAAATCTGCATCCGTGCACCGTCCGAGAGGATTTCGGGCGATGTCACCTCCTCCGACATGGTGCGGTTGAACACGTCCCCCACGTACAGCACCACCCGCCGCGTCCGCGCGGGATTTCGGATTGCGGTAAAATAGGCAAAGTGCATACAGAACGGCGCAAAAATCACGATTGCGGGATAGTCCACCTGACAGACCTCGTTGCCCGCCATAACCGTTGTTTCCAGTCCCGACGGCAGATAAATCAGCTCATAGGAGGAATGCATATGCATAACGCTATCCGACGGCAGTACATCCATAATCGTCGTTGCCTCCACCTCAAGGTCCTTTGTAAAATCAATGTAGGTCTCCATGCCGCACCTCCCATCCGCATCACCGCATTTATCATGTCTATTATAACATACCACCCGCCCAAAATCAAGAGCGCGGCGGAAAAAGAAAAAATTCCCGCTTCACGTCAAGCGAAAAAGTAAGGATATGCACTTTTTAAGCCTTCTTTTTGTATTTACAAGCCGCCGATTTTTTGCTATAATAATGACAACCAATCCATTTCGTGAGGTACCGCAAATGAAAACCGTTTCTTCTCCGTTCAACCCCGGGGAACGCCTGACCGTTCCGTTCGCGTCCTATCCCCTGCGCGCCTGCGGCGGCAAGGACTCCCTTGATTTGCAAAAGCCCGAGACTGCCGTCCGAATGCTGACGGAAATGGGGGTCGGTCAAGCCTTTCTCGCAGTCGAGGCACCGTGGGGAGACCCCGAGGCGACCGCACGGGAGAGGGCAACCCTGCTCCGCCACATTGAGACCTTCCACCGCGCGGGCATTCGCGTGGGGGTCTGGTTCTGGCCCGGGGTCTACCCCGCAGGCGAGCGGGAATTGACCCGTCAGGTGCTTGCCGATGGCTCGGTGCTTGCAAAGTGCTGTCCGCTGGACGAGGACTACCTCTCCGCATTGGAGGGCTATGTCGCCTCGCTCGCCGAAACGGGTGCCGATGCGCTGATGATTGATGACGGCTTCCGCTACGGCTTTGAAAATCGGAATTTCGGCTGCTTCTGCCCGCTCCATCTGCGCGCGATTTCGGAGCTTGTGGGACACGAGGTCAGCGCCGAGGACCTGCGCCGCGCCACGCTCTCGGGCGGTGAAAATCCGATTCGCTCCGCGTTCCTCAAGGTCAACGGTGCGTCTCTGGTCGGCTTTGCCAAACGGATGCGCGCGGCGGTGGACCGCGTGAACCCCTCGGTTCGCATGGCGGTCTGCGCCGCCCCCTCCTCGTGGGAGATGGACGGGACCGACCCCGAAATGGTCAGCCGCGCGTTTGCGGGCAACACCAAGCCCTTTCTGCGCACCAGCGGCGCACCTTATTGGGCGGACCACCGCTCGTTCGGCTGTCGGATGGAGGACATCATTGAATTCGAGCGCTTTCAGACTGCGGCGTTCGACAAGCCCGACATGGAGGTGATGTGGGAGGGGGACGCTTACCCCCGCCCGCGCTGGAATTGTGCCGCTTCCTACATGGAGTGCTTTGACCTTGCCCGCGCGATGACCGACCCTGCCGTTCACAATCTCAAATACCTGTTTGAATACGCCACCGAGCTTGAAAACGAGCAGGGCTATTTCAAGCGTCATATGCGGAACCTGCCGCTCTACCGCGCAATCGCCGCGCACTTTGACGACAAGCAGCCCTGCGGTATCCGCGTGTTTGAGGTCCCCCACAAGTACGACAGGATGGACATTCCGAAGCGCTTTGAAAACAAAATTTACGACCTCCAGCTGACCTGCTTCAACCCGTCCTCCAAGCTTCTCTCCCCCGTTGGACTGCCGACGGTCTTTGCGGGAGACGGCACGGGAATTGCGGTGTTCGGGGAGAACGCGAAATATCTGCCCGCAGAGGACTTCGGCAAGGGTCTGCTTCTGGATGCCCGCGCAGCGGAGCTTCTGACCGCGCGCGGCTTGGATGTGGGTCTGCGCGGCGAGGATGCGGGCTTTGCGGCGGACACGGAGCTTTACCTCGCGGACGGCTTCCACATCCGAGCCTTTGATCAACCAATCCGAAATTTCAGGGTGGACGCATCCGCCATTCCCGAAACAACTGCCCTTTCCCCCGACGGAGCCACCGTTGCCACCTCCTACCGCTACGAGAACGCGGCGGGACAGCGCTTCTTTGTCCTCTGCTCGGACGCTTACGGCTCGGCAGAGCGTTACCACCGCGTTTACGGGCGCTCGCGCCTGCTCGCCTGCGCCGCAGAGTGGGTCTCGGGCAAAAGGCTCCCCGCATGGACCTCTGGGTCTCCCGACCTTTACCTGCTGTGCAAGGAAAACGCCGATGCGCTGGCGGTCGGGCTGTTCAACCTGTTTGAGGACGAGGCGCTTGATACGGAGGTCCGCCTCGGGGACTGCTACCGCTCGATTACCTTCCTCTCGGGATGCGGACGGCTTGACGGCAACCGCGTCCTGCTTGACGATATCCCCCCGTTCGGCGTTGTCGCCTTTGAGGTCACACGCTGAAGCAATAAGCAACACAAAAAGGAGCAACCGAAATTGCTCCTTTTCTTTTTACCTGTTGCTTGGTTTCGCCTGACGGCTTACCCCTTCTTGGACGGGTGCCGCTCGGAAATCAGCTTTTTCAGCAGGTCGTCCACCTTTGCGGTGGTCAGCGTCCAGCCTGCGGGGAAGCCGGACGAAAAGCCCGAAAGGTCCCCTTGGCTCAGCTCGGTCTTGCGCGCCGCAACCTCCAAATCCTCCGCCGAGGTGTCAACCGTCTCCTCTGCATCGACCACTGCGCCGTCGTCCACGCTCAGCGTTGCCGCCTCGCCGATTTCGCCGCCTTCGCCGTCGACCTCAAGGTCCAGATCCTTTTCCAAATCAGCCATTGCTTTCGCCTCCCTCAATCATCGGAATCATCGGCACAACGCAAACCGTGGGGTCCTGCGTTGCTTCTCTCTTCTTGAACGATGCAATCAAGGTCTTGATGCTGCACCATTCGTTGATGGCGGCAGTGATGACCGCATCGCCGTCGCTCAACCGTTTATCATACAGCGCATTGATTCTTGCCTTCTCCTGCTTGATTCGGTTGCAGGTCTTGATGAAGCTCACAAACGGGAAAATCGCAACCACAAACAGAACGACCATGAGAACCGTTCCGACGGTGCCCTCAACGCCGACACCGAGGATAATTCCCACCACTGCCGCCAGAAGCGTCAGAATCAGCATTCCCGTGCGCTTGCCGGTTTTGACAGCGGAGAGGTCACGGCTCCGCCGCTCGTTGATGGTGGACTTGAAGGACTCGTGAATCTGCGTGGTCTCTGCGCCATCGGTCGTGCCGCTCCAGTCCTCGTTCGCCAGCTGAACGGTAATGGTGCTCGGGAACGCGCCCTCGCACTCGGTGATGAACTTCTCGTAGCCCGCGATGATGTAATCGTGCAGAATCATAACCGCACATCTCCGCACCGAGGCTCTGCTGTCCTTTGCGTTATCGGTGTCGGTTGCGTCCACCGCGCTGAGGTCGCTCTTTCCGATTGCCTCCAGCGTCAGGCAGTCCACGAAGTCGACCCGCGCGTCCTTGTTGCTGTAGAGCAGGTTCATCAGCCTGTCCGCACGCGCCTCGTCACCCTTGAACTCCTTGATGTGCTGCATCCGCTCTTCCTCCAGACGCAGGTCGCGCTCCTCGTCATCGTACATGGTGACCAGATTCACCAGCTGATCGTCAATCGCCTCCATCAGCTCCTTGCGGTTGATCTTCGCATGGATGATGTTGCTGAAGTAACGGTAGATGGTGCCCACCGCGTTCACGCGCTGAACATATGCCTCAATCTGCGCGAACTCCTTGCAGGTTGCCGCCAGCGTGGGATACTGCTCCTTGATGCCCGTGCACCAGTTCGCCATCAGAGATGACCAGCGGTTGATCTGTCCCTCGCGGTAGGTCTCGCTTGCCTTGCGGCAACGCTCGGCAAAGTCCTCGTCACTCTCGCCTTCCTCCTGCGTGATGTTGCCCGTCTCGATTTCCCGAATCCAGCCCGCAATGCTGTCCACGCAGAGGTTGTCGCGGTCGCTCAGGGTGTTTCCGCCCTCGTTGGGTCTTTCCCCGAACACGCCGTTGATGTACGCATCCAGAAGCGTGATGACACTGCGCTTCATGTCGCGCGCCTGCAACAGCGCAAAGTGGTTCTGCAACCAGTTCAGGCAAGCCGCCTGTGCCTCGTCACGCTGCTTCTCCAGCTCCTTCTTCTTGGCGCCATCGAGCTCAGAGCCCTTGCCCGACAGTGCATCGTTGCAGCCGTGCGCAATGCGGCGGCAGATCAGCGCGAACAGCAGGGTCGTCTTTTCCGCATCGCGGCGCAGACCCTCGCGCAGTGCCTTGTATGCCAGCTCCTCGTTGTTGGAAATCCACGCGGTCAGCGCAACCACGCAGGGTGCGAGCCAGTATCTCGGCGTGGAAACCATCAGCTCCTCCGAGCAACGGTTGAAGGTCTCCTTGCTGACCAGCTCCAGATCGTTTGCTTGCAGGATACCCAGCATGGTGTCTCTTGCCAGCTGGTGGTTGCCGAACTTCTGGTCCAGCTCCTGACGGACGCGGATGATTTCGGTGAGCGCGCGTTGCAGGGCGGCGCTCTTTCTCTGCTCCTCAATCATCAGCATGAACTGCTTCTTCAGGCTTGCAAGCTCCAATGCGGTCTGATTCACCTTGTTGTCAACAATCCCGATATTGCTGTTTACAATATTGAGATTGCTTCCGATCTGCCCGACTTGGTTTGCCAAGCTCCGCAGAGAGGATGTCATGTTTGATAAGTCTACATAGCTTACCATAACATTTTCGGAATTTGCCATTATCTCTTTCTCCTTACTGAAAATTTATTTTATTCGGTGACCCGATAAAATACAAGCTGCCGTCAGCGAAGCCGACGTTCAAATTCGGAAACCGTTTCGCGGTACATTCCCGTCAGCTGTTCCCTGCGGGCGCTGTCGCGGATGCCCGAAACGATGTCTCCAACGGGATTCATGAAATCCCGCCTGAAATTCTGTGCCCGCGTCCGCAGTCCGAACGAATCGCCCGCAAAGGGGGACTCGGGCAGTGTTTTCATTGCGCCCACGAGCGCATAGCAGGTCTTGGGAATCGAGCATTCCCCTGCCAGCTCCCGATAGAAATCGCACATTTCCCGATCCAGAAAGCGCGCGGATTCCCGTTTCTTGATGATATAGGGGGAGAATGCGTCCACGAAATCGCAAAGCGCCTTTGCGTCTCCGCCCGACATTTCCCGCACGAAGCGGACCGTTTGCAATTCATACCCCGCAAGGTTGCGCGGGAATTTGAGGAACATCCGCCGCAGATTGCTCTTCTGCGCGTCGGTCAGCTCCGACGGATGAAATTTCGTGAAGAAGCGGTCCATCCCCGCCGTGCTTGCCGACTGACCGACATAGGCACAGAAGCCGAGAATGAACTCCGCCTCGGGGCAGTCCGCCGTTTTTGCGTGCACCTCGCCCGCCGAGGACATTGCCGTCCGCAAATCGGAGGCAAGAAACGCATTGACCGCCGCGTCGACCGCCAGCCCGCGCTTGGCTTCGACTCCCTTTTCCACGCCCGCGCGCGCCGCGTTTTCAATCTGCTTTTCGGTCAGCGCCTCCTCGCGCACGATGTCCCATTCGTTGAAGCAATATTCGCACCGCGCCGTTTTCGCATCGCCCACGGGCTTGAGCACCGCGCCGCAGGTTTTACAGATCAATACATCCGATACCTTTGCCATTGCGCCGCCCTCAAAGGATATCCCGACAGAAGCGCTGGGCGGTATCTGCGGGAATGGCAAAGTTCATGCCCTCCGCGCCGACAAGCCCCGACACGATGACCCCGATGACGCGTCCCGATTCGTTGAACATCGGTCCGCCCGAATTGCCGCCGTTGACGGCGCAGTCGGTCATCAACAGCTCGTCACCCTCCACATTCCGTCTGCGGTCACTGACAATCCCGCTCGTGATGCAGGTCCCAAGTCCCAGCGAATTTCCGATGACATACACCTTTTCGCCGTTTCGGACCGATGCGAAGTCGGCAAATTTCAGCACCTGCGCGCCTGAGGGGACGTTATCCAACCGAATCAGTGCCAAATCCACACCGTTCCCCGAGCCGTGGTGATCGTCACCCAGCTTTTCCACCGTTGCGCCGACCTCCATACCCGCCAGACGAACCGCAACACGCCCGCAGGAGCGTCCGTCCTCCGAGGTTACGACATGGGTGTTGGTCAGCGCCCAGCCGCTTTTGGTCAGGAGCAAACCCGAGCCGGAAAAGACACAGCCGTTCCCGTCATCCCACACAATCTCCAAAACACCGTTGATGTTCTCTTCAAACACGTCCGCGCCGCGGTCGCGCCTGACGGCTTCGGATTGGGTCATGACCTCGGGATGCGCCGCATCGGTTGCGTAGCCGTTCCCGCAGTACAGACACCGATAGCCGCCGTTTCCGACCGACAGGAGCGTACTGCCGCAGGTTTTACAGATTTTGTCCTCCATACCGCACCCCCGTTATTTCAGCACCTTGCATTTCATGTTCCGCTCGGAGAGCAGGGAGCTTGCCTTCCTGCAAGCCGCAAGGACCGCTTCGGTGTTCCCTGCCGCGCATTCCTCGCGCGCGGTGCGGATTGCCGAGCTGATGTCCGCCTCCAGCGGCTCCAGACAGGCATGGCTCATCGGGTCGCTGAAGCGGATTGCCTCCGCCAGCGCCGCCGCTTCCTTCTTTGCCGCAGGGTCGGTGCAGGCATCCGCCAGCATCTGCGCGTTCACCTGCAACAGGCGGAGCGAGGTGGTCTTTTGCTTGACCTCTTTTCTGATTTCCCCGATGACCTTTCCCGGAATCAGCGCCGAAATCGCGCACGCCAGATAAACAATCAGCGCAACCAGCTGAACCACCGCCGCAACCGCGCAGTGCACATACTGCCCGAGCGCCGAGAAGAGGACCGCCAGCACGAATTCCACGATTGCATACGCCACGCAGTGCTTCCAAAGCGGGATTCGGAGCAGGACATCAAACAGTGCCGTATGTCTGCGCATTGCCGAGACCGAAAAACCGATCACGACACACAGCCCGACCGCAAAGAAGCCGCACGACACCCAGAACGACGCGGACAGCCCCGCAAGAAGCGCCACCGCAACCTGCGCGCCCGCAAACAGGATAACCGCCAGAATCGCCACCAGAATTATGACAATCCGCGACAAACTCATACTTTTCATACGCTTTCCATCCTTTCCCATTCACCAATCTGCATCAGTTCGGCTTCTGCGTTCCGCAATCGGGACAGCATCTTCCCGTGTTCCCTGTCTTTCCGCACTGCGGGCAGGTCCAACCGCCCGCCATACGGGGCTGACCACAGCCCGCACAGAATCTGCCCGTGTTGCCCGTCTGCCCGCAGGAGCAGGTCCACGCCTCGGGCTTGGGCTGACCGCACCCCGCGCAGAATCTGCCTGTGTTGCCGCTCTGTCCGCAGGCACAGGTCCAGACCTCGGGCTTGGGTTGCCCGCACCCCGCGCAGAATCTGCCCGTGTTGCCGCTCTGCCCGCAGGAGCAGGTCCAGCTTCCCGCCGCAGTCCCCTGCGGTGCCGTCGGCTGACCGCCCTGCGCACCGCCGAACATTCCGTTCATGCCGCCGAAATTGCCGAGCATTCCGCCCGCCATCTTCATGCCGAGCATGGTCCCCACGACCTCGGACGCAACGCCTCCGCCGCTTCCGCCGCCGTTGGAGCCCCACTGCCCCATGCCGCGCGCGAATTCCTTCTGCACCTCCGCATCCAGACGGTCCTTGCCCGTGTAGCCCTGCGCACGCATGACCTCCGCGAAGGCAAGGTCGTCTGAGTGGTTGCCGAGTGCCACCTGCATCTTGGTCTTTGCTTTCTGAGCCTCAAGGTCTGTGCGTTTGCGTTCCAGCCTCTGGTCCATATCCATCTGGCGAAGCTCCAATAGCTTTTGGTAGGCTTTGTTATCCTCGGGATAGTAGATACCCTCCAAATTGAACTCCACAATCCCAATCCCGTACTGTGCAAAACTCTCTTCAAGCGGCTTGTGGATAGCATCGGAAACCTTTGCCGTGAACGAGGAATCAAAGATATCTGCGTCCTCCGCAAGGAAGACTGCGGGCACCACGCTCATCAGTTGGAATTTCAACCGCGAAGTATACAAGGCAGTCAAGGTAGAATCATCCCATGTCAGCCGCTCTTTGGTCCCAACTAACTTTACAAACAATCGTCTTGGCTCAATCAGTTGCAACACCATTGTGCCATGCATCCCCAGTTCCATCGGCAGGTTATCCGCAGATGCCAAGTTAAATTTAAGTAATTCACTGGTTCCCCACTTGACCGTCTTGGTGCGTTTATTGAAAAAATAAACTTTTGAATGGAACGGCGTGTTCTTTCCATCGTTCATGATGGATAACTGGTTTCTCAAAAGTGGCAGATTCTCGGTCTTGAGCATATGTGGTCCCGGACCGAATTCGTCCAATGCCTGCCCATTGCTTACAAAAATTGCAGATTGCGATTCATTTACAATTAGTTGCGATCCAAGATTAAAATCCTCACAATCATCTTTCCACGCAAGCAAATTATCGTCTTGGTCACGCCGTGACTCCATATCGCTCAAGGTTCCCGAACCGACCAAATTCTGTTTCACAAGTTCTTTCTGCACATCTATTTCTTCATCGCAAAGCGGACAGAAACTTTTGCTACACTCCTTTCCAACATCAATCATGTGCATACACTTCGGACATTTGAGCTGGATGTACTTTGAAACAGCGTCCTTCTTACTCTCCTTCGTATGGCAAACAGGGCAGGTAATAACTGCGTCTGACTGGTCATACTGAAACGAGGTCCCGCATTTTGCGCAGGTGTGCGTAGCCATACGGGAATGTACCGTATCAATGATTTCTCCACACTTCGTGCAGGATATCTTTTTCTTCGCAAAAAGCCCTGTAGACGCAGTATTCACAGAGCCACAATGCGGACAACATATTGCAAACCTTCCCATCTTGGTTCTCCTTTCCTTGCTCAAAGCAACCGGCGGCAAACCGAAAGTGCCTCCTCCGATTCGACAAAAAAGTCACAATTTCGTTTGCTTCCGCTCATATTATACACCATCGGTGATAATTTGTCAATATCTTTTTTCCTCTTTTGTCAAAAACACAATCATTTGGGCTTTCCCGACAATTTTTGCGTTTCATTTCTGTGCAAATCGGAGAATCACAAGAAAAAGAAACGGAACGACACAAACGCCGTTCCCTACAGTATATTCCCAAAGTCGGTAAAAAGCCCCACTCACCAAAAAAGCGCGATAGCCGCACTCTGCAACAAATCTATACCTTCCAATCCGACAAAAAACTTCCCCCAAGAGCACCCGCCCCAAACAGAACGAAACAAATCTTCGTACCGCATGGGCGGGTGCTCTTGGGGGAAGTTCTCGGGAGGTCAGGGAGGTTTGGAGGGTAGGACCCCCTCTCCGAAAGAGGGGGTCCTGCGCCTCCAAGGTCTTTCCCTTCCTTCCCTCACTCTCTCGGACTAAATCCGTGTACAAAACCGGAGGGGTCGGCGGAACAGACGTCACCACCGATTACGCGGTTGCGGTAAACCAGAACGTTGGCAAAAACCTTTCCCTCGTAGCCCTCGTAGTTGGTCACACGGAACGTGTAGCGCGTGACCTCCTTGCCGCGGTACTTCGACAGATTCAAACCCTGCTCCTTCTGAAGCTCGTTGTACGCCGCAAATACCTTGTCAAACTCCTCGGGAACCGTCACCGTCTCCACCTCTTCGGGCTTTCCGTCAGTCTGCCAGCCGAACTGCGACAAAAATTTTCCCACATCGTCCGCACTCTTTACCTTGTCGTAGCTGATTTCCACCGCATTCCCGCTCGCATTCACCGCATCACTGCCTACCGTGTAGGTCGGAACAAACGCAATCAGTGTAATCAAAACCGTCAGCGCAACACAGATTACACCGATCAGCTTCAGCGTCCCCGCACGCATGGAATAAATAAACATAGCGAACCTCCGAAATCATTTCGTGTATTGATGTGTTACACTATATGATTTCGGGGTCCGCTTTATGACAACGCAAAAAAGATTCATTCCCCCAGTGCGCGCAACGCCACCGAGGACCGTACCGCGTTGGAATGCGCGTATACACTGTGTACCAAGCCCATCATCAGAAAGGTCGCCAGCATCGACGAGCCGCCGCAGGACAAGAACGGCAGCGTAATGCCCACCACGGGAAGCATCGCAAGCGTCATGCCGATGTTTTCGAGTATCTGCGCCACAAACATCGCCCCGACCCCCGCGCAAATCAGCCCGCCGTAATCCGAGCTGTTCGCAATCCGCGCAATGCGGAAAATCCGCACCACAATCACGCAAAACGTTGCGATGACCAGCAGCCCGCCGACAAAGCCGAACTTTTCGCAGATGGTTGCAAAAATGAAATCGGTGTGCGATGCGTCCAATACCTCGTAATAGCCCCCCGAGAACAGCCCGCGCCCAAACAGCCCGCCGTGCGAAATCGCCCGACGGCTCAAAAGCGGCTGATACCCCTTTCCCTGCGGGTCCAGCTCGGGATTGAAGCCTATAATAATCCGCCGCTGTTGGTAGAACGCCAGCTTCTCCCATAGGTACGGCGACAGCAGGACCAGCGCAACCGTCCCCGCACCGAAGTAGCCGAGATGAAGCCCCGCGCAGAACAGCATCATTGCAATGATGGCAAAGTAAACCAGCGCCACGCCGAGGTCGCCCGACTTCAGAATCAGCGCCACAATGATGCCCGCGTGCAACGCAAGCCCCGCAACGCTGCGCGGGTGGTTGATGCGGTCCCGCACCGTGAACAGGTGCTTGGAAAAGGTGCAGATGAACGCGAATTTGACGAACTCGGACGGCTGAATCATCAGCCCGACCAGCGGAATCTGCAACCAGCTCTTGTTGCCCGTCTCCATGCTCACGCCGCTCTTGCCCCAAATCAGCGTAATGCCGAGCAGGAGCACCGACCCGATGAAAAACGGCAGCCACAGCTTGTCCACAATGACGCGAAAGTCCAGCGTAGCGATTACCACCGTTGCGATACTGCCGACCAAGAACATTGCCACCTGCATTTTCAGCTTGGACATTCCGAAATTGTCCACCGCGCCGTAGATGGTGACGATGCTCAGAATTCCGAGCGCCGTGACGCTGAAAAAAAGCACCGGATCGACACAGCGCACGGCATGGCGGAGATATGCTTTGACTTTTTCCCAAATCGCTTCCATGCGGCGCTCCTTTCCGATGCTTTTGAAAGAACCCGCAAGACGGGAATCTTGCGGGTCGGTGCGAGGGACTCTGTCTCTCGGCTTCTTTATCGCTTAAAATCATCAGACTTCTTTCACGCCTTTTCTTTGCAAGAAAGAGGCGCAAAGAAAAGGCTTTGCGAAAAGAAACGCCGAATAGGAGTTTCGCCGCCTGCGGGCGGCGACCAACGCTCCACGGCGTTGGATCCGTGCCGCCTTTTGAAAAAGGTGGGCGAAAACTTTCTCAGCACCATCGGCGCTTAAACAACAATCAATACTGTCTGCCCCAGATGACCATATGCTTGGCGGGCTTGCCACAGCAGACGCAGGTGTCGGCGAGGTGCTCCTCGGTGAACGGGATGCAACGCGACTTCACGCCGCCCGTGACGTCCTTCAGCTTCTCCTCGCACTCCGTCTCGCCGCACCACATCGCGCGGATGTAGCCCGACTTGTTGGCGGCAATGTCAAGGAACTCTTCATAGCTGTGCGCGTCATAGGTGCGGTTGTTGCGGTTCTCCAGCGCGCGCTGATAGAGCTCGTCATGCACCTTTTGCAGTGCGGCATTCACCGCTTCGGTCAGATTGTCGAGGCTGACAACCGTCTTTTCTCTCGTCACGCGGCTGACCAGCACGCAGGTGTTGCTTTCGATATCGCGCGGTCCGATTTCCAGACGGAGCGGAACGCCCTTCATCTCGTACTGGCTGTACTTCCAGCCCGTGGAGTTCTCGCTGTCGTCCAGCTTGACCCGCAGGGTCTTGGCGAGCTCCGCGCGCAGAGCCTCCGCCTTTTCCAGGACGCCCTCCTTATGCTGGGCAACGGGAATGATGACCACCTGAATCGGTGCCACGCGGGGCGGCAGAATCAGTCCGTTGTTATCTCCGTGGGTCATAATGATTGCGCCGATGGAGCGCGTGGACAGCCCCCACGAGGTCTGGTGCGGGTAGCGCAGTTGATTGTCGCGCCCCGTAAAGGTGATGCCGAACGCCTTTGCAAAGCCGTCACCGAAATAGTGCGAGGTTCCGCCCTGAAGCGCCACGCCGTTGTGCATCATCGGCTCGATGGTGTAGGTCTCCTCCGCGCCCGCGAACTTCTCCTTTTCGGTCTTGCGCCCCGTATAAGCGGGAATCGCCAGCGCCTCGGCGTAGAAGTCCTCGTAAACCTTCAGCATCCGCATGGTTTCCTCGCGCGCTTCCTCGGCGGTCTCGTGCATGGTGTGACCCTCCTGCCACAGGAACTCGGAGGTACGGAGGAACGGGCGGGTGGTCTTTTCCCAACGCACGACATTGCACCACTGGTTGTAGAGCTTCGGCAGGTCGCGGTAGGACTGAATTACATTTTTATAATGCTCGCAGAACAGCGTCTCGGAGGTCGGGCGGACGCAAAGGCGCTCGGTCAGCTGTGTGGTGCCGCCCACCGTGACCCATGCGCACTCGGGCGCAAAGCCCTCCACATGGTCCTTCTCCTTCTGCAACAGACTTTCGGGAATGAACATCGGCATATAGACATTCTCATGCCCCAGCGCCTTGAAGCGCGCGTCGAGGTCGTGCTGAATGTTCTCCCAGATTGCGTAGCCGTAGGGTCGGATAACCATACATCCGCGCACGCCGGAATAGTCCACCAGCTCCGCCTTTTTCACCACGTCGGTATACCACTGCGCAAAATCCACGTCCATGGACGTGATCTGCTCCACCATTTTCTCGTTGTTCTTTCCCATGTCAAAAAATCCTTTCCGAATGCAAAAATCGGTAATCCGCGGCTTTGCCGTATCATTTTGCCGATTTTCCTGATACTTTATATATTATATCTCCATTGCGGGGAATTGTCAAGTCTTTTTCTTGAGAACGGAGTGAAAAACGGATGAAAATACGGGTTTGCGGGCTGGATTTTGACGATATCGGGACAGAACACGCGGTGCGCGCGGCGCTGACGGGCGGGAACGGTTGCTTTGTGGTCACGCCGAACGCGCTGATGCTGGAGGATTGCGCACGCTCTCCGGAGCATCTGCGTCTGCTCTCGGGTGCCCGACGGCGGCGGGGTTGTACGCGCGGCGGCGCGTTTGGGAACACCCTTTGTGCACGGGCGGGTTGCGGGAATCGACTTCGGCGAGGCGCTTCTCTCCGCCTGTGCCGCGCGGGGCGAGCGGGTCTTTCTGCTGGGCGGGGCGGACGGCGTAGCGGCGTGTGCGGCGGAAAATCTGCGGCGGCGCTTCCCATCCCTCACGGTTGCGGGGACCTATTGGGGCTACTTTGACCGCAACGGCGAGGAAAACCGCAATCTGATTTCGGTCATCCGCGCCTGCCGCCCCTCGGTGCTTCTGGTCTGCCTCGGCTACCCCGTACAGGAGGAGTGGATTGCCCGCAATCTGCCGCTTCTTCCCTCGGTCCGTGTGGCGGCGGGGCTGGGCGGCAGTCTGGATGTCTGGGCGGGACGGGTCCGCCGCGCGCCCCTGCTTTGGCAAAAAGCGGGGCTGGAATGGGCTTGGCGGATGCTCAAAGAGCCGCGCAGAATGGAAAATCTCCCCGCGCTGATGCGGTTTTCGCGTCTCTGTCGCGCTTTGCCGACCAAAACCGACGGCAAAATGCACACAGAAGCCGATTCCGATTCGGTGAACTTGAATAATTGTAACGAAAATGATAATTTTGCGTCAAAGCCCTTGTAAGTTTCGGAAAAATGAGGTAAAATATATCTGTATGAAAAGGACAACCCCTCGGGGCGGTCCCGACACAGAATTTTTTTAACGGAGGATTCATTCCAATGGCAAATGTAAAAGTTGCGATCAACGGTTTCGGACGTATCGGCCGTCTGGCGTTCCGTCAGATGTTCGGTGCAAAGGGCTACACCGTCGTTGCGATCAACGACCTGACCAAGCCCTCTATGCTGGCTCACCTGCTCAAGTACGACTCGGCACAGGGCAAGTACAATCATGAGATTTCCGCAGACGACGAGGCGGGCACGCTGACCGTTGACGGCAAGACCATGAAGATCTACGCCGAGAAGGACGCGAAGAACTGCCCGTGGAAGAAGCTGAAGGTCGATGTCGTTCTGGAATGCACCGGCTTCTATACTTCCAAGGAAAAGTCGATGGCGCACATCGAAGCAGGCGCAAAGAAGGTTGTTATCTCCGCTCCCGCGGGCAATGACCTCAAGACCATTGTCTACAGCGTCAACGAAAAGACCCTGACCCCCGAGGATCAGATCATTTCCGCCGCTTCCTGCACCACCAACTGCCTCGCTCCCATGGCGAAGGCGCTCAACGATTACGCTCCCATTCTGTCGGGTATCATGACCACGGTTCACGCCTTCACGGGTGACCAGATGGTTCTGGACGGACCGCACAGAAAGGGTGACCTCCGCCGTGCTCGCGCCGCCGCTGTGAACATCGTTCCGAACTCCACCGGCGCCGCAAAAGCAATCGGTCTGGTTATCCCCGAGCTGAACGGCAAGCTCATCGGCTCCGCTCAGCGTGTTCCGGTTCCCACGGGCTCTACCACCATTCTCGTGGCGGTTGTCAAGGGACATGACATCACGAAGGAAGGCATCAACGCCGCTATGAAGGCGCAGGCTTCCGAGTCCTTCGGCTACAACGAGGACCAGATCGTCTCCACCGATATCATCGGCGAGACCCACGGCTCGATCTTCGATGCAACCCAGACCATGGTCACCAAGATTGATGATGACACCTATCAGGTGCAGGTTGTTGCTTGGTACGACAACGAGAACTCCTACACCAGCCAGATGGTTCGTACCATCAAGTATTTCGCAGAGCTTCAGTAATCCAAACGCTCTGGCCCTCTCCCCTGTCCGCCTCGGTGGGCAGGGGATTTTTTCCGTTTCCCCTTGCAAAAGCGAGCGAAATATGATATAATAGCCTCATGAAATGTATTTTTCTTTACAATCCCCACGGCGGCAGGGGGAAAATCGTCAAAAAGCTGCCTTACATCATCAAAAAGCTACGCCGCAAATATGAGACCGTGGACGTTTACGCCTCCCGCGCGCCCGAGGACTTCACGCATCGGGTCCGCGAATTCGCCGCCGACTACGACTGCATTGTCTTTGCGGGCGGCGACGGGACCTTCAACGAGGTATTGCAGGGCATCGGCGGCATGGAGGAGGTGCCGCTGCTCGGCTACATTCCGAGCGGGACGGTCAACGACGTGGCGCACAGTCTCGGCATTCCGCGCTACAGCTTACGCCGCGCGCTGAACGTGGTTCTGGAGGGGCGCGAGGAGCGGCTGGACTGTATGCTGGTCAACGGGACGCGTTATGCGATGTATTCGGTTTCGGCGGGGGCGTTCACCAGCGCCTCCTACACCACGCCGCAGAAAAACAAGCGGAGCATGGGTGCTCTGGCTTACGGCTTGGAGGGGATGCGGAAGAATCTATTATTCCGCGTTTTTCCAATTCGCGCCGCAAGTGCCGAGGCGGAGCTGGAGACCGAATGCGTATTCGCGCTGGTCATGAACGGCAGGTGTGTAGCGGGCTTACGCATGAACCCGGGCGGCTCGATGAAAGACGGGCTTTTGGAGGGGGTTGTCATTCGTCAGAAGAAAAACCCGACTCTACCGAACCGTTTACGGGCGCTCTTTACGGTTGCGAAGCTTTTCATTTTCGGCTACCGTTTCAAGCAGAACAACATAGCGCATTTCCCGAGCGGGGTGGTCCGCTTTGAGGTTCCCGACGACGTTGTCTGGAACTTCGACGGCGAGCGCGGCATTTGCGGCGACATTGAAGTAACCGTTGTCCCCCGCAAGGTCCGTCTCTTGGTGCCGAGGAAATCAAAGAAGATTTAGGAAGACCTTGGAGGCGCAGGAGCCCCTCTTTCGGAGAGGGGCTCCTACCCTCCAAACCTCCCTGACCTCCCGAGAACTTCCCCCATACCCCCGCCACTTACGAAGTGAAAATTTGTTTCGCTTTTTGGAAGTGGCGGGGATATGGGGGAAGTTTTGGTTTTGGGCAGGAGGTGCGAAATTCTTGAAGCGTGCGGCTTCGCACTCTTTTTGGGTGGGATACGCTCGTGTAAGGTATCACCTCTAAACGCACCCTACCCACTAAACAAGCGCGACAGCCGCACCCACTCCCAAAATCCCCTCCCGAACCACAACAAAACTTCGCTGAGCCGAATCTCATTCCCACATACAGAGACCCAACCCGCGCAACGCCGCGCAGTCGGGCAACCTGATATGCACTGTGAATGAGATTCGGCTCAGCGAAGTTCGGGGAGGATGAGGGAGGTTTGGAGGGAGAAGCGGCGATTTTGCAAAGCAAAATCTGCCGATAGCGGCTTCGCCGCGTTGGACTCACCTCCGAAAGGGGGTCCCTTCTCCCTCCAAGGTCTTCCTCACCCCTTCTTAACTCTTGGCTTGCGGGGGGCGGGGAGCGCGAGCTTCAGAGCGGCCACGCGCGTTGCGTCACCTTCGATTGCTAAGATTCCGTCTGCAATTGCCTTGTCGAAATCCAGCTTGCCCGAAAGAATCGCAATCAGGTCCGCACTGTTTACCGTGAATAACGCGTCACGGTCGCGGTAGTCGTATGGCTCCGCGTGGAAAACACCGTCCGTTGCCTCCATGTAGCAAATGCCCGACGCATCCTCGTCCGTCAGATTCACCTGAATTGCCAGATGCTCGGTCACCTTTCCCTTTTTCAGCTTGCCGACCGCCTTTCGTACCGCCTCAAATGCTTCCAGATAACTCATAACCGTTCCTCCTTATCGTTTTATTGCACAACCTGCACCTTGAGCAGGTTTGTCGTTCCCGTTTGCTTCAGCGGAACGCCCGCGGTGATGACCACCGTGTCCCCCGCCGTGACCAAATCCATCTGCTTCGCGCAGTCCACCGCGTGTACAAACAGATGCTCGGTGTCCTCCTGATTCAGCGCCAGAACAGGCTCCACCCCCCACGAAAGACTCAACTGGTGGAAGGTCTTGACCGACGGCGTTGCCGCAACAATCGTCTGCACGGGGCGGAATTTCGACACCCTGCGCGCGGTGAGCCCCGAGGTCGTTACCGCTATAATCGCCTTCGCGTGAACGTCCCGCGCGGTCGTTACCGCCGCGTCGCAAATCGCGTTCGTCACGTCCGAGGTGTCAATGTCATAGGGAATCCCGCGATAGACCTGCATCTCAAATGCGTCCTCCTCCGCCTGCTCCGCAATGCGCGACATCACCCGCACCACCAGCGCGGGATGGTCCCCCGCCGCAGTCTCCGCCGAGAGCATGACCGCCGAGGTCCCGTCAAATACCGCGTTGGCAACGTCGGTAATCTCCGCACGGGTCGGCGTGGTGGAGTGAATCATGGATTCCAGCATCTGCGTGGCGGTGATGACCATCTTGCCCGACTGGTAGCACTTGCGGATAAACCGCTTCTGAAGCCCCGGCAAACGCTCGAATTCCACCTCTACGCCCATGTCGCCGCGCGCAACCATGATGCCGTCGCAGTTGGCGAGAATTTCGTCAAAGTGGTTGACCCCCTCGATGTTCTCAATCTTCGCAATGATGCGGATGCGGTGCCCGCCGTGGTAGTCCAGAAACTTGCGCAGGGCAATGACATCCTCCCGCCGCCGCACAAAGGATGCAGCCACAAAGTCCACGTCCTGCTCGATGCCGAAAATCAGGTCCGCCTCGTCCTGCGGGCTGAGGTACTCCATGTCAATCGGGAAATTCGGAATGTTCAGGCTCTTGCGGTCGGAAAGCGTTCCGCCCGCCTCTACGGTGCAGATGATATCGGTCTCCGTGACCTCCTTCGTCATCAGCGCCACCTTGCCGTCATCCAGAAGAATCCGAATGCCGGAGCGAAGCTGTGCGGGAAGCGCGGGGAAGGAAATGCTGACCTCCTGCTCGCTCCCCTCCACCTCGCGGGTGGTCAGCGTAAAGGTTGCGCCGCGATGCAGGGTCGCTTTTCCGCCCGCAAAGGTCCGCAGACGGATTTCGGGTCCCTTCGTGTCCAGAAGCACCGCCGCAGGCAGATGCAGTCTGTCCCGCACGCGACGGAACATATCCATCATCTTTTTGTGATATTCGTGGTCACCGTGCGAGAAATTGAAGCGCGCGATATTCATACCCGCCCGCAGCATTTCCGCCATCACGCCCTCGTCCGCACAGGCAGGTCCCATGGTGCAGATGATCTTTGTTTTTCTCATTCGGTTATCGCCTCCCGACATTCTGACAAATTCAAAAATAACTCCAGTATATATTATAACACCAAAAGCCCTGCGGCGGTCCCTTCGGACCGCCTTTTTATCAGAAAATTTACAAATCCTATTTACATTCCGCCGCGGTTGTGGTAAAATAGAAAGGAATTCTACGAAAAAGAGGTCCGAAATGAATAACACAGAACGTTTTCTTTCCATTTATCAAGAGAAAATTCACCGCGAGGGTGCCGACAAGCTGCTCGACTACCTCCGCACGGGAACCGATTTCTTCACCGCTCCCGCCTCCACCCGCTACCACGGCGCGCACGAGGGCGGGCTTCTGGAGCACAGCCTGAATGTGTACGACTGCCTTTGCGACATTCTGGCGCGCCCGCGCATGAAGGAGGTCTACGGGCTTTCCTACAGCGACGAAAGCATTGCAATCGTTTCGCTTTTGCACGATGTCTGCAAGACCAACTTCTACAAGGTCAGCACCCGCAACCAAAAGGACGAAACGGGACGCTGGGTTACGGTCCCCTACTACACCATTGAGGACACGCTCCCCTACGGGCACGGCGAAAAGTCGGCTTACATCGTTTCGGGCTTCCTGCGCCTGACCCGCGAGGAGGCGTTTGCCATCCGCTACCACATGGGCTTCTCGGGCACCGAGGATGCGGGGAATGTCGGAA
>ERZ808252.803-NODE-803-length-27189-cov-6.594383_pt1 | contig 27189 bp, 26 predicted proteins | sample MGYA00521242_ERZ808252 | MGnify/ENA primary metagenome ERZ808252 (study PRJEB31516, sample SAMN03275581) | gut metagenome | biome: mammalia-associated habitat; material: feces | host: Papio cynocephalus | place: Kenya | collected 2012-08-07 ...
TCGAACCCACTCACGGGTTTAACCCCGTGTACGGATTAGCAATCCGCTGCATTACCGTCCTGCCCATCCTCCGTCGTGTTCTGTTCTAGCGAAAGTTTCGGCCGCCGTCAATAGAAAAAGCGTCATACGCCTTTACATTTCGCGGTGCAGCATCGCTTCGGACAAATGGGACGACACGCGTTCCGCTTCGGTCATTTTCTTTTCCGGATCGCGCAAAATGGACGCGCGCAGCTTTTCGTTCACGTTGGAATTTTCCGGCGTCCCGCCCAAATCGACCGTGACGGCCGCCCCTTTGGCGAACCGTTTGACCAAAGATTTATCGCTCAACTTTGTCATCTTGACTTACTTTCCTGCAATACTTTGTTGACCGTCGCGTTCGGCACGTTTTGAACGGCCGCGGAACGCGGAGCCGCCTGTTGAACCTGCTGCGCCGACGGCTGATTCATCGCCGTCGCCTGCAACGTTTGCATCAACGTCGGCTTTTTCGTCATGGACGCCAACGTGCTTTGCAATGTCGGCGGAGGGGGCGGTGGCATCACCGTGTTGTTCGTCGCTGTCCGAGGCGGAGGGGGCGGCATTACCGTGTTGTTCGTCGCAGTTCGAGGCGGCGGGGGCGGCGGCATCACATTGCCGTTCACGTCCGTCCGAGGCGGGGGCGGCGGCATCACCGTGTTGTTCGTCGCTGTCCGAGGCGGAGGAGGCGGCATCACCGTGTTGTCCGTCGCCGTCCGAGGCGGCGGAGGCGGCATCACCGTGTTGTCCGTCGCCATCCGAGGCGGCGGCGGCGGCATCACCGTGCTGTCCGTCGCTGTCCGAGGCGGAGGAGGCGGCGGCATCACCGTGTTGTCCGTCGCCGTCCGAGGCGGCGGAGGTGGCATCACCGTGTTGTTCGTCGCTGTCCGAGGTGGAGGGGGCGGCGGCATCACCGTGTTGTTCGTCGCTGTCCGAGGCGGGGGCGGCGGCATCACGGCCTTTGGCGGTTCCCCCTTCATTTTCAAATAGGCCGAAGCATCCATCCGGCATCTTTCCGCATGGGTGACTTCCATGGCTTTGCCTGTAAATTCATTGAAAACGGGCATGGAATCGACAGAGTTGTCCGTTTTGCCGCATCTGGCGTTGGCTTGCTTGACATCGTTATACGCCTTTTCCGTCAGCATCGTTTTTTGCGCCGTTTTCAGGTATTCACCGGAATCGCCCGCATACTGCCGACCGCGCACATTAAACAACGAAGCCGTCAAAACGTTCAAATCCTCGTCCGTCAAAGAATTCCGGTTTTCCCTGTTTTGTATGCGCCCCTGCTCCACGCCGGCGTAATAGTTATCGTAATAATTGATCAATCCGGCGGATTCGTACCACTTGTCCGCCCCTTGTTTCAACGTTTCGGGATCGTTCAGTTTCCCTTGGTTTGCCGCCTGCATCATAAATTCCGAAACGTTTTTGGTGCCGTGGAAACGCATGGCCTCGTACGGCCCTTTGTCACCGGCCAAAGCCATTTCCACATTGAATTTCGATTGAATGGCGACGGCGTCCGCTTCGATCGCGCGATTCACGATGGTGCTGGATTTAAAATCCAAACCGGCGAAATCCCTGAATCTTTCGGTAAATTGCGGAATCTGGTCGAATTGAATGGAATGACGGGATTCATGAACCAACGCGCTGCACATGAAATCTTCATTGCCGTTGAACATATTCATGCAAATTTCCCGACGGTAATTATCATAATAACCGCCGCGTCCGTCGCTTTCATTATACAAACGGAAAGTATGCCCCATTTCGCTGGCTTGCTGCAACGTGTCGCGCCCTGTCGGCGATTTGCACGCGCGGTTGATCATGCCGGCCAGCTGTGTAATATTCTCCTGCGACATTCCGGGGGCGAGCGTGTAGGGAAACAACCGGTTGCCCTGCCCGTCTAAAGCGTACATTACATTCGGATCATCCACCCGCGCGGTGTCGGAAACGCGCGCGGCCGCCGTTTGCGGTTGCTGCGGACGCGGATTGCCGAACGCTTTGTTCAACGTCCCCGTTTTTCCGACTCCGGCGTTTTCATCCGTCCGCGGCGGGGGCGGCGGCATTACGTTGCCGTTTGTGACCGTGTTCGTTTCGGCGCGTCCGCCCGTCAAAATGCTGTGGAACTGTTGACGCAACGCCGCCTTTTCTTCCGGCTGTTGTGTCTTTTGTTCCGGTGCTACGGCTTTGGCGTACAGCTTGGCTCTCGTCCCCCAAATCGCCGCCAAATCTTCGTGTGACCGGCCGTAAGTGGTCACTTTGCCGCCGTTTGCCGACTGTTGGGCGCGCAAAGCGTCCAGCCGTTTTTCATACGCGGCGCCATAAGCTGCGGCCTTGTCGTTTCCCTTAAAGGAATCTTTGGTGTCCGGCGCATACATATCGCAAATGATTTTCCATTTCGGATCGTCTTCCGGAATCGTAACGACGCCGCGCGGCGAAACCAGCAAACGCGCCGCCAGCGGGTTGTCGTTCGGGTTCATGTGGGCTTCCAAATCGTCCGACCATGTCGCCTGCCGTTTCAATCCGTTTTGATTGGTCGAATCCATAGCGACGTTTTGCATCCCCTCCAACCCGAAATTTTTAGTCAGCAAGGTTTTTGACGACGCTTTATAGACGCTGACGAAGCCGATATTCTCCTGCGTTCCATCGGAAAAAGTAACGGATTTCTTTCCCATGTCGCCGCTGCCGCCCGTCGTCGAATTTCCGGCGCCCGAATACATCATCGCATACCCCGGATTGGGCGAAGCGTAGGTGTACCCCGCCCTGCCGACGCGCTGTGTCGGGTTCATATAGGACGACTTTTCATCACCGGCTATAAACGATTGTCCGCGGAAGAAATACTGCGCCCCGTTTTCGTTTGCTTTGTTCAAACGTTCGGTGACGGCGGCCTGCGTATCCCCGTTGCGTCCGGCCTGTTCCACCGCTTTGGCGATGATGTCGTCGCGGATTTCCTCGCCGCTCATGCGGGCGTAGCGCACCTTGTCCTCGTTGGAAACGGTCGGATCGTTCATGACGCATTCTTTCAGCTGGCGCGGTTTATCATCCTTGTCCGCGACACGCTGATCCATTTGCCCCAACGTCATCGGTGTGATCGCGCCCGCGACCTGTGCCCCTTTGGTCGTTTGAACGACCCGTAAAGCGTTAACGATATTGTCGCGCGCCTGATCGGGTTCAAAAAACGGCGTCAGCAGTTCGTATTTGTTGGAAGAATCCTGCCCATGCGTCGAACGGCGAATGACGAACACGGACGGATCGGCGACCTTGTCCATATCCGCGCCGTCGGCGAAAACGGTTTTGAAGCCCGCCTTGTTCATGCGATCGACCAGATCCTGCATTTGTTCCGGTTTGTCCAGCACGATCGCCTGCGCGCACGCAACGGGTTCCGTCAAATTCTGCATTCCCAAAACGGGCGGCAGTTTAACCGCGCGCAACGCGTTGTCGGCGTAAAGTTCCCGCGCATACAGCAGTTGTCCCGCGTCATATTGGTACGACGCGACACTTTCGTCACGGATTTGTTTGCTTTCGCGATCCAGCTTCTTTTGCCAGGTCGCGACGCCTTGTTCCGCCGTCGGCACTTTGTCGTTCGCCCGCTTCAATTCCGCCTGCGCCTTTTCGATTTGCTTGTCCAAAGCGGCGGGATCCGTCACAAATCCGTTGATCCCTTTTTGCACGGCTTTCTTTTGGCTGTGATCGAAATCCTGCTGCTGTTTTTCGATTTTCTTTTTGTTTAAAAACAGCTGAATTTTTTCTTTGATGGAACGGGGCGCGGGCATTTCGGCCTTTTCGCCCTTTTCCATTCCCGCCCGCAAAGCGGCGCGCGCGGCCGATTGCATGGATTGCGGATACGCCGCGACCAAAGCGTCCATATCCGCGTTGACTTTTTCCGCTTCCCGTTTTGCGCGTTCCAAACCGTCAACGGCCGCCTGTTTTTCCTTTTGATCGTCCAAAACAGCCTGATTCTTATCAATCTGCGCCCGACATTCCTCTTGCTTGCGCACCAACCTGTCCGCGAAAGAGCGTTCCTTTTCCGCATACAGCATCTGCAGCGCCGTTTTTTCGTCCGGTTCAAAGAATTGATCCATGTCGATATCGGACAAAATATCGTGCGACGCCTGCGCCGCGTCCGTGTAATTTTGTTTGGCGGCGGACAAAACCGCGTCCCGATCAAAATTCGCGGAAAATTCAACCGACGGCGTTTCCTGTTGTTTTGAAGAAGATGTCATACCCTTGCCTCATATCTGACATATTGGACAAAAAACAGTTTACCGCAAAGCCCGCGTAAAAACAATCACAATCGGAATAAGGCTATGCTCCTTTCGACAGAAAAAGAGCGGAGAAGAAACTCCCCCGCCCCTTGTGTGAAAAGAACCGTTCAAACCGGCAGTTTACGCACTTTGCTGACCGGCGCGTAGTATTCGTGTTCCAATTCGTCGTCCAAAATTTCGGCGATCAGAACCTTGTCCTCTTTTTGCAACGAAGTCAGCGCCAGCGGCGACAGGTATTCCAGCAAAATCGCGCGTTTCCCGTCGCGCATCAGCAATCCCGTTTCCACGCCGTCAAAGAAAAACCGAGGGTGATCCGGATTTCCCGTGCGCGCCCGAATGCAAAACAGCAATTCGCCGTCCTTGTTTTGCACGACATCGTACAATCCCTCTTTTTCAGCCATCGCTTTTTCCTTCCGGTTGTTTTCGTCATCGCGGAACGGCAACGGATTGCCGCGCCTCTGTCGAGGCTCGCAATGACGGTGTTTTCTTTTCCGTCATCGCGAGTAGCCTTAAACAACGCGGCGATCCGTTTGCAGCGTTACGCGTCCAGTTTCTGTTTCACCAGCTGGTTCAACATGGCGGGATTCGCCTTGCCCTGCGACGCGCGCATCGTCTGACCGACGAACCAACCCAGCAATTTTTCCTTGCCGCCTTTGTATTCGGCGACTTTGTCGGGGTTGGCGGCGATCACGTCGTCGATCATCTTTTCGATCGCGGACGTGTCGGTGACTTGCTTCAACCCTTTTTCCGCGACGATTTCGTCGGGCGATTTGCCCTCTTCGACCATAAACGCGAACACGTCTTTCGCAATGCGCGAAGAAATCGTGCCGTCGTTGATCAAATCGACCATGCGTCCCAGATTTTCTGGTTTTACGGGGCTTTCGGAAATGGATTTGCCCTGCTTGTTCAAAACGGCGAACAGATCGCCCATGATGTAGTTGGCGACTTTTTTCGCGTCGTGGCCTTTGGCCGCGGCCTCGAAATATGCGGCGATGTCCTTTTCCGCGACCAGCTGGCCGGCGTCATAGGCGGGCAGACCGTATTCCTCGGTAAAGCGTTTTTTCTTCGCGTCCGGCAGTTCCGGCATTTCGCGGCGCAGGCGTTCAATCATCTCGTCGCTTAAAATCAGTGGAATCAAGTCGGGATCGTAGAAATAGCGGTAATCGACCGCCGTTTCTTTCGACCGCATGGATTTCGTTTCACCCTTGACGGAATCGAACTTGCGCGTTTCCTGAACGACGCGACCGCCGTTTTCGATCAGTTCGACCTGACGCATGGCTTCGTATTCGATCGCCTGCATCACGAAACGGATCGAGTTGACGTTTTTGATTTCGGCGCGCGTGCCGTACGGTTCGCCGGGGCGGCGCACGGAAACGTTCGCGTCGCAGCGCATCGACCCTTCGTCCATATTGCCGTCGCAAGACCCGATGTAGCGCACGATCGAACGCAGTTTACGCAGGTAAGCCCCCGCCTCTTCAGGCGAACGGATGTCGGGGCGGGACACGATTTCCATCAGCGCGACGCCCGCGCGGTTCAAATCGACGAACGATTTGCTGGGGTGCTGGTCGTGCATCAGCTTGCCCGCGTCCTGTTCCAGATGCAGGCGTTCAATACCGATGCGGCGCGTTTCGCCGTTTTCCAGATCGACATCAATATACCCGTCGGAAATGATCGGGTGGTCGGATTGCGAAATCTGATAACCGTTGGGCAGATCCGCGTAATAGTAGTTTTTGCGGGCGAAGATGGATTTTTTGTTAATCGTCGCGTTCAGCCCGAAACCCGTGCGCACCGCCTGTTCCACGCATTCGTGGTTGATGACGGGCAACATTCCTGGAAATCCCGCGTCAACAAAGCTGACCTGCGTGTTCGGTTCCGCGCCGAAAGCGGTCGCCGCGCCGGAAAACAGTTTGGATTTGGAAATGACTTCGCAGTGGACTTCCAACCCGACGACGATTTCCCAATCGCCCGTTTCACCTTTAATGATATAAGACATCTTATTTTCCTCCTACGCGCAGGGGGCGAACCGGCATACCGGACATGGATTCGATCGCGCCCGCGACCCGCAAAATCGTTTCTTCCTGAAAACTGTTTCCGATGACCTGCAACCCGATGGGCAGACCGTTGATTTCGGACGTTCCGGCGGGAACGCAGACGGACGGCAGACCCGCCAGCGACGACGGAACCGTGAACACGTCGTACAGCTGCATTTTCAAAGGATCGCTCGTGCTGTCGTCGTCTTTGCCGAACGCGGTTTCCGGCGCGGCGGGCGCCAGAATCACATCAACCTTTTTATAGGCTTCGGCGAATTCGCGGCACAGCAGACGGCGGACTTTCTGCGCTTTCAGATAGCAGGTTTCGTAATAGCCCTCCAGCAAAATGCAAGTGCCGATCATGATGCGGCGTTTGACTTCCTTGCCGAAACCGGCGGTGCGGGTGTTCGTGTACATTTCGTCCAGCGATTTGCCGTCAACGCGCAAACCGTACTTCACCCCGTCGTAACGGGCGAGGTTCGACGACGCTTCCGCCGGCGCGATCAGGTAATAGGTCGGCAGCGCGTATTGCGTGGACGGCAGAGAGATATCGACGATTTCCGCGCCTGCTTCGCGCAGTTTCTGCGCCGTTTTTTCCCAAACGTGGCGCACGTCGGCGTTCAGCCCCTTGTCGGGGTTGTATTCGCGGGGAATGCCGATCCGCAACCCTTTGACATCGCCGGTCAAAGCCTTTTCATAATCGGGGACGGGAACGTTCATCGACGTGGAATCCTTCGGGTCGAATCCCGCCATCGCGCCCAACATGATCGCGGTGTCGCGCACGGTGCGGGTCATCGTCCCCGCCTGATCCAGCGAAGACGCGAACGCCACCATGCCCCAGCGCGAGCAACGGCCGTAGGTCGGTTTGCATCCCACGATGCCGCAGAACGACGCCGGCGTGCGGATCGAACCGCCCGTGTCCGACCCCGTCGCCGCCATGCACAGCCCCGCCGCGACGGCCGCCGCGGAACCGCCCGACGAACCGCCGGGGATCAGGAATTTGTCGGGATTTGTTTTATCTTTGTGCGGATTGCGCACCGCGCCGTAATAACTGGTCAGGTTCGCCGTTCCCATCGCGAATTCGTCCATGTTGGTTTTGCCCAGCATCACCGAACCCGCGTCCTCCAGCTTTTGGGAAACCGTGGATTCATAGGGCGGAACGAAACCGTCGAGGATATGCGAACACGCCGTCGTGCGCACGCCTTTGGTGCAATACAGGTCTTTCATGCCGACGGGGATGCCGTCCATTTTGCCGGCTTTGCCTTCGGCGCGGCGTTTATCGGATTTCGCGGCGCGTTCCAACGCGATTTCGGGCGTTTCCAAAACATAGGCGTTCAATTCGCGCGCCTTTTCCATTTCCTTTAAATGCGCCTGCGTCAATTCGACGGCGGTAAATTCTTTTTTCGCCAACCCGTCCAGAGCTTCGGCGACTGTCAATTCAACTAAATCGGTCATGATTTACTCCACCACTTTGGGAACAAGGAAATAGCCATCCATTTCTTCGGGGGCATTCGCCAGAATTTCATCGCGGATGCCGCCGTCGGTGATCGCGTCTTCGCGTTCGCGCAAAGGCATATCCTCGACAACCGAATTCATCGGCAGAACGTCGTCGGTGTTAACGTCTTTGAGCTGATCGACCCACCCCAGAATTTTGGTCAGTTCCCCGACCATTTCGTCCATGTTTTCTTCGGGAATGCGCAGACGCGACAAAATCCCCAGTCTTTTGACCATATCCCTGTCGATTGACATAGGTGTACTTGCTCCTGTATTGTTAAAAAACAAAAACTGTTAGTGAAAGTATCATTTACGATGACGAACGGCAAGCCCGAAACCGTTACCCCGCCCGATTTTTTAACCCTGCCCGAATTTCTGGCCGCGGTGCCGCGCGGCACGTCGCTGGTCGGGTTGGACATGGGAACGAAAACGATCGGCGTCGCGGTGTCCGACACGCTGTGGATGACGGCGACGGCGTTGAAAACCGTGATGCGCAAAACATTTCAATACGACCTTGACGAACTGGCGAAGCTGTTAAAAGGGCGCGACATCGGCGGATTTGTTTCCGGACTGCCCCTGCAAACGGACGGACAAATCGGATCGCAGGCGCGCTACACGCTGGAACAGGCGGAAAAGATCGCGGCGCATTTCGGCAAACCCGTTTATTTCCAAGACGAACGCTATTCCTCCGCCGCCGTCGAACGCGTCATGATCGACGCCTACGACATGAGCCGCAAGAAACGCAAACAAAAACTGGACGCCGGCGCAGCGGCGTTTATCCTGCAATCGTTTCTGGACAAAGTCGCCTGATGCGGAAACGGCGGGAAAATCCCGCCGCGACGCTTCATTTTTCCGATGACCTCAACGCCCGCGCATCGCCGCGATTCGCTTTGCCACGGTCGGCAAAACGGTGGATTTTTCCCCGCGCACGGGCAAAGCCGCAACCGTTTTGTCCCCCGTCGCGGCCAGCGCATCTTTCATTTCGCGCGACACGGCCAGATTTTCGGCGCGGTCGAAAAATTCCTGCGAAACATAGGGCTTGCCCTGAAAACGGCAGAAACCGGCAATGTCCCGATTGGAAAGGGAAACCGTTTTTTCGCCCGTCCGTTCGCGTTTCGCCGCGTTGCGCAAAATCTGCGGCTGAAATTGTTTTTCATAGGCGTCCTGATATTTTTTGTATCCGTACCACGCCTGAAAACTCGCCCGCATCGCCTTGGATTCGTCGCCGGATTTTTCCATTTCGGCGGCATAGGCGCGCGTCATCGGCGATTCCATTTCCTTTTCAAACAAAGCGGGATTTTTGTCCCGCATCTGATAAGCGTAGGCGGCTTGATGCGCGGACGCGTCGGCCTCGAACGCGCGGTTCAGTTTGATAAAATCGCGGGCATTCAGCGCGTTGATCACGTCGCCGGCGTTTTTTGCGCCCGTTTTTTCGCACAAACGGTCAACCTGCAAAACGTGCGCGCATTCGTGAATCAAAACTGGGGCGAGTTCGGATTGGCGGTGAAAGGAATCCAGCCTGACCGTTTTTTGTTCAAAATCGCACGCGCCGTTCAACCCCGGCATCGCGTCGTACAGGAACGTATAGCCTTTGAACGCGACCTCGTTCATCACTTCGCGCCCTTTCGGAGCGTCATAGGCCGTCCGCAACAGTTCGCCGAAGTTTTCACGGTCGGAACCGTTCATCGCGAACAGCGACATATTCAGCTTTGACAGGCATTCAAAATCGTTTTTTTGATCCGTCATTCAACGCCCCCTGCCCTGCGCGGATTTTGCCAAAACGGCGGCGTTCGACCGCATTTTTGCCGGTTCAAGGATTTTTCCGTCCTTGTCGCGCGTCGCCATTTTGTCGATTGAGGTATCCGGTTTGGCATTCGGCACAAACTTCGCGTAATCGGCCAGAACGGCTTTGATTTCCTTTTTGGCTTCGGCGGTCAGCGCGTTCGGCTTGTCGGAATTCAAATAGTCCGCCGTCATATACGGCTTGCCCTGAAACACGCACAAATCGACAACGTCCTTGACGGGGTATTCTTTGGAAAAGAGCGTCGGATCTTTTTGCCGTTTGCCGATTTCCGCCATGGCTTTGATGCCGTTGTCCTTGTAGTATTCGTCGTACAAGTCGCGGTAGTACGGAAAATCATACCACGATTTGAACGCCGCCTGCATGGCTTTCTTTTTATCGCCCGTCTTTTCCAGTTCCGTTTCATACGCCGCCAGCATCGGATAATCCCGCTTCTGTTCGGCATAGACTTCGGGGGCGGTTTCCTTGCATTCATAAGCGAACGCCGCTTGATGCGCGCAGGCGTCCGCTTCAATCGCTTTGCGCATTCTGTACATATCGGCGACGCGCGTCTGTTCAAAAATCGGCGCGTTTTTCTTTTCCGAAGCGAACTGGATGCCGTGGCGTCCCTCGTGCACGACGGCGACCGCCAAAAAGTTTTTGGAACGCGCCGGATTCAACACGATCAGTCGGTCGTCGTAATTGCAAAAACCGCCGAAATTCGCCCCCAAATTCTGAAATTGGATTTTGTAGCCCAAATCGGACAGCGTTTCCAGTGTTTCGCGGCCGCTGTTCGTTTTGCCCAGCGTTTCCAAAATGTCGCCCAACAGCCGCTTTTCATCGGCGGCGGATTTCGCGGACGACGCGGCGAAAGTGTTCTGCAACGTTTTTTGCGCCTGCCGCACCTTTTCCCCGCAAGCGTATTTTTTAAAGGGCTTTTTCATAAACTTCTCGACCGATTCGGTCATCTTACCGTCCTTCATTTTTCCGCAAAGCCGCCGCGACCGCCGTGTTTGCCGTGTTCGCTTTGCGCTGCGCGGGGCGGGTGATTTTGCCCGTTTTGTCGCGTTCCGCCATCGCCCAAACGGATTCATCGGCTTTTACGCCGACCGTTTTGGCGTAATCCGCCGCGATTTTCATATACGCCGCCTTGTCCTTTTTCAAAACGGAAAAAGCCCGATCCGTCATCAGCATATCGACGGAAACATAGGATTCCCCCTTGTACAGGCAGGCATCCGCGACATCTTTGGCGGGAACGGTTTTGCAAAACATATCCTTGCGACCGCTTTTCTTGCCTTCGCCGGCGTAAAACGCGATTTCCCTGCGATACACATCATCGTAAAAATCACGGAAGTAATCATAACCGTACCATGCCTGAAAACTTGCCTGCATGGCTTTCTTTTCATCGCCCGACTTGTCCATTTCGGCGACGAAAGCGCGGAACATCGGCATATCGTTCTTTTCGGCTTCGGCATATACTTCGGGCAGGATATCGCGGCACTGACAGATGAACGCGGATTCGTGGGCGCAGGCGTCCGCCTCCATCGCGCGTTCGCGGCGCAACAACGATGCGACGGTCATCTGTTCGGCATTCGGCGTGTTTTCGGAGTCGCGCGCGCATTGAATCGCGTGCTGTCCCTCGTGAACGATCGTCTGCATGGCATAGGCGTCGCCGAACGTCGGATTGACGACGATTTTTTTACTGGTCGGTTCGCAAAAACCGCCGTAATCGCCCGTTTCAAACGCGAACGTATAGCCCAGTTCGGACAATTCGGTCAGGGTGTCGCGCCCCTTGTCCGTTTTCATCACCTGATCAATCAAGCGTTCAAATTCGGCGGATTCCTCTTTTTGTTTTTTGGAATCGGAAGCGGTGAACGCCGCGGTCAAAACCTTTTTCGCCTGTTGCGCCTTTTCGCCGCAAGCGTATTTTTGAACGTCTTTTTCCATAAATTCGGCAACCGATCCGGACATGGCACACCCCCTGAAAATGCAATCATGCAAAAAAGGATAGCACCAAACGGACGATTGTCAACCGTTTTTTTGTCTAAAACACCTGCCGCGCGCTTTGCGTCCGGCACGAATTTTCCAAAGCTTTCAGTCCGTTTTCTGAAACTTTGACGCCATTGACAAAAACGCCGCCTTTTTTAAATTCGACCCGCGCGACGGACGGAAATCCGATACGCAATCCCTGTTCAAAACCGGAAACGTCCCGCTTTAAATCCAGATAAACGGTCAAAGCGTCAAATTCCGAAACGGGAACGGCGTTCAAATCGGCGGGAACGACGGCCGCCCCCGTCGTCGAAACGCCCGCGACATAATCCGCGCCCCGCGTCAACCGCGCGCAATCGTCGGGGGAAACGGAAACGGCGACGCTTTGCGCCCGCGCCGCCGTTGATAAAACCGTCAGGCAGAAAATCAAGAATTTTCCCATTTTCCGCCCCTTTCCGTCACACCCGCACCAGATGCGTATCCACCATCGGACGGCGGCCGTGCGTTTCCATCACGACCTTGCGCACGGCGGATTTCACCGCATCGGCGATCGTCCGGTCGTCCTTGCGTTTGTCCGCGGACAACTGTTCGATCGCGTCTTTGACGCCCTGATTCATTTTTTCAAAAGCGGGATCGCCCGCCTCGATCAGCCCCGCGGCGGAAAACTGCACGTCGCCCAGAACCGCGCCCTTTTTGTTCAAAACGACGGTCGCGACGACCATGCCGTCTTCGATCATATGGCGGCGTTGTTTGATCACGCCGGCGTTCAGCGGAATGATCTGTTTTTTGTCGCGCGCCAAAACGCCCGTTTTCACTTCGCCGATGATTTCGGGATTTTCCCCGTCCAGCCGCAGCACGTCGCCGTCCTTTAAAATGACGGTCTTTTTCACGCCGCAGGCTTTGGCCAGATCGGCGTGTTCAAACAGGTGCGCCGCTTCGCCGTGGACGGGAACGGCGATCGCGGGTTTGACGAACCCGTACAGCTTTTCCATGTCCTTGCGCCCCGAATGTCCCGAAACGTGCACCAGCGCGTCTTTGGCGGTGACGACCTCGATCCCTTTGGCGATAAAGCGGTTTTGAATGTTCGCGATCGCCTGTTCGTTGCCGGGGATGACGCGCGAGGAAAAGATCACGACATCGCCTTTGACCGGCTGCACAGGTCCCGTGCCGTAGGATATGTTCGACAGCGCGGCTTTCGGTTCGCCCTGACACCCCGTGCAAAGGTACAACACATCGGCCGGATCGTGTTCGGCGGCTTCCTCGTCCGTCAGGAACACGTTGACGCTGCGGAAATACCCCGCCGCGCGCCCCGCGCCTTCGACCCGCCACAGCGACCGCCCCAGCAGACACACCGTGCGGCCGTTTTTTTCGGCGGCTTCGGCGATGCTTTCGATGCGCCCGACATTCGACGCGAAACACGTCACGATCATGCGCTTGCCCTTGTATTTCGCGAACAATTCCGTCAGCGATTCCCTGACCTGCGTTTCGCTGGGGATGTCGCCTTCGACGAACACGTTTGTGGAATCGCCGACCAAAGCCAGCACCTTTTCCTTTTTCAATGCGGCCAAAGCCTTGTAATCCGCTGGTTTTCCGACGACGGGATCTTCGTCGAAACGCCAATCGCCCGTGTGAAACACGCTGCCGCGCGGCGTTTTGATCAGCAGAGACGACGCTTCGGGAATCGAATGATTGATTTCGACCAGCTCGATTTCAAACGGGTTCAGTTCCAGCAAATCGCCCGTTTCAAACACATGAACGGGAACGCGCCCCAACAGCCCCGCCTCGTCCAGCCGCGTTTCCAGCATTTCCGCGGCGAACGCGGACACATAAACGGGACAGCGCAACAGCGGCCAGAACGCCGCGACCGCGCCGATGTGGTCTTCGTGCGCGTGGGTGATCACCAACCCTTTCAGCTTCGGCGCGATTTTCTGCGCGAACGACGGGTCGGGGTACAGCATATCAATCCCCGGCAGACGGTCGCCCGCGAACCCGACGCCGCAATCGACCGCCAGCCATTCGCCGTCGCAAGCGTACAGGTAAAAGTTCATCCCGATTTCGCCGACCCCGCCCAAAGGGACGAAAAACAGCCCTTCGTTCGGAACATCAATGTATTCAACCTCTTTTTCGCCGGACATAATACTTTCCAATTCTATTCCTGATCGCCGAAGAAAACGTCTCCGGCCGTTATTTTTACGATTTCGCCGTCTTTGTTTAGCAGAAGACACCCGTCTTTATCAAGCCCGTAAAAAGTCCCGCGCATTTTCCGGTTCGGCAGGTTGACGGTGACCGCCCCGCCGATGCCGTAGGCTTTTTGCTTCCACGCGTCCAGCAAACGGGCGGAACCGTTCGTTTTCAATTCGGCGTCCCATTGCGCGAAAGATTGCAAAAACGATTCCAGCATTTGGTCGCGCGTCACGGCGTACCCCTCGTTTTGCAACGATGTCGCCCGATACAGCATCCCCGTTTCGGGAAAGGAAACAATGTTGACGCCGACGCCGGCGACCAGCCTGTCCGCCCCGTCCGTTTCCAGCAAAATGCCCGATATCTTTTTCCCGCCGACCAGCAAATCGTTCGGCCATTTGCATTGAACGCCGATGTCGGGGCACAGGCGTTCCATCGCTTCGGCCAGCGCGACGGCGGTCAGGAAACTGTACATCCCCGCCCGCGCCAACGGGATTTTTTCCAGACAGATCGAAACGTACAGGTTGCCAACCGGCGACACCCACGGCCGCCCCAACCGGCCGCGCCCGCCCGTCTGCGCGTCCGCGACGACGGCGGTTTTGTCCGATCCGGACGGCAGGCTTTTAGCGTCCGCGTTCGTGCTGGCAGTTTCCTTTTTTTCAATCAAAGTCCATCCTTGCGGTAAAATCACGGGCATCCTCCCTTTAAAAACCGGTTGCGGCAAACATCAGCGACGACACCGCCGCCGACAAAACGATGACGGCTTTCATCGGCGCGGGCGCAGGCGACAGCTCGTCTTTCGCCGCCGCGGCGTACATCTGCCGGATCAACCTTAAATACACATACATCAACGGCATCGCGCCGAAAATCAGCAACAGGCAAAACAGCATCGAACCGGCCGCCGACACCGCGCGGTACGCATCGAAACGCGCCAGAAAACCGGCGAACGGCGGCGCGCCCGCCGCCCCCAGAAAGATCAGGGAAAACAACGCGCCGCGAACGGGCTTCGCGCGTCCCTGCCCCGCCAGAATCCGCATTTCCTCGATCAATTCGTCCCCGACGCGCAGGGACAGCATCACCGCGCACAACCCCGCCAGCAGCACCGTGTCAACCGCCGCCGAAAACAGAAAAGCCCCCCTTGCCGAAACGGACAAAACGGCCAAAGCCGTTCCGTTCATGGCAACCGCCGTGCAGGCGATCAACCGCTTGACGTTCGTCTGAACGACCGCCCCCGCGCCGCCGGCGAAAACGGACAAAACGGCCGCCGTTTCCAACACGGGACGCGCGTACCCCGCCAACCCCGCGAACGGAACGGACAGCAGGGCGGCCAAAGCCCCCAGAACGGACAGCCGCGCGGTCAGGGCGAACATTGCCGTCACGGGCGACGGCGCCCCCTCGAACACGTCGGGCAGCCACAAATGAAACGGCGCGACGCCCGCTTTGGTAAACAACCCCGCGGCAATGAACGCGCCCCCCCACAGCAAAACTGGCAGAACGCGGCTTTTGTCCGCGGCGGCGACGGCGGCGAAATCCACCGTCCCCAAACACGCGTAAACAACGGACACGCCGAACAGGTACACCCCCGACCCCAGCAGCGTTACGACCGCCAGCTTGGCGCCGGCGGCGGTGGAACGTTCCCCCTGACGTTTATAGGCGGTCAGGAACAACAACGGAAAAAAAGCCAGTTCCATCCCCAGAAACTGCATCAAAAAATTGTCCGCCCCGACGGCCAGCATCATACCGGCCGTCGAAAACCCGACCAAAGGCGCAAACTCGAACCGTTCGTATTTCTTGTACTTCAGCCAATCGGCGCCGAACGCCAGAACGGCGACGGCCGATCCGGTCAAAATCCGTTTCAGCGTCACGACCGCCGCGGCGAACGGCGCGTCCGGCGTTTTGATCAAAAACAGCAAACAGAACGCCGTCGCCAATCCGGCAAACACCGCGCCGTCGGCCGTTTTTTTGGCTTTTGACGGGGCGGCGCACACTCCCGCCGCAATCGACAGGACGGTGCAGCACAGCAAAACGGTTTCGGGCAAAACGGGCATGATTTGCAACAACGCCTGATTCATTTCAATTCCCCTTTCCAACGGCCATACCGGCCAGATCGAACAGCCCCTGCGGCATGACGGACAACACCGCGAACACCGCGCCGCAAAACACCGTCGCCACCTTTTCGCGCCAGCTCATGTCCGGCAAGGGATAGGGCGTGACGGACGGTTCCCCGAACAGCAGGCGCGTGAACAGTTTGAAAAACGACGCGTAGAGCAAAACGACGGAAAACAGCAGGAAAAACGCCGCCGCCGCGCTTTGGCGGAAAATGTCGATGAAAATCAGAAACTGCCCCGTGAACGGCATCAGCGGCGGCACGGCCAGAACCGCCAGACAGGACAGGAAAAACGCCGTTCCCAAATACGGCAGCGATGTCATGATTCCCGTCGGATTGCGGACGCCCGCGTTTTTAAACCGGACGGTCAGCGCGCCCGCCGCCATCAGGTAGATCGACACGGCCAGCCCTTGCGCCACGCATAAAAACAGCACGCCCCGCAACGTTTGCGGCGTTATGGCGAATACGCCGGCGGCCAAAAAACCGACCTGCGCCAAATGAGCGAAACCGGCCATTTTTTTGGCTTCCGTCTGTTTCAAAGTGATCAGCGCGCCGTAAAACGCCGAAAACACCGCCCACGCCGTCAAATACGACGCCCATTGAGCCAACACCGTTTCCGCCGCGGGCAAAGCCAGCCGGATGTACGCGTAAAACGCCAGCTTTGAAAAAACGCCGCACAGCAAAATCCCCGTCGGAACGGGTGCTTCGGCCTGCGTATCGCTCAGCCACGCGTGAAACGGGAACAACGGCGCTTTGAACGCCAGCATCCCCAACATTCCGGCGGCCAGCCACGCCTGATTTTCCGGCCGCGCGGCCGCCAAAGCCACGAAATCAGCCGCCCCCGCCCGTCCGGACAGTTCCATCAAAACGAACAGCAGACACACCGCGCCGGCCAAATCGGAAAAGCAGAACTTGTACGCCGTATAAACACGCTTTTCAACGCCCCAGACCGCCGTCATCAAAAACAGCGGAAAAGCCGCGGATTCCCAGAAAACAAAGAACCTGAACGCGTTTTGCGCGCAAACCGCCGTCAACATAAAGCTTTCCGCAATCAACGCCAGACAGCAAAATTCGCGCACGCAAAACGGCACATGACGGCGGACGACGGCGACCGACAAAACGGTCAAAAACGAAATCAGCAACACGAAAATCATACTCAGCGCGTCGATCCCGACCTGCCATTCCGCATGGGAATCCGGCGCGATCCGGCGCGCGAACAACGCCGCAAACGACAAACCGAACGTACACAGCGCAATCAGCAAAGCCACATGGCGGCTGTTTTTCGATACGACCCGATCGTCCCCGCGGACGAACAAAATGAACAGCGCGCCCAGCAAAGGCAATCCCAAAACGACGGCGGGCAAAGAAAAATCAGTCACGGCTCATCCTCCCGCCACGACGGGCATCAAAGAAAATATCAGCAAAAACAGGCCGGCCGCGAACCAAATCAAAAAAACGGACGGCTGTTCCGAATGGAATTTCTGCGACCGTTCGGCCGCTTTTTGAAACATCTTGGGCAGTTTTTCGGTCAGCAGTTCGGCCGACGCGAAACGCCACGCGAATTCGGACAAAGCCATGAACGGCCGGACGAAAACCGTTTCATAAAATCCTGCCAATCCGCCCCCCTGCCGGAAAAACGACACAACCGCCCCCGCGTTTTTCCCCGCGTGTTTTGAAAACAACCACAGCCCCGCCGGCAATCCGGCCGCGCCGGCCAGCATTAAAACCAGATCGGCGGGGGACGGCGTTTCCGCCGGATTCGGCAAAATCGACCGCTCGAACACTTTGTTTTGGAAAAAGGACAGCAACAACAGCACCGCCAGCGGAATCATCTGCGTTTCGGGCGGGCGGAAAGCACCGGACGGCGCGAGGGTCGATTTGGATTCGCCCGTGAAAATCCGGCCGGTCAGACGGGCGATCGCGAACGCCGCCGCAAACAGCCCGATCGTCAGAAACGCGCCGGTCGCCGCGCCCTGCCGCCTTAAAACGGCGTGCATATCCCAAACGACCGCCGAATTGCCGATTTGCGGAAATCCGACACAGCACAGCCCCAGCAGAATCATCATCCAAAACAGCGCGGGCAGACGGCGTTTCAACCCGCCCATGCGCGACACGTCCTCTTCCCCGCGCAGGGCTTGCGTCACGATTCCGGCGCACAGGATCAGCCCCGTCATCGGCGTGATCAAAGCGATATAGGCGCAAAACGCGGCGTCCCTGCCGATCAATCCGAACGCGGTCAGGACAAAACCGAATTGCGCCATCAACAGCTGGCACAGCGCGATTTTGACATTCGTTTGCACCGCGGCCGTCAAAACCCCGCCCGCCGCCGTCAACGCGCCCCAAACGATAAATACGGTTCGCGCCGTTTGATCGCTTTCGACAAACGGGAAAAAGACGTACAGCACATAAACGCCGACGCCGCCCAGCGCGGCCGGTGCGACGAACGCCAAAGCGGGAACGGAAATCCCCGCCGTCTGCGCGATCAAAATGTTCGCGCCGAACAAAAACAGCTTGGCCGACACGCCCGCCAGCACCAAAACGGCGAAAACAGCCGCGCCCGAATCCTTAAAAACGGTCAGGGATTCCGGCGCGAACGCCGCGACGGACAAATCCCCCGTCCGGTTCGCCAGCATAAAGCACGCGCACAGCAGCGGCACGTCGCACAGCGTGTGCCAGATCAGGAAACTCACCCCCGACCGGCGGACGGCCTGCTGTTCGTGAAACAGCATCAGCAGCATATAGGAAAACAGCGCGGACAAATCCCATCCGGCGAAAAACTGGAACATATTTTTCGCCCCGACGCCGATGATCAGGCACGATGTCAGCCCCAGCAGAAACACAACAAACCGGTTCATTTTTTCCGCCGGCAGGAAGTTTTTGGAATAAATCAGGCACATCAGCGCGGAAAAAACGATGAACACGGCCAGAAAGATTTCTGCCGTTTCCAAATGCAAACGCCAATCGTACACTTTGCCGTCAAACCTCAAAAACGGCAGGATCGAAACGCTGTAGGTTTTGCCGTGGAAATGGTTTCTGAACGCCATGGAAACGATTTTCAGAAACGACACGCCGATCGACGCCGTGCCGATTTCCCACGCGAACGTGCGTTTTTTCAAAAACGCGGCGGCGAAAATGTAGCACGCGGCGAACAGCGGCAGCAAAACGGCGTAAAACATCCTATCGCCCCCCCTCTTGCGCGTTGTCGCGTTTTTTGAAATACAGCAGGAAAACCGCCAGCGTCGCGACGGTTTGCAAACCGGTCAGGCACGCCGTGAACAGCGCGAAAATCAATCCGGACGCGTCGTGAAACAGTGCGCTGCCCATCGAAAAATTGAACAGCGATCCCAAAAACACCAGCTGCGCCGCCGGCAACAGGCGCAGCAAATTCCCCCTGTGGCGCAAAACGCCCCACAACCCGCACAGCACCAGCAAAAAACCGACCGTCAAAATGACGGGAACGTCAACCGTCATGTCAGCCGCCCTCCTTTTTTTTCACCAGCAAGGCGGACGCGCCGACCGCGCACGACAGGATCAGCACGGCGAAAACCAAAACGCACGAACCGTATCCGGTGTATAAAATATCCCCCAAAACCGGCAGGGAAAAGTCCGTCATCGTCCGTTCGCCGACTTTGTACGGTTTGAAAAACAGGTACGCCGTCTGCGCCGCGGCGGCGGCGAAGCAAATCAAAGCGGCCTTCGACTGTTTTTCCCAAACGGCTTTGCGCGCGTGACGGGCGTTGAACACGACCAGAACGAACATCAAAAACACCAGCATGGACGCCACCGACATCGACAAAACGGCGAACCCGACGAAACCGGCGTTCAGCCCCGCCAAAATTCCGGCGACGGCCACAACCGCCTGCATATGAAACAAAACGGCGTAAAAAACGCTGGACGTTTTCACCGACATGAACGCCGCCCCCAAAACCAAAACGGCAAAGACATAAAACTCAACCGCGTACATCCGTCCCGCCCCTTTCAAACGACAAAGCCCTTTTCGGGCACGCTTCGACGCACAGACAGCAACAAACGCACCTGTCGGCCGCCGGAGAAAACACAAACCGTCCGTTTTCCGCCGCGGATCGAACCATCGCCGCGGCCGGACACACGGCTTTGCACAGCCCGCATCCCGCGCATTTTTCCGCATCGACGACGGGCGGCCGCAGGGACGAAACGGCCTGTTCGCGGTCGCGCCCGATGAAACGTTTAAAAACGCGCCGCGCGGCGATCAGCAAAGCGCGTCCCGCGCCGGTGAAAGGAAAAATCATCCCGCCCCTCCTTGCCGCACGAAATACAAAACGACCGCCGTTCCCGCCAGCCACGCTAAAGCCAGCGGCAGGAACGCCTTGAAACACATATTCATCAACCGATCCGTCCGCCACGCGGGCAGCGCGGTTTGCATCAACGTCAAAACGAACACGATCGCCGCCGTTTTTCCCCCCAGCCAAACAACCGCGGGAACGCCGTCTATTCCGAAAACGGGCAGAGTTCCGCCCAAAAACAGAACGGCGCCGGACACAGCGCACAACAGGGTCAGCACATCTTCGCCGATTAAAAACAACAGATACGGGAATCCGCTGTATTCGGCGTAAACCCCGCCCGCCAAATCGCGTTCCGATTTCGGCGCGCCGAACGGTGCTTGCGCCGTCAACATCGCGACGCACAGCAGATACAGGACAAACAACGGGAAATGAACGAACGCGAACCACGCCCCCGCCTGCGCTTGAATGATCCGGTACAAATCGCCCGTTCCCGCCGTCATCAGCACCGTCACGAAAACCGCGGCCAGTATCAGCTGACAGGCCAGCGACTGCGCGATCAGCCGCACCGCCCCGAAAAAACCGTAGCGCGTCGCCCCGCTCCACCCGCCGGCGATAAAGGCGTAGGTCGTGCATGACGCGACGAACGTCAGGTACAGCAACCCGAAATCGTAATGCGGCGATTCCCGCCCGTTGACCGGCAGAACGAAAAAGAAAAACAGCGCGAACACCAACGCGAACAACGGCGCGGCGATATACAGCTTTTTCCGCGCGCGTTGCGGAACGGCGTTCTTTTTCAACGCCGTCACGCACACCTGACGACAGATTTGAACCAATCCGCGCGACGGCCGCATTTCGACGGCGGCTGTGACTTTTTCACGCCCCCATCGCATGATCAAAGCGGCGGTCAGGATCAAAACGCACCACCCGAACGCGCGCGCCGAAAAAACGGCGGCCGGTATCAATTCCCGCAAAAAGGAAAGCGTTTCAACGGAAATCCTGTTTAAAAAGGCGTTCATGTCCGCGCGTCCCCTTTCCCCGTTTCGATCAAGGTGTCGTCGATTTTCCCCGCCGTTCCGAACGGTATGTTTTCGGCGGAGTTTGTTTCGCCGCGCTTATAAAAAATAACGTTTTCGCCCCCCAGCCGGTCGCGTATTTCCGCCAAATCGTCGTAAGGCAGCGGCGCCGTCCCCAAAAATTCCGACAACGCGCGCGGGATTTTCCAGCTTTCGCGCGATTGGCCGACGGGCGGGGCAACGACAGCGGTGCTTTGCGCCGCGCCGCGCATATTGACATAGGTCGCCCGCTTTTCCATAAACGACAGCGACGGCAAAACGACATCCGCCGTCAACGCCGACGCCCCCGCGCAAATCCCCTGATAAACGACAAAAGCCCCGCCCGCATCCGCGCGGGTGAATCCGTCTTCGTCAACCAGATAAACGAAATCGAACGATCCGGCGGCGATTTCCGGTCGCAGCGGTTTTTCCGCGACCGCCCCCAGTTCCAGCGCGCCCGCCAGCCCCGTGTTCGTGTTCAAATAACCGTACCCGTTCCAATCGTCGCGGATGACGCCGTATTTTTCGCAAATCCGGTAAATCAGATCCATCAAAGCGGGCGCGTCCGCGCGGTTCAACACGCCGTCACCGACGACGAGCATCGGCTTTTTCGCGTTTTGCAGGGGGGACGTCCGATCCCCGTCCAGAATTTCACGCAGCTCGCGCGGCTTTTTCCCAGCGACCGCGCAAAACGCCTCCGCCTTTTCCGCCATGCCGACAAACGCCGCGGGCATCGGGTTGCGGCGCAGGGCAAACCCCGCCGGCGGACATTCCCGCAGCGGGTTCGTTCCGACGACCAGCAGGCCGTCCGCTTCGGCGATCCGGTCGAACGGCGTGTTGAACAGCCACGATTGCCGGCTGTTCAAATCCAGCCACAGCGGCCGCGTTCCGGCGTCAACGGCTTTCGCCCCGACCAGCCCCAGCAGATCCCTGACGGCCAAAACCGTTTCGCAATCCGCGTACCGGCCGAACAAAGCGGCGATCCGTTCCGGCGCGGTCTGCCGCATTTTCGAAGCAATCGCGGCCAAAGCCTCCGTCCACGAACATTCGGTCAGCCGCCCGTCGATTTTCACATACGGCCTGTCCAGCCGGTTGCGGCGCAGCCCGTCGAAACAGTACCGCGCGGCGTCCGAAATCACGCCGCCGCCGCTCGCGCGGACGCGCGCGATCGAACCGTCCGCCGATTTTTCGATTTGAACGGGCGAACCGAAGCCGTCGGTCACGTCCACGCTGTCGATTTTAACGTCGCCGGCGTCCCTTTTCCCGTCCCGCGTGTCGATCAACGCCCCCGCGGGGCACAGGTCGGCCAGCGTCCCCGACAGCGGAAAGGGCGGGCAAGCCGCGGGCGGCATTCCGGATTGATCCGACACGCCCGCCTGTTTCAAAAAATCGACGCACCGCCCGCATTTGACGCATTTCTGCGCGCAAACCGCCACGTTTCCGGTCAAAGGTTCGCGTTTGCCGTCGAAAGCGACCGGCGGCAAAGCGGGACGGAACAGCGCGCAAACTTTCTGAATTTCGCAATTTCCGGCTTTGACGCACGCGGCGCAATCCGCAGGATGATTCGCCAGCAATTTTTCCGCGGCGCGACGGACGGCTTCGTGCCCCTGCGGCGTTTGCGCCAATTCGCTTTCCGGCGCGGCCAAAACATCGTTGATCGTCAGTTCGCTCATCGGTCAACCTCCGTCGTTTGAACGGCCAAAGACCCCAGTATGACGCGAACGTCGGCCAAATCGCACCCCTCCGTCAACCTATTCAACGCCTGCATCACTGGAAATCCCGCCGAACGGAAACGGCACCTGTACGGCCGCGCCCCGCCGTCGGAAACCAGAAACACCCCGAATTCGCCCGACGGCGATTCCGTCGCGGCGTAAACTTCGCCGGCCGGCGTTCGCATCCCGTTGCCGTACAGTTCGAACCGGCGGGAAAGTTCCGTCAAACCGCCGTCCGTCCCGACATCGAAATCGGGATTGACCACTTCGCCCGCGGGCAGATGTTCCGACACATAACGGATGATCGTCATCGACTGATAAATTTCAAACAGGCGCAGCAAATAACGGGCGTAGCAATCCCCCTGCGTTTTCAACGGGACTTCAAACGGAACGACGGCGTAGGCTTCGTAGGGTTCCTTTTTCCGGATATCCCAATCGACGCCGCACGCGCGCAGGTTTACGCCGGAAAATCCGGCGGCCAAAGCGTCCGCGGCGTCAATGACGCCGACCCCGACCGTGCGGGATTTGAAAACCGCGTTTTCCGTCAGCAGATCCTCGATTTCCGACAAAACGGGCGGCAATTCCCGCGTCAGCCATTGAAACAGCATCTCCGGCGTTTGCGGCGCGACATCGTTCGCGATTCCGCCTGCGCGGATGAACACGGCCGCCGGACACCCCCGACAAATCACGTTCAGCATCGCGCCGATCCGTTCCGACGCCCGACGCGCCAAAGGTTCGACGACATCCGTTCCCGTATCCGCCGCCAAATTTGCCGTCGCCCGCAAATGCGACAGAATCCGCCCCGTTTCCGCCAAAATCATCCGGACGGCGACCGCGCGTTCCGGCACTGTCGCGCCCGTCAGCCTTTCCGCCGCCAACGCGTAGGCGTGCGCGCAGGAAAACGGCGCGGAACGGTTCAGCTTGTCCGCCAGAACCAACCCCTGTAGCAGGGTCTTTCCCTCCGCCAGTTTTTCAACGCCGCGATGGGAAAAACCGATGTGCGGATCAATGCGGCGCACTTTTTCCCCGTCCAGCTGCGCGACCAGCCGGCACATTCCGATCCCCGCGGACGGTTCGGGCGCGATGTTGGCGAACGACACGCTTTGCCACGGGATCATGCGTCCCTCCGGTTCAAATCGACGCCGAACAAAACGGCTTGACGCCCGTCGTCGCGTTTTTGACGGACGAAGCGGCCTTTGGATTCGTCGAAAACCAGCCTGTCCGCCGGACGCGCGTCCTTGCGCAAAGGGTGGCCGGACATATCGTCGGGCAGCAAAAGCCGGCGCATATCGGGGTGGTTTTCAAACGCGACGCCGAACATTTCCCACATTTCGCGTTCGTACCACGCGGCGTTCGGAAAAACGGGACAGGCCGAGGCGACGGCGACATCCTCTTGCGTCGCGCAGACCAACCGCAACCGCCGTTTCATCAGCGGGCTGAGCAAAAAATAATTCAGTTCAAAGCAATCCGGCCGATCGGGATAATGCACGCAGCACGCGTCCGTCAGCTGCGTGAAACGGCAGGCCGGATCGTCGCGCAAAAAACGCATCACGCGCAAAACGGCCGCCCGCATCACGCGCAGCACCGTCATGCCGGAAAAAACGCCGACATCGCCGATGTCCTGCCGCGCGAAATGCAAACGGACGTATCGGGCGAACTCCTCTTGCGATTTAAACAGCGCGTCCATGCTCACCCCTCTTTGATTTCACGGCGGATCAGGGCGCGCAAACGGCCGATTCCGTCAATCAAAGCGGCCGCGTCGGGCGGGCATCCCGTCACGCAAACATCCACGGGAACGATATCCGCCGCCCGCGTCACGGCGTAGGAATCGCCGAACACCCCGCCGGTGATCGCGCAGTTGCCGAAAGCGATCACATATTTCGGCGCGGGCATCTGGTCGTACAGGCGGCGCACGACCGGCGCGGCCTTTTCCGTCACCGCGCCCGCAACCAACAGCACATCGGCGTGGTGCGGGTTGAACACGGGCGTTTTGCCGGATCGAACCAGCGGTGCAAAACACGAACAGCACCCCGTCGCCGCGGCCAGAACGGCGTCGGGGTCGGAACACGCCGCCGCGGCCAAAGCTTTGAACGCGACGGCCGCGAACCCGTGTTCGCGCAGGCAATCCGTCCAACCGCCGCTCATTCCCATTCCAGCGCCCCTTTTTTATATTCGTAAAAATAGCCGACGCCCCACAACCCGACAACGGCCAAAGCGGTGAAAATCTCCGCGCCGCCGGACAAATGCGGCGACATCGCCCACGGCAGCAGCAATAAAAACTCGGCGTTGAACAAAACAAACAGCAGGGCGATGAACGCAAACCGCGCGGGAAATCGTCCGGCGCCGTCCGACAAAATATGAAAACCGCCCGCATAGCCGTCGTTTTCAACCGTAACGGCCGACCGTTTGCGAAACACAAAACCGGTCAGCCGCGCGGCGATTTTCAACGCAACCAGACCGGCCAGCAAAGCGGCCGTAAAAAAAATCAGAAAATAAAAGTAAGCGTGCGTCATGTTTTCCATAAGAATACGGTTTACACCAAACACGCCGTCAGATCAACGCCGACCGGACGCAGTGCCGCGTTATTGCGGCAAAGCCGGCAGGTTTTCGGGCGACAGAGGCAGTTTTTTGACGAATCTGACGGGCACTTCGTATTCGCGCATCAATTCGCCGCCCTCGAATTCGACGACCAGAACGGATTCCGCCTTGGCCAGCGGGGCGCGGGCGTCGGGGTGGATGAAATCCAGCGTGATGGAAAAGCCGTGTTGACGGTACAGCAGGGCGTGCTTTCCGCCATCGTAAACGATTTGCGGATCCTCCGGTTCGCCGGCGCGCGCGCGAATCGAAATCAGCAAATCGCCCGCGCCGTTCTGCAGGATGTCGTAAAAGCCCTCTTGTTCGGGACCCGTTTGTCTTTCGGCCATTCTTTCCTCTTCGGGTTCGCTTTGTGAACCGCCTTGAAAAAACTCTCTCACGGTGCTTATAACATCATTTTGGACAGAACGGCAAGTTTTTTTTGTTAAATACCGTCAACCGGCCGCGTTTTCGCCGCCGCGCGGCCGCATTTTTCAAAAAACGGCGGGGCTTTTCCGTTTTTCTCTTTACCTTGATTCCTAAAATATGGTATGCAACCGCTACACCTAAATTTTTATCAACAAGGACGAATGAAGTGACGAATAAAACGACACAAAGCAACACCCCCGCCCTGCCGAAAGTGACGGCGGAAATGATTGCCGAAAAAATCGAACGCTTGATGAAATACACCCTGTGCAAACAGGTGCGCGAAGCGTCGAAAGAGGATTTGTTCACGGCTTTGGCTTTGGCGGTGCGTGAAATCGCCGTTGACCGTATGTATGAAACGGCCAACAGATACGCCCACGCCAACCCCAAACGCGTTTATTACCTGTCCGTCGAATACCTGCTGGGTCGTTCGCTGGTGAACAATTTGGACAATCTGGGCATCCACGACCTGCTGGATCAGGTGAAACTGGACAACCCCATTCCCCTGCGCGACGTAATCGACTGCGAATACGATCCGGCGTTGGGCAACGGCGGTTTGGGTCGTTTGGCGGCGTGCTTCATCGATTCCATGGCGACGTTGGGGCTGCCCGGGTACGGTTACGGTCTGAACTATCAGTTCGGCCTGTTCAAACAGGTTTTTGAAAACGGATATCAAAAGGAAATGGCGGATTCGTGGATGGACCGTTCCTCCCCTTGGCAGATCGAACGCGCCGACCGCATTTGCCACGTCCCCGTTTACGGCCGTCTGGTTTATGAGGAAGTCAACGGCGAACGCCGCCCGCACTGGGTCGATACCGAAACGCTGGTCGGCGTCCCGTACGATATGCCGATCGTCGGTTTCGGCGGCAAAACGGTGAACTACCTGCGTCTGTTTTCCGCGCGTTCGTCCAGCGAACTGGACATCAAAACGTTCAACGACGGCGGTTACATCAAAGCGGTTGAAAAGAAAATCAAATCCGAAACGATTTCCAAGGTTCTGTACCCGTCCGACGCGGTCGAAGCGGGCAAGGAACTGCGCCTGCTGCAGCAGTATTTCTTCGTTTCCTGCGCCTTAAGCGACATCATGCGCCGTTTTCTGGAAACGAACACGGATCTGCGCGATTTCCCGAAAAAAGCGGCGATTCAGCTGAACGACACGCACCCGACGCTGGCGATCCCCGAATTGATGCGCCTGTTGATGGACGTTCACGGTTTGGATTGGGATACCGCGTGGGAAATCACGGAAAAAACGATGGGCTACACGAACCACACTCTGCTGCCCGAAGCGTTGGAACGCTGGTCGGTCAAATT